>Ga0334895_1001694_pt1 | contig 21163 bp, 23 predicted proteins | sample GraSluR3_MG_7_FD_207229 | JGI IMG/M metagenome (GOLD analysis project Ga0334895, IMG submission 207229) | Sludge microbial communities from methane-producing bioreactor in Wageningen University, Netherlands - Granular Sludge_31_05-R3 | ecosystem: Engineered > Bioreactor > Anaerobic >... | reverse complement strand
AGGCGGAGAAGCAGTTTGATACGGGGGCGAAGCTGAAGTTCTTCGGAGACGGCTTCCAGAAGGAGGCGTCCTACTGCGAGCGGGGGGTCTGCATCATACCGGTGATGTCCGGCGACTTCATCGTCGAGGAGAAGATCGGCGCCGTCGACGGGATCGCCGGAGGAAACTTCTTCATCATGGCCGAGAACCAGGCCTCCGCCCTCATGGCGGCCGAGGCGGCCGTCGACGCCATAAGGGAGGAGGAGGGGACGATCACCCCCTTCCCCGGCGGCGTCGTCGCCAGCGGCTCGAAGGTGGGGAGCCGATACAAGTTCCTGAAGGCCTCGACGAACGAGAGGTTCTGCCCGACCCTCAAGGACGAGGGGGTATGCACCCTCCCGCCGGAGATCGGCGCCTCCTACGAGGTGGTCATCAACGGAGTCGATCGGGAGGCGATCGAAAGGTCGATGCGCTCGGGGATAAAAGCTGCCTGCACCGTCCCCGGGGTCGTCAAGATATCGGCCGGGAACTTCGAGGGGAAGCTGGGGCCCCACCTCTTCCATCTCCACGAGATCCTGGGGTGAGGGGAGCCCCGGGACTTCGGTTTCATCCTATTTTCATTTTAAAAGTTCGATGAAGCGCTCTTTGGATAAGTCGGCCTGTTTTAGGATGGCCATCAGCGTACCTCTTGGCAGCCTTTCGCTCTTAGGCACGATGACCAGAAGTTTATGGCCAGTCTCATCTATCTTGTAAAATGCAGTGTGACTGCCCTTGCCGCGCTTCGGAGCGTCTTCGAAACCCTCTTTTTTGAGGACTTTTACCACGTCATCTGAGGAGACCAAGGGCAGCTTTCTCATGTGGTTACCTCGATCATCGAGGTAAATTTGTGAGGGGAGGAAATGGCCGCCTCAACATCTTCCATGAGGCCCAGCTCCTCAGCATTCTCCAGGTATAGCTCTACAGCTTCTTTCAGGTTTTGAAGCGCCTCTTCTGGTGTACTTCCAAAACTTGCGACCTCCAGCTCGGGACATTTTGAGACGTAGGCACCTTCCTCTTCCCATATCGTGGCGGTCAGACTTACCTTCTTCATTTCTCGATCTCCATCTTCTGGCAGACTATCGCTTATATGTACTTATATATCGATTGATCGACCCGGTCAAGTTAAAGGCGGCTATGACCCCGCCCTCAAACCGCCACCACTTCCTTCAGGATAGCCCCTCCGATTCCGGGTTTTAGGCTCTTCTTCATCACCAGATCCACCCTGACCCCGAGCTTGTCGCCCAGCTCCCGCTCAAGCCGGATGAACTCCCATAAAGTGGGCGCTCTCTCGAACTCCACCAGGATGTCAAGGTCGCTTCTATCGTCCGCCTCGCCCCTGGCATAAGAGCCGAAGACGCCCAGATGCTTCACGCCGTAGCGCTCCGCGAGATATGGCATCATCTCCCTCAGAGCCCTGACGATATCGTCGAGGGAGGGGCGATCTGGATTCATCGTTGGGGTGTCATCGGTCAATGGCATCACCTGCTGGCCGTTCGTGACTTAAACGAGCCCAGGGGATATATCTCTTTTGAAAAGGTCAAGATCGGCCGAAGGTCGCGGACCGATTGAGAGGTCGATCGGCGCCGGCGTCGATGAGGCCCAGCTCTGCGGCGTTCTCCAGGTACAGCTCCACCGCCTCTTTCAGATTTTCGAGGGCCTTCTCGGGCGTCCCGCCCCAGCTGGCGACCTCCAGCTCGGGACATTTTGAGACGTAGGCACCTTCTTCTTCCCATACTGTGGCGGTCAGGTTCAGGGAGGCGGTCAGGTTCAGGCCGGTCATCTTGCGATCCATCATATCACCTATGGCCATAGATCATCATGGCTTTATATTCGGAGCATTCGGAGCCATATCCTCCCGGTGATCCGGGGCGAAATACCATTAAATAATATGAATAGTAATAGACCGACTAGAAGACCGACTAGATCGGCTCAAGAGAGTATCTCAAAAGGCATCTAAAAAATTTTGGGGCGGTATGATATATGATGATCCATAAATCCCTCGTGCAGATATTTCTGGTCCTCTCCATCCTCGCCATATCCCTCCAGCCTTCCAGCTCCCAGGGGGAGATGGCAGATGAAGACGTGGCGATCGCGGAGCCGTCGTGGCTCCTGGTGACGACGATCTCTCCCTCCTACTCGAGGCAGGTCGTAGCAGATTTCGAGGCGCTCCAGGAGCCCCTGGGCTTCCCCGACCATCTGGCAGAAGAAGACGCCGAGAAGGCCGAAGGCGACTTCGACGCAAACCTCTACTTCGACGTCCTCGACCGGATCTCCCCGCAGCGCGGATACGTCCTCGATTACGTCTACCACTACGCCGGGATCGGGGGCGGACCCGTCCTCTACGCCCGTAAATCCACCGCGCCCCCCTACCGGAACTACTCCGAGTACGCCGCCGCCGACCTGGCAAAACGGGCGGATAGGGAGGACTACTACCTGCGCCACCTCTCCGCCGACGGGTCGCCGGAGGGGTACTTCCAGCTCGCCCTGCTGCGGATTCAAGGCGAGCAGTTCTATCAGTACTGGCACGACGCCTACAACGACGGCAGGATCGTCTCCGACCTGGAGGTGGCCAGGGCGAGGCAGGGAGGCGGATTCGGCGCAGACGAATCGACGATCGAAGGGCTTCTGGCGGATTTGGAGGGATTCGACCTCGCCCCGACCGTTTCCATGAATGGAGATCTGGTGAAGGTCGAGGCGGTCGTCTTCACCAAGTGGGGCGGGTTTATCAAGAGGTCGATATTGATGGAGAGGGAGGCCCCCCACCTGATCCTCGGCGAGGGGTCGCAGGTGCTGGTGGCTTACGACTGCGGGATACTGTTCTGAGGTGAGAGAGGGAGGGGGGGGGCGAGAGGTGGGGGGCACCTCACCCTACCCCAATATCCTAGGTCGGCAGAAAACTTGTGATGAGCTCCCTTTTAATGCTCGTTATCATTCGATCAACAGAAAGATTTTGCCCGTTAACGTCGTTTGAATCTGCTTTTTCTTCCCCACTGGAATTACGTATAATGCATTCAGATCGACTAGTCTTCCGACCTGCCTTGATATTGTGCTCTCGGATGAATCGAGCCTTTCTGCCATCTCGGTTATGGTCGTGGGCTGGTTATCGCGAACATCTCCCAGGACTGCCTTTGACTTTTCGTCGAGGCTCTGTACGATCTTGGGGAGATCGATCTCCCTCATCACCCGGTCGATGTCGCTGTAGCTCGTAGCTTTTCGAATCCTCTGGGATTGGGTGAGGCAGGCAATGGCAAAGGCGAGGAAGATCTCCCGCGGGCCGCCGGATATGTTGGCTATTATATCCCCCTCGGAAGTCTTTATCAGGTCGATGAGGGAAAGTAGCATACTCTCAAAATCCTGGTGGTCAACCCTATGAATTTTCACTTTTATTGAGCTATCGATCTGCCTTGACAGGTCTCGGACCGCCTGGACGGTACCCTCACCCCTGGCGTCGGTCTCCTTCTCAGGCCTTATGAGGATGATGCTGTCGTCCCCTTGTATTCCGTATTTGACCATCATGGAAAGTATCTGAGAGGTATCAAACCCCGAAAGGGTGATGTAAGTCTTCATTTGCCATCCCATTTTATCTATTGCATAAATTCCTTTCCCACCCCTTAAAATGAATCTATCGAACTTCTATTGCGAAAAAATGAAATCATTGCGCCAATCGAAAGGTTTATACATGAGGGGGTATTGTGGACTGTCAGAGATGCCGCAGAAGATCTCCTTTATCGCAAGGCCCAAAGAAGATTTCGAAATCCCGTCCAGCGAGGGGTATCAACTTTACTCGTCGATCCTTGAAGTGATGCGAGAGGGCGATGAGGCAATCAGCGAACACGCCCACGACTCGCCCTTGAGCTCCATCGTTGTTAGCCCCCTATGGGGAAGGTTTGGAAAGTGTGATCGCCCCCATCACAAAGTTGTCCTATCAGGGGAGAGGTACGAGCTGAATGTGGGGATCACCGATCCGAAGGAGGTGGAGATCTTCAAATCCATCATCAGCCCTCTCATCTTCAAGGAAAAGGATATAATCCTCCACAAGGGCGACCTCGTGATAGAAGAGGTGAAAAGCACCTCCATCGGTTTTCAGGAGCTGATCGACTCAGCAAAGGGCATCGATGACCCAGAGGTAGAGTTCTGGTTCAAATCGCCTACTTGCATCCAGTATAAGAACAGCAAGGTTTCAGAGATGTTCCCCCACCGGGAAGCGGTCTTCAACTCCCTCGTCGCCAAGTGGAACTCCGTCTCCCCCGATGGCTTGAAGATGGGGATCGAGAGGGACGAGATCGCAAGGCACGTGGTGGAGAGGCCCGACCCGCGAACTTACAGAACTCACAGCGTAGTCGTGAATACCGTCATCGACAACGTCAAGGGCCACCCAAGGCCGATCTTCAAGCAGGGGTTTTCGGGGCGTTGCGGCTACTCCTTCGCCAAGGGGGCGCCCGAGGACGTAAAGAATGCCGTTTTGATCCTCTCCCGGTTTGCGGAGTACAGCGGCGTTGGAAGCGCCGTGAGCCGAGGGTGCGGGGCGGTCGAGGTTGAGGTGGGAGAGGTGAGGAAATGAACATTAGAAAACCAGAAATAACAATATCAGCTGAAGAGATAAGGAAGCATCGGGAATCGTTGCCAACGATCAGCAAATCTAATTCATATGATATTCTTGAAGAATATTACGAGCAGGTTGATCCAAAACTGCTAGAGTCTGGAGTTGCCTACTTGCCTGCAAAGAGCGTTGAGATGGGAAAAGTAGACCAACCAATGATCACCCATATCCGAAATGGTGTTTGGGCGGTCATAGAACTTAATGAGGCACTTGACAAATTAAACCTGCATCAATTGGATAGATCGTCATTGAACGAAGTAGTTGCACTTTTTGTTTCACATGAGCTTCATAAATTGAATAAGAAGGATTGGAAGGAGCAATTTGATATCTCTCAAGGAGAAGCCTCTGAATGGGCAAAAAAATTTGGATTATTTGATTTTGCGCCTAAGTTGAGTGCACATGATTACCATTCAGTAGCTGTAGCACAACATCGGAGAATCGGATATCATTCAAATCTCTCAGCCAGATTTATGTTACACAAACCGTGGACTGATATCGCAGATACACTTGCAAGTATAGAAGCACCATGTGCTACAGAATCCATGCAAAAGCAACTGGATCAGATAACCGATGGACTTGATTTTTATTATCATAAGTTTAATGAATCCGTTGGGATACTATCCAACCTCGTTCACACAGGCATCTCGTTTTGGGCAAAAGAGAAGGGCTTAATTCCACTTCTTATATTCGAACAGGGGATTGTCTACGTTGGACGGGAGGGAACCTTATGCAAACTGGAGTCTGCGCAGGATATCGAAGATATTTATGACCACTTCAAGGAAAAACTAAATGGGGCTCATACTGCGATTCGGGATCCTAAAGAGCTGCATAGAAATAAGGGCGTACAAGGCAGTAAGGGATTATATAAATTTGATAATGTTAATTTCTTCTATTCCGGCTTAAGGAACGTTCTCTCAGCATTCATGGCATCGGCTGTGATTGAAGAAGATACCAAAAATCGCAAGGTTATTGTCGATATTAAAAATAATAAGATTATAATTGATGTAAATGAGCCTGATATGCAACATCCGCCTGCCAAAGTGGTTGATATCCCTTCAGAAACGATAAAAAGCATAAAAGCTGATGATGAAGAGATCAGTGTAGGGGATGTGGCAATTCATTGCTCAAGTGTTGAAATAAAAAGAGGAAAGTATACATTGTTACCACAAAATGTAGAACTTGATGGTGAAAATGTAAATTATTCAAAAATTGAAATTAATGGTACTGGCTTGATGACAAGCCAGGTTGGATACAGACACCATATAAAAGAGGATTTTGGAATTGATATTGGTTGGTCCGGAGAGATAATACCGTATTCCAGAGCCATTTCAGGAATACGAATGCAGTTCATCGAACCCTTGATAAAACTACACGCATTAGAAACGAACAACGCAGTAACAGAGACTTGTAAATTGTTTGGAGTAAACAGCCAGGTGACTGATAGACTATCCACTTACTCTGATACTTCCGAGGATGACCATCATAAAGTAGGAGGCTTCTGGAATTATTCTTATGCAATTGCTCGTGACCTTCTTGATCGTGATATAAATGGTGTAGCGTTTAAAAACCTCGTTTCCGATCAAGATAAACTAAATTATCTTGATGAACTAATAGGTAATTATAGAAGCAAAATTTCTGATGATAATTGGAAGAAATTAGAATCAATGTATTTATATCCATATAAAGAAAAGATGCTTGTATGGATATCGGAAAATCTTGAGTTCAATGGATCTATGGTATATGGAGCATTTGAAAATAAATTGAACAAATTTGATGCATATTTAAAAGGGACAGGAATATGCAAGTTAAGTAATGATACCATTTATGATTCAAAGTCTCCAAGCATCCCGTCACAGGCTTTGAGCATGCTAGGCTACACTTACTCCAACCGATTGCCAATTGGCCCTCCACAAACCAAACCTAAACTTGAAGTTTCAGAGCCAGTAATAATTGAGCTTGGGTTAAGGCGTATTGGACATGCAGTAAAGGGTGGGGACAAAAAAATATATTATAAGCTTATACCAGACCATTTCTATACGCCGCTCCTCAGTGAGATCTTTTCAGATGCTCTTGGGATGTTTGATGGGGATGCTCGAACGAATATTAGAGCGATTGCGCAAAAAATGTTATCCTCTGACGTTCCTGTATACCAAATTCTAGCTAAGGACCTTGTATCAGATTTCGGACAGAAAATGCTAAGATACTCCGGAAGAGGTTTCAAGGGCCTTTTTTCGACATACGATATAATTTTCAACAAATCAAGAAAAAACGATACAGAATATTGGTTCATGGGTACTTATTTGGGCATGATCATTGCTGCATCAACTGGATGTCGCATTGTGGTTAGTGAGAATCCAATCTGTACAACAAATGGTGATGAGTTCAGAGAAATTGTGAAACTTGAATCGCCGTGTTCATCTATTAAACGGATTTTCGGAGATACAATTAGCTTGTCAGAACTTCAAAACTCAATTGTGTTGGCATCACTTATCATAAGTTTAGGGTATGAGTACGAGCTAGATGATGGACTGATGCCCAAGCACTTGCAAAAAATCAGAACTCATCTCTTTCCAGGCAGTGCCATCTTGAAAGAGATACAGCGCAAGTATCAAAAAGGCAACAAAGAGGGAACTTTCGTTAATAAAGCCAAAGGAAAATCAGAAAATGATGAAGATGCAGCAATTGGCCTAATTGGTCAAGCGATAAAACTGGATAGATTAGGTGGCGATAAGATGACAGCAGATTCAATCCATGAACTTGCGGATATTGGTCTAAAAGTTGCAATACCCAAAGGATACGAGCCCCATCGGGTAGAAAGGCTATTTAGAGAATCAGTAAAGGCAATTAAGGCCAAGAAACACGGTGATTTCAAGCGGGAAGACTATGTTGATGCGGTGGCAGGAAGTCTATTGAAGATGATGCGACGAGTAGGTGACGACCAATTTTATTATAGATCAGGAATGTATCACCCAGATAGGACTTTGAAATTTGCCGAGTCATTTGTTGATCTGGCATTTTATAAAATAGCAGGTGGTCATCCAGGAAAATTAAAACAGAAGTCAAATGATCTTTCTGATGGATTTTATGCGGCTACACTTTACCAAAGGGTAGCGGCATTAAAAGCTGCGAAAGCCGAGGTTGAATCAGCAAAAGCACAGGAGGCAAAACATGAGTGACATCGAGAAAAAAAGCATAACTGAGTTTAAAAATGCTGTAAAGCCGTACACGCTTGAAAGACTTGAGAAGAAACCAAAAGAAAATTATATAGGTGTATTGATATTGCGGGAGTTGAAAAGTGCGGCCCGTTTTACGACTGACGGGATTGAAGCAAATTCTGCAGTGATCCGCATTAACGGCATAGAAGAGACGGTGGGAAAGTTGTTTGGCCGAAAGCAAGTAGCCAGCGACCGAAGAAAGGCAAAGGCCTTACAGCGCACTTTAATCTCCGAAGAAATGTCTAAATTCATTGGCAAAGATGGGTGGAAGGGGTGCACAATGAAGGTCAACGAAATGTGCCAAAAATGCCCGGAATGTGCACTATTTGGAAGCGCTGCCTCCGAAGAGGGTATAAGCATAACTTCCCGTGTTATGTATGATGAGGCATATACTATAAGAGCACTAAGTGCAATCGTGGACGAGTTTTTCCAGAATGCTCCTGGAGACGATTACGCAAAAGGGCCCACTCCTTCGATCCGTGAACCGGATTTCTTCAAGGAGGGAATTCTGTTCCCTTGCGTAGTCACTCTTAAAGATGCAACTGTAGAAGAGGTGCTATTCTTTTTAAATATAACTGATCGCAATTCGCGTTATGGGGCCACTGGAACACGGTTCGGAAAAACTCAGAACCATATCCTTGGAATTTACGCAAGCCATCGAGAGGGGCCTTCAAGCCTAGAGGTAGCTAAAGAGATCGCGCTAATGCTTGCTAAGCAGGGACTCGATGAAATGGAGCAAGACTATAGCAAAAAAGTTGGTGAAAGGCTGAAAGAAGTCATGTATCGAGATACTTTGCCTGTGGATGAAATTAAGACAATGGCAATAAAGGCATTTGAATCGCTTTCTGATAAGCAGCGTATCAATTACCTAAAATTCGATGCGATCCAGAGTTCGAATATTCTTGAAGATATTCGCGACGACCAAGTAGTTAAATCAATATTAGTGGACCAAATAGCAAAAATAGGCACATTTTTGAGCGCTTAGAGAGATCAAAATGCCTCCATGTGCGAAACAGACATCAACAAGTGGTAGTAGTAGCCTAATACCACATGAAAAAATTGAGATTCGAGCGTTTAAAGGTACGTTAGAACTCATGAGCGAGCTGTTCTTTGCATCCATTGAGCCAGGGGATAGCTACACGACGGAGCCTATTATCCTTAGCACTGCGTTATATTACGCACTTGGATACGCTAAAGGTAATTATATAAATTATCCGGCGAAAAGGGGTAGCGGTTCAGTAAAACAAAATCCGACATACCTTGTAGATACGGAGTCGCTCTTTGAAACTATCTACGTGACACCTGCGAAAGTAATCAACAAACCTGGATTTACGACCGAATTGAATAACTCGCGAAGTGATGACTATGTACAATCGAACAACCTATCAAGTGCAGATTCTGATGCCAATACTCCCACGGGACGTTATGGTGCAAGAAAGCAAATTCAACCAGGAGCAAGGTTCTTATTTTATGTGCTAACCTTCGATGGATCTAAGCCGGATATGCCTCCATATGTGCGGCTTGGCAAAAAGAGATGTAAAGCACTGGTAGAGTGGGAAGAGGTAGTTGCATCCATTTCAGAAGGAGAATACAAAACTACACATCCTGTGCTTATCGATGACCTCGAATCAGTTCCTTTAGGAGATATATCGTTCAAGAGGATGCAACCATTTGACATCCTCCTAAGAGGACGGTTTTTGGGTATTTATATTAAATTAGGATCTAAAGATGTGTTGCCTATAAATGTTCGTTTTCTTAGGAGACTACGAAATTGATTATTGATGAACTTGCCCTTCCTAGGTATGATGACGAACCATTGGTTGGCGATCATTTGCCGTTTAAGCATCAGATCGTTGCAAGAGACACAATTCACAATTTTGAAGAGTTTTTCCTTTTTATTACCTCTCCCACTGGTTCTGGTAAAACAGATGCGTGGGCAGTTCCTGCTCTGAAGGAGAATGATTTGGGCGTCATAATAGCACTTTATCCGACCAATGCATTGGCCGAAGACCAATTTAAATCTATCACATGTCTTAGGGACTTTTTGAAATCAAACAAGCAAATAGAATTCGTTACTGCGGAAACTCTGGGTTTAATGAAGGATAAGCGATCCTATAGGATAACCAAAGGCGAAATACTGACAAATATTGTGATCAATATGGCTCGTCGGGGCGGAGGTATAATTATAACGAACCCAGATATTTTCATATATGCACTAAAAGGATATTACTTTGATAAGTACCTCAATTCGGTATTCAAGAATCTAATTAATACGGTAGTCTTCGACGAGTTTCACTTATACGACATGCGCCAATCGGATATTATTTTATTTATCTTACATGATATCCTTTGCACTGAAGGGACAGCAATGCGAAAGTTCATTTTTCTCAGTGCAACGCCTAATGAAACTATAGTATCCAAGATTAAAAATGTACTTGGCGCTACACTTGTCAATACCGAAAAAAGCAGCATCAAAAGCAAAATTGTAGATGAAAAACCAATTATGCCAAAAGTAAACCTCGAATTTCGCCACGCACCTCGTTTCATGGCTGGAGAGATACTATTATCCGATCTAAATTGGCTTAAGGATTTTAAAGGCTGCAATCGAATGGCAATCGTATTCGATAGTGCTCACGAGGTATCCCTGATTGGCGATGTACTTCGTAGAAATACAGACTGGAATGTCTGTGAGCGCAGTGGTTTCAGGAAGGACTCGATGGCTGATTCCTTCGATGTTTTGGTAGGAAACAAAGCAGTAGAGGTAGGAATCGATTTTAAAGGAGATCATGCCATTCAGCGCTTAGTCTTTTCGGGACATAATGTAAGTGAATTTTTGCAGCGGTTTGGTAGACTCAGGAACCCAATTCAGGGTGTGGTTTATAAGTCAATATGTTTTGCACCTTTTGCTGTCGTCGAATATTTTAAAAATTTTAATAGGCTTTCTCGCCAACAATTGGAGGAGAATTTAAGAAAAACTATGCATGATCCAAAAATTGCTGCTAATTTTCGTTGGAGATACGGATATCTTGAAGCTTATGAATATATCTATAAAAATGCGTTTGGTATCGGAGTAAATGAGGCAAATGGTATACGAGATGAACATAAGTTCGCTCCGTTAACAGGAGGTTTGCCCTCTGATAAAAAAGATGACTATTTCCGCAATGGTTTGGAGCTTATTCAAGATCATTATTTTATGGGTATCAACACAAATATATCAAAAATTGTGAATTATGTGGGTGACCTGGAGCGATCTACAAAACCTGAATTGCTCAAATTGATGGAAGAGCTTAGCAACTTTAGAGGTAGTAGTATTGATATCTGCTATTTCAACCCAAAGGATAATAATTTTGGGACGTATAATGTTTTTTTCCTGATGCGATGGGCCAACATGAACGTTATCTCGAAAAAACAATTTAAAAAAATAGTTCCTGAAGAGTTCCATGAAAAGATAGAAGAAGTGTCTAAAAGAGTTATCGCCTATGCTTTAATCAATAATCTAATCGATAAACCTAGACATGTATCCTTCGTAGGACGAAATCCTGACCAAATGGATGTAATCGAAGAAGAACGGAAGCCTGGGCAGGTATATGGAATATTTCCCGTAGTGAAGAATTACAATGATCCTAACGATCAGATAGACATATCAAGAATTGTAAATAATATTAAATCAGCAGGAATATTTTGTAGATATCTTTCAAATACTGGAAGGGTCTCTAAAAAGCTATATGATATAGATGATTATATAGTTTTAACTGATTTTAAGGATGGATGCTTGGCAATAGGTTTAGATGCGATCTATGTTGATTGCGTAATTCATGAAAGACTATCCGCAAAGTGATGAATATGGAAACCGACCTCTTCCTCGTCAACGTCTCCGACCTCAACCAGTACCTCTACTGCCCTCGGCGCTTCTACTACCTGATGTTCTACAACACCCAGGGTTTGAATTACTATCTGGCAGACGGTCGATCGAAGCACGCGAACCAGAGCCGACGAGGGGGCTGGTATCGGGAGATGTACCTGAGGTCTGAGAAGCTGGGGCTCCACGGAAAGATCGACCTTCTGGAGAGCAAGACGAGATTGACTCCCGTCGAGCGAAAGCACGGCGACTCTTACTTCGACAACGACGAGGTCCAGCTCGCAGCCTACTGCATGCTCCTTGAAGACCACATCGGCGAGCCGGTGAGGATGGGCTACCTCTACCTCTTCGGGACGAACGAGCGGTACGCGATCACCATCACCGACTGGCACCGCGAGAAGGTCGTCGAGACCGCCAAGGCGATCCGGAGGATGAGCCTTGAGAGGATACCGGACTTCGCCGAGAACGCGAAGAAATGTGAGAAGTGCAGCACCGTCCAGTACTGCATGCCCTTCGAGACGAGGATGCTCGATCTGGGGCAGCGGAGCGGGAGAGGAAAAGGAAGAGATAAGAGGAGGGCGAGATCATGAAGGCGAGCGAGGGTCTATTCGACGAGAGCGTCGTTTACGTGACGAGGCAGGGCGCCCAGGTGGGGGTGGACGGCGGCCGGATCGTCGTCTTCGCCGCCGGAGAGGGAGAGATAGGCTCCTTTCCCATGGGCCAGGTGGACACGGTCAACATTTTTGGCAATGTGAACTTCACGACCCCCTTCGTCGCTCGGGCGAACGAGCACGGGATCGTCTTGAACTACTTCACCTCGTATGGCCGGTATCGGGGAAGCTTCGTTCCCGAGAAAAACACCATCGCCGAGGTCCGCCGCAGGCAGTACGCCCTCACCGAAGAGGAGGGGCTCAGGATCGCAGGCGAGATCGTCCGCGCCAAGATCAGAAACTCGCGGACCTTCCTGGGCCGGAAAGGGGTGACAGCAGAGGCCGACGGCGGGAGGCTGGCGGAGCTTGAGTCCCTCGCCCCCGGTGCTGAGACGATGGACGGCCTTCGGGGGATCGAGGGGGAGGCTGCAAGGCTCTACTTCTCCCTCTTGGACGGCTGCCTCGCCGAGGGGTGGACCTTCGAGAAACGGACCCGCAGACCGCCCGAGGACCACATAAACGCCCTCTTATCCCTGACGTACTCGATGATGAAGAACGAAGTCTTAAGCGCCCTTCGCCAGTACAACCTCGACCCCTTCCTGGGGATGCTTCACGCCGACCGCCACGGTCGGCCGTCTCTCGCCCTTGACCTGCTGGAGGAGTTTCGGCCCATATTCTGCGATGCCTTCGCCGTCCGGCTCGTCAACAAGGGGATTCTGACCCACGCCGACTTTCAGATCGACAACCACCTGAAGGATTACGCCTTCAAGAAATATCTTGAAAAGTTCGATGAGTTCATGAAGGAGGAGTTCACCCATCCGAGGTTCGGTTACGTCGTATCGAGGAGAAAAGCCGTGAGGATGCAAGCGATCCTTCTGCGAAAGGCGATCACGAGGGAGCTGAAAGAGTACTATCCCCTGGAGTTCAAACGATGAGGGTTGCGTTATGAGGCTGGCGGTGGCTTACGACATCAGCGAGAACAGGATCCGGACCCGAGTATACAAGATCCTGGAAAAGTACGGCGCCTGGAAGCAGTACAGCGTCTTCGAGCTGGAGATCGATGCCGTCCAGAGGGTGATGATGGAGGACGAGATTAAGGCCCAGATCGGGGCGGGGGATAAGGTCCGGATCTACCAGCTCTGCGAGCACTGCGTCAAAAATATAAAGGACATTGGAGAGAAATCTCCCGAGAAGAAGTCGAACGTGTTGTGATGGTTCATGGACGTTTATAAACTCAGGGTACGGGAACGGTCCATGATTAGAGGCCCGATTTTCCGGCCATTAGAAGGCTTTATATCGAGAAATGACCAATTGAGGGGTGCCGTTGCAAGCCAGGAAAAAACCCGCCAGGGATTGAAACCTTATGTCCGCCACCCCGGGCCTGTCCCGCCTCGTCCCGTTGCAAGCCAGGAAAAAACCCGCCAGGGATTGAAACTTCGGCGTCGTATATCTTCCTCAGCTCCTCTTTGGGTCTGTTGCAAGCCAGGAAAAAACCCGCCAGGGATTGAAACTTCCCGCCGCCGCCCCCGATAATCTTCGAGATCTGATGTTGCAAGCCAGGAAAAAACCCGCCAGGGATTGAAACAGTATAAGTATAATAAAAAGTAAATCTTTTCTTTAGGTTGCAAGCCAGGAAAAAACCCGCCAGGGATTGAAACCGTTTCGGTATTTATCATGTTTGCCATATCATTATGTTGCAAGCCAGGAAAAAACCCGCCAGGGATTGAAACAATGTGGCCGTCCCCTTTTTCGAGGCGTTCGGATCGGTTGCAAGCCAGGAAAAAACCCGCCAGGGATTGAAACGCGGAGCCCCAAATCGCCAAGGTGGGCGAGATGAAGGTTGCAAGCCAGGAAAAAACCCGCCAGGGATTGAAACAAAGCCGTCCCTCCCTGAGATCTTCGATTATAGCGTTGTTGCAAGCCAGGAAAAAACCCGCCAGGGATTGAAACGAGGCGGCGTCCAAGGCGATCACCGAAGAGCGCCAGGTTGCAAGCCAGGAAAAAACCCGCCAGGGATTGAAACATCTCGTATAGTCTCCTTGAACTCATTATTAAATTTTGTTGCAAGCCAGGAAAAAACCCGCCAGGGATTGAAACATCTTTTCTTTCATCCGGGGGTCCATCGGCCTGTCGCGTTGCAAGCCAGGAAAAAACCCGCCAGGGATTGAAACATTATGAGCCGGGCATGAACATTTCGCCCGCGTTCTGTTGCAAGCCAGGAAAAAACCCGCCAGGGATTGAAACCGGACGTGCCGCCACCAAAAACCAGAGACTGACCAAGTTGCAAGCCAGGAAAAAACCCGCCAGGGATTGAAACAATCCTACCGTGATTCCTAATCCAGCTGTCTTATTGTTGCAAGCCAGGAAAAAACCCGCCAGGGATTGAAACAGGATCACCCTCGCCCCGGGATGGCGGTGGCGTCACCGTTGCAAGCCAGGAAAAAACCCGCCAGGGATTGAAACGCGAGTAACATACGAGACGCGCAAGAAGGCGGAAGAGTTGCAAGCCAGGAAAAAACCCGCCAGGGATTGAAACGATGCAACAGGATCGACGAACGATACGTACACTCCAAAGTTGCAAGCCAGGAAAAAACCCGCCAGGGATTGAAACATCTCGTTATGGATCTTGACCCGCTCTTTCTCAGTCAGAGTTGCAAGCCAGGAAAAAACCCGCCAGGGATTGAAACAGGGCGGCGTCCTTCCATCGCCTCCTCAGATCTCTCGGTTGCAAGCCAGGAAAAAACCCGCCAGGGATTGAAACCTGCAGGGACCGGCTGAAGGGGGCCTGCGCCCCTGCGTTGCAAGCCAGGAAAAAACCCGCCAGGGATTGAAACTCCCCCATGGTCTACAAGGCCCACGCCTGGACTAACGGTTGCAAGCCAGGAAAAAACCCGCCAGGGATTGAAACCTCTTCGCGACCCGAAATCCGTCGCGATGGGTCTGGTTGCAAGCCAGGAAAAAACCCGCCAGGGATTGAAACAGAAGGATCAGAAATCCAGCAACGGAGCCACCACCTACGTTGCAAGCCAGGAAAAAACCCGCCAGGGATTGAAACTAAGATGCTCTCGCCGCGTGGACCAGCACCACCTTAAGTTGCAAGCCAGGAAAAAACCCGCCAGGGATTGAAACGACTTCCTCACCTGGAACGGCGATCCCGTCCTCCTCCGGTTGCAAGCCAGGAAAAAACCCGCCAGGGATTGAAACATTTAAACGGCCCCAGAACTTAAAATAACGATTCTGGAGTTGCAAGCCAGGAAAAAACCCGCCAGGGATTGAAACATGACCGCCACGGCCGACGGCGGGGAAGGCTTCGAAAGGTTGCAAGCCAGGAAAAAACCCGCCAGGGATTGAAACAATCCAGTTTTATCCCTCCCAAAAATTAAAAGTGTCGTTGCAAGCCAGGAAAAAACCCGCCAGGGATTGAAACAGTAGAAAACCCTGCCTCTATATTCATGGCTTTAAAGTTGCAAGCCAGGAAAAAACCCGCCAGGGATTGAAACGCACCATTCGCCTTTTGCGCTCTCTGGGTGCTGGTTTGTTGCAAGCTAGGAAAAAACCCGCCAGGGATTGAAACAACAGATTAGAGGCTGAGATAGTGACAGGGTGGGTTGCAAGCCAGGAAAAAACCCGCCAGGGATTGAAACTCGTTAACTCAATCCAAAAACCTTGAGATCATGCTCTGTTGCAAGCCAGGAAAAAACCCGCCAGGGATTGAAACACCGCCGCGTGGATGTCGGCTATAACGTGTCGGCCGTCGTTGCAAGCCAGGAAAAAACCCGCCAGGGATTGAAACCGGCTGATGGGGCGGCCTTCGGTCGTTGGGGTTCGGGTTGCAAGCCAGGAAAAAACCCGCCAGGGATTGAAACGTCTCTCTCTCGCCATGCCGAATACGAATCATGAGCCGTGTTGCAAGCCAGGAAAAAACCCGCCAGGGATTGAAACTTGGTGGGGGAGGGGATGATCGCCGACGTTCTCAGCCCGTTGCAAGCCAGGAAAAAACCCGCCAGGGATTGAAACACGGATATAGGCTGACCAAGGATCTGCTGCATCCGCTGTTGCAAGCCAGGAAAAAACCCGCCAGGGATTGAAACATCGATTTTCTCATCTGGCTCGGTTGGGTCGCGCTGTGTTGCAAGCCAGGAAAAAACCCGCCAGGGATTGAAACCCTACTCACGGCGAAGCTGGCCGCAGCCCGGATAGAAGTCCGGTCGCAAGTTCACCAACGACAGGGACTGAAACATAATCTTGTATGCCTCCTCACGACCGAAACAATTTTGTCCGGGCGCGAGTCCACCAAAGACGGGGATCGAAACCCAAAGCCGGCGAGCGCCACAGTGATCCGCGATAATCAGGAGATCCATTCTGTTGGGCGGTCCCAAAAAGGAGAAGAAGATGCTTGGAAAGATTCTGCGCTGGATTGCGGTAGGGTTGATCATAGCGGTGGTTCTGGCTTCAGCAGCATATCTCTGGGATATGAACCGAGCCTATGAGCGGATCCAGGGGAAGAGCGCGGTCATACCTTCGCCCTATGGGGATATCGAATACACAGAGGGCGGATCAGGTCCTCCCGTCCTGGTGATCCACGGGAGCGGCGGCGGCTACGATCAGGGCGAGCTGGTGGTGGAAGCGGTGCTCGGCGATCAGTTCCACTGGATCGCGCCTTCGCGTTTCGGCTATCTGCGCTCGACCTTCAACGAGGGGGCCACATTTGACGACCAGGCCCATGCCTACGCCTATCTCCTCGACCAGCTGGGCATCGAAGAAGCTGCGGTCGTCGCCATCTCCCATGGCGGCCCTTCGGCGCTGCTCCTGGCCGTATTGCACCCCGAGCGGGTCTCCTCCCTCGCCCTCATCTCCGCCGGGGTCGCCTCAATAGACGCGACCGACCAGGCCCACGTCCACGCCCAGGTCCAGGCAAATCGGCAAGGCGAGATGCTGGTGACCATCTATCGGTATGATCCGCTCTACTGGACAGCTACCAACCTCTTCAAGAAGCAGTTCATGGAGCTTTTGGGCGCCAACGAAACGGTCATTGCGGAACTTTCCCCCCAGCAACGGGAGATGGCAGAAGAGATCATCGATTATATGAATCCGGCTTCGCCGCGGGCCGCCGGCGCCGCTTTCGACAACAAGGCGGCGATGCCCAATGAGAGGATCGCCTCGATCACAGCCCCAACCTTGATCGTCCATGCCACCGACGACACCCTCCAGCTCTACCACAATGCCCAGTTCGCTGCTGCCACCATTCCGGGGTCCACTCTGGTCAGTTTCGACCGAGGCGGCCACCTCCTCATGATCGTCGAGCAACCGACCATCAGCACGGCCGTGCAGAAGCATATCCTCGACCACATGAGCGGGTAGTCCCCCCGCAACCCCGTTCGCACACCCCCCTGCGAATGGACCCCTCAAAACGGCCCCTCCCCCTCACCACCCCACCACCACGAGCCCCGCCACCTCCCCCACGTTCCCGTCCCTCGTCACGATCTCCTGGTCCCGGCAGAGGGCGATTGCGGCGATCACCTCGTCAAAGTCTCCGATCCTCTTTCCCTCCGACCGGAGCCTGGCCGAGAGGGCGCCGAAGACGGTTGCTGCCTCGTCGTCCAGGGGGAGGACTATGAGGGACGCGAGGATCTTCTTCGCCGCCGTCATGCTCTTGTCAGGTTCCACCGAGAGGTACGCCCCGCAGTACAGCTCCAGGGCCGTGATCGGCGTCGTGGCGAGGAGGGCGCCCCGGCCTTCCAGCTCCGCCAGAAGGGGCGCGGCCTCCTTTCCCCCCCGGTGGAGGTCGACGAGAAAGAAGGTGTCGAGGGCCACCGTCAGGTTTACCACGTCGCAAAAGGCGTGGCCCCGTTGATGCGCCCCGGCGAAGTCCGGGCCGCCCCCGGTATATTCTAAGGCCGGCTGCAAGTTCACCAGAGACGGGAATTGAAACATTATTTAAGATCGAAGGTGTATAACAACACATCAGATCGCTGCAAGGAGGCGTATATCAATGGTGCTCGACCCCAAATCATTTGAGTATGAAGACCGGCTGGTTCACCGGGGAGAGGATATCTCCATCATCGCAAGAAGGCTTGCTCCCAAGATCGGGGTGACGACGGGGCAGGCTAAAGATCTGATTATCGGAGCCAACGGGCTGCAGAAGCCTTACACCATCCACCTCGGTGAAACGATCCGGGTCCCCACCTCGCGGGTGCCGCCTGAGAACGGCTGAGACCGGAGGAGGGGGGCCTGATACCCCCTCAACGCTTCCCCTCAATCACGATAAATATCATATATCGAAAGCCCTTAGGCCATCTCTATGCCCCACGGGTCCATCTCGAAAGAGGCTATGCGCCCTTCGGAGAGCCAACCCTACGACCTTGAGGTGCTCGAGGACGAGGCGGAGATCACCAGAGCTCTTATGCGCCTCTCAGAGGGGGCGCTCTCTAAATATGCAGTCAAGGAACCAGGCCAATATTAATGAAAGGGATTATTGACGTCATCGCCTTCACGGATCTAAGCCGCTCCAGGGAGACCCCGGCACCGGCGAAGCTATATATTATAAAATTTGAGGAGAGAAAATGGCAGACAACAACAGGGCATACAATCGTCCCGAACATACGAACTCCACAGATAATAAGGAAGAGATACTATTTCCACCCCTGCAAGATATCATTTCCCTGGAGGATTTAGATATCCCTGAAACCGAAGTCGCCGGTTACACAGTTGATATAGAGAAATATTTTACTTCCAGCTCCGAGCAACAACTTCGGTTCCTTGCGCTAGAGCAAATTATTCATAGACACATCGATGACTTCCAAGCCGAGAAGGGCCTCAAGTCTGTGGTGTTGATTGGCGATAAAGAGAAGGTCAGAACGGCGCTCGATCCCAGCAAACTTTATCTTTTTGATGCTACTACTCAAATATTTGAACTTAGTTTATCGCCCGTTGATTCTCATGCATTCATTGGTAAGATCAATTATCTTCTAAGGAGGTCGGACTCTTGGTGCATGCCCATAAGGACCTGGTGGTGGCCAGGAGATTGGAAGAATATAATCCGTCTTCCCTTCGACATAATATCCTCAAAAGATTCGAAAGATCGGCTCCATTTTGTAAAAGGGGTTCACGAGTTAATGCATCAAGCGGAGTTCGAGCGGGGACTTCACGAAACCGATGACTTTGCGTATACAGCTTACAGGGAAAGAAATACTGCATTTTGGGATCGGACCTTCGATGAGATAACATTTATGCTCGAATACGAAAGGATCTTGATGAATGATGGCATAGATTCCACGCTCCTCTCTCAAACATTAGAGGATTTATTGGATTGCTTCGTCAAGATGAGAGGGTATGAAGCTGGGAAGGCCCCATCACTCATAGAGAATATAGATAAAGAGAAATTCCAGACATGGCTGCCCGATCATGACCAGCTGTACGAACTATTGGGCATTAAAATTCGATACCGAGATATCCTGGAGCATTATGAAACGGGGGCATGTGGCGAAAGATTACAGAAGGCTTCAAGGTGGATCGCCTGGAGGCTGTCGTTTGATGATGAAGAAGATAGATTGAGACAACAAGCTCTAAGATTCACAGAGATTCACCGTATGAGTGAAAAAGAAGCGAAAGAACATATGCAGATGGTTGAAGTAAGGTTGAAAGAAAAGAGAAAGGCTTTTGAAGATGAGTTTGAAGAGCTGTATTATCCCCCAGAGAAGATGATTATTCCACCTGATCACGACCCAGGACAGATCTCAGCCCAAGAAGATACATCTCCAAAGGATAGCGCGCCTGCCTGGTACTCCCACTGGAAGTGCATTAATTGCAAGAAAACGGCTAAGACTCCCTGGAATGAGCATCCTGGAGGTGAGTGTCCGGCTGAGAAGGGGGGTGGCAGTCATAATTGGGAGTTCCAGAAGAAAACCGATAGATGACGTCCGATCATTTTGGAAGGAAGCCTGATGCGGACCTTGGGCTATCCTGGAAGCTAGCCGAGATTTAGTTAGTTTCTTTCAGGGTCCGCCGAGAAGAAAGCTCCCCGGTACAGCTCCAGAACGGTGATCGGCGTCGTGGCGAGGATGGCGCCCCTGCCTTCCAGCTCCGCGAGGAGGATGGCGGCCTTCTTTCGCCCCCGGAGGAGGTCGACGAGGAAGGAGGTGTCGAGGACCGGCATCAGAGCTCGACCGTCCTCATCCTCGCCGACCGGAGCTCCTCCGACGCCCTCTCGACCCCCACAGCCAGGCCAGCGGCCTCGGGCCTGGCGATCCCCCCCTGGGCGTCCCCTGGCAAAAAAAGGCTAGAGCGGTCCATCCCCGCCTCCGTGGATCGCGGTCCGGCCCCCTCCCCACCTCGGGAGCCGGGTCTGGGGTCCCCCCCGCCTGGCGCCGCTCGGGACCCGTCACCACTCCCAGGCTCGCGGCGGGTTGGCGAGGTGGGCGGTGACCCTCTGTCGGAACTCTTCGCTCGTCATGAAGAGGGGTCCGGGGAAGGTCGCTGGCGCCTTTGGGTAGCTGGCGAAGATCCCGTCGATGGACGCCGATACCCCGGCGTAGCTCATCGACGGCCCCCCACTGACCCCCTGGTACATCCCGGCGGCAGCGGCCGCCATCGTCAGGACGAATAGGGCCGCAAGAAGCGCCGTCAAAACCCTGCTTCTCGTCTCTTTCACCTCCTTGGAGATTCGATCTCTACTTACCTCTTATCCGACTTACGTATTATAGTCTTACGACTAAATTGATATAATAGAACAGACAAAATAGATCTTATGAAGGGAGATATTGTAAGTATACAAAATGCTGAGGAGCTGCCGGAAAAGCTTCGTGCAGAGACTGATGGGCGT
>Ga0334895_1001691_pt1 | contig 21184 bp, 20 predicted proteins | sample GraSluR3_MG_7_FD_207229 | JGI IMG/M metagenome (GOLD analysis project Ga0334895, IMG submission 207229) | Sludge microbial communities from methane-producing bioreactor in Wageningen University, Netherlands - Granular Sludge_31_05-R3 | ecosystem: Engineered > Bioreactor > Anaerobic >... | reverse complement strand
CACCAAACCTTCTCCACCACAGTCTTGGCAAGGCTCGGTGATTACCTGACCAGCACCAGCACAGTGCGGACAGGGTGTGCTCACTTGAAAAAAACCCTGGGATCGCAAGACCTGCCCACGGCCGTGGCACGTTGCACAGGTTTGCGGTTTGTGGCCCGGGCGGGAACCAGAACCTTCACAGGTCCAGCAGGTTTCCCGTTTGCTGATCTCCACCTCCTTATTAACCCCATGGACCGCCTCCATGAAGGAGATCTGCAAATCGTAGCGCAGATCCGCACCCTGCACCGGCGCATTGGGATCTTGACGACGGCCACGGCCGCCGCCAAAGCCGAAGATATCGCCAAACATCTCGTTGATATGCGAAAAAATATCTTCGCTGCTGCCAGGCCCACGATATCCGCTACTCCGCAGGCCATCTTTACCGTACACATCGTAGATGCGGCGTTTTTGCGGATCACTTAAGACCTCGTAGGCCTCTGCAGCCTCCTTAAAACGCATTTCCGCCTCAAGATCGCCGGGATTGCGGTCTGGATGGTACTTCATCGCCTTCTTGCGATACGCCTTTTTAATAGCTTCGCCCGAGGCGTTTTTTTCCACCTCAAGAATTTCGTAATAGCTCGCGTTCATCACACCTCAGCAGCCGGCGATACCTGGCGGCTGTCTGTCTCCCGGGACTCTTCGCTCTTCTTCTCTTTTTTATTCTTTGCACCCAACTCGTGGATATTATCCAAAGACACTTTCCCTGCCGCCACCTCACGCAGGGTCATGACCACTTCCTTGTTCTTGCCCTCAACCAGAAACGGTTCACCCTTGCGGTGCTGGCGGATACGCTCCACAACCAGGTGGATCAGGGCGAAACGGTTACCATCTGCAACCTGCTTTAAGCAATCTTCAACTGTAATACGCGCCATACACTTCCTCCCAGAAGAAAAATCCCGGAGAACCGTCTCCAGGATTTATCTTGTCACTATCCTTCATGTATCGAGTTAAAATTCACAGAAAGTCGGCAATGCATGTAAGCATCACGACTTTGAGATAAGCATTTCTTCACCGCTTAGCAAGGCGGGAGCAGCCCAGACAGTCTGCTTACCGAGGCGCAAATGGGTTGCGCAACAGCATGGTAGCCTCTCGCTCCGGGCCAACAGAAACAATGACCGGCGCTACCCCGCTCAAATCTTCGAGCCGATGCAGGTAGTCACGGGTAGCCTGGGGCAAATCATTATAGGAACGAACGCCAGCAATGTCCTCGCTCCAGCCGGGCATGCGCTCATACACAGGCTGAGCCAGTGTAGCCTGGCGGATATTTTCGGGCATACGGTCAAAACGCCTGCCTTCCACCTGATAGTGGGTAGCTATTTTCACTTCGTTCAGCCCGGAAAGGACATCGAGTTTGGTGACTGCCAGGCCAGTCAGGCCATTGAGTCGGACGGCATCCGTGGCCACCACCGCATCAAACCAGCCGCAACGACGACGGCGACCAGTGGTTGCGCCGAACTCGTGCCCCTTGGTTTGCAGGTGCTGCCCAACGGCATCCTCTTCAGACAACTCCGTAGGAAAGGGGCCACTGCCGACCCTAGTGGTATACGCCTTGATAATGCCAATGACCTCATCAATGTGCACAGGACTAAAGCCAGTGCCTGTGCAGGCATTGGCGGCCGTGGTGTTGGAGGAGGTCACAAAGGGATAGGTGCCATGATCAACATCAAGCTGTGTGCCCTGTGCACCTTCAAAAAGAATGTGTTTGCCAGCCTTTCTGGCCTCATCCAGGGCCACGGACACAGTGCCGATAAAAGGTGCCAGCCGCTCGGCAAGGGGTTCAAATTCTGCAACAATGGCAGCAGCGTCAAAGTTTTTTTGCCGGTACAATTGGGTGAGGAGGAAATTTTTTTCCTCAAGAGAGGCAGCCAATTTTTCCCGGAACAGAGACATATCGAGCAAGTCTCCCATCCTCAAGCCTGTACGGCCTACCTTGTCCATGTAACACGGCCCTATGCCGCGGCCTGTGGTACCAATTTTCTGGTCAGCTTCCAAAACGCCTTCTCGCGCCAGATCCAGCTGGCGATGGTATGGCATGATCAGGTGGGCATTGGTGCTGATGAGCAAGCGCTCTGGACTCACCACCATCCCCTTTTCAGCCAGATGGTCCAACTCGTCGATCAACACTTGGGGATCGATCACCACTCCATTGCCAATGGCACAGATTTTATCTTCGTACAGGATACCAGAAGGAATGATATGGAAGATATACTGTTTGCCATCGACCACCAGGGTGTGGCCGGCATTGTTACCGCCCTGAAAGCGCACGACATAATCGGCATAGCGGGTGAGGAGATCAACCACCTTGCCTTTGCCTTCATCTCCCCATTGCGCTCCGACAACAATGACACTGGCCATGGTTCCTCCTACTGAAAACATGAAAACAGCCCGCGCTGTTGCTACCGGGCTTTTTATTCAAAAGAATAATAATAACAGAGTTTATACAAAAATCAAAGGACTGATTTTGTATCGCCTGGCTCTTCCGTCGAGACAGCGCCATAAACCACATCGGCCCAGGCGCGTTTGCACCTGGGCCGATGTGGCGGTTATTGGACAGGAAAGTGAGCGACTCAGTACGAGGTCTTGCGGACCATGTCCTTACGGGTGGCAGGATCAAAAACGCCCTTTTCAGCCGCCTGCTTAAACCACTCGTTGCGTAGGTCATCGAGGAACCCGGTCTTCTCTGCAGCTTCCTTGGGTAAATCAATACCAACTATGGCCTGTGCCTTCTCCTTGGTGGAGAAATCCGGTACCTCATAATCTGCTGCACCATACTTGGCCAAAATAGCCCGCAGTTTCACGCGCGCCTCCTGTCCGTAATTCACAGCGCCTGCCAGGGTGCGCAAAGTTTCCTCCGGGGCATGGAAAAATGCGCCGTGACTGGCAACTGCAAAATCCCAGCGCCACTGGCCCTGGCGAATATCCTGCAGAACGGGTTGCATTTCCGCTTCAGTTGCACCCAATTCCCAAGCCTTGGCTGCCTCTAGATGCGCCTTGGCCAGGGCATCGGTGGCAGCTTTCGCCAGTTCATTCTTCCGCTCCAGTTTTTGCTGCACGAGTTGTTTAAAGCTTTCTTCGGTATCCTGATGACAATTCAAACAGGTGTTGGCAATGTTATCCAGCGGACTGCCCACATGATGGTTGGAGTACTTAACGCCTCCTTCACGTACATAGGGCATATGACAATCTGCACAGGACAAACCTTTGCGAAAGTGAATACCGGTACGAAAGGTTTCGTATTCGGGATGCTGAGCCTTAAGGATGGGGGCACGGCTCAGCTTGTTGGTGAAGTCGGTAAAGCCATATTCATCGTAGTATGCTTCAATCTGTTCAGGTGAAAAACCCTTTTCCCAGGGCAGGGTGACAACCTTAGCCTCTTTTTTCTCACCCTTGTCATCCCATTCGGTGGGCTTGAAGTAATACTCCACATGACACTGGGCACAGACCAATGAACGCATGTCCTGATGGGTAGCATTGGCATACTTGAGCGTACCTTCCGCATCCAGAGCGCGCTTGAGGAAGTCGCGGCCCACGGAGAGCTGCATGGTTTTCGGATCGTGGCAGTCGGCGCAGCCAACCGGATTGACCATCTCATTGCCGTATTTGGACCAAGAGCCAGTAAAATATTCCATTTCACCATCCCGCGCAATTATTCTGGGAACGTCCGGAGATTTACAGGTCCAGCAGGCGGTTGGCTGGGGTCCAGTTTTTTCATCCACTGGCGCACCGGTGCGCAGGGTGTTATGGTTGTCTTCCAGCATGTAAAAATGGCCGCGTGGCGCATTGTAATCCTTGGAAAAGGCATATCCCGCCCACAAAATCACCAGGGCAGGACTATCCTTGAGCACATCATCGATTTTATCGCTCTTGCGGGTCTGCATGTAGGAGTCGTACTGGCGGGGGTAGTACCTGGCATACTCGGACGAACGGGATTCCCAGGCCTTCATCTCCGGAGTCGCGTTGATTCTGATCTGATCCGCCTTATTTCCCCGAATGGAAACGGTCAACAGCATCATCAGCACAATGGCAAACGTAGCAAGGGTCGTGATAACAAATGATTTCTTCATACCGTTTCTCCTGTGATTACTTAATATCGCGCTCAAGGAAATTATTTTGCGTGGCAGTCAGGTTGCGCATACGGCCATGTGGTACCGTCCGGTGGCACTCCCAACAACGCCGGCCCATCTGAACCGTGCGATCTTCAAGGTTGCTATAGATTGCGCTGTTGTCCAACATCTGCGAAACCACGACGCCATGGCAGCGGATGCAGTTTTCCTGAATACGGTTGGCCGCATCATTGGTAATATGCAGATTGTAGCCATACGTTTTGAAGGTCATGGCCCAAGAGTGACGCAAGCCATCCCTGGCCTTGGCCATCATCTTATTCACAAAGGAGTCATGGGGCAGATGGCAGTCGATACAGACTGTACGGGTGCCGTGGGAACTGTGCTGCCAGGTGGCATAGAGGGTATTCATTGGATGGCAGGTAATGCAGGCTTCTGCATCGTGTGACAGATAGGAGAGCATTTTCGACTCTCGCACCAGGTTGACAAACACGAGAAGTGCGGCCACCACCGAAAAAATGGCGACATAGATCATGGTACTTTTCTTTTTCATAGGCAACCCTTGCTCATGGCCGGCTGAATACTTGTCTGCCCGGTGCAGATGCAAGCAGCTTTTCGGCCGCATACATAAACACCTGCCCTCTCTAGCCGCATGCTATTCAATTATTTTCATTGCATCAACATATTTTTACCCTTTTTATCACTCTTTCTGATACACAAGAAAAACAACCCCAGTACAACAAGAAGGCAACATAGCTCATTATGAACAGGCATAAACCAGGGTGCTCATCAATCCGCTCCGCACGGATGCAGCGAGAAGCACGCACCGTTACCCTGATGATCCACAAATACTGCCGGAGCCATCATCACCAACAAGAAGGACTCTGCTCCGGCTGCAGCGAGCTACTGCGCTACGCTCTGGCCCGACTGGAGCACTGCCCTTTCCAGGAAAAGAAGAGCACCTGCGCCAACTGTCCCATCCACTGCTACAGTCCTAACAAGCGCCAACAAATCAAAGAGGTGATGCGCTATGCTGGTCCCCGCCTTATCTGGACCCATCCCTGGCTGAGCCTCATGCACCTGGTGGATGGCTGGCGCCGACCCCGTAGAAAAACCTGAGCCCTGGCGCATCCCCGAAACCTGCTCGATATCGGCTCTTGGTCGGTGCACTTTGCTTGGCATTACTGTACATAAAAAAATACGTACTACCAGCAAGTCGACGCAGGCCAGCAAGCAGGATCAAATCAGGATCAAATAAAGAGCAACAAGTTATCCCAACCAATCCGCAACGAGCAGAGGACACACCATGCTTAAAAACATGGATTTTTCCCAGCTGGAAAAAGACAATCCATACACCGCCATGAAACGCAGCGAACTGGCCACCCATCTTGCCATGCTGCAGCGGCAATGCATCCACTTCAATATTCCAGTGCTGATCGCCGTGGAAGGCTGGGAATCCTCGGGCAAGGGATATGTTATCAACGATCTGGCACGCGAGCTGGACACCAGGGCCTTTCAGGTGCACGTGTTTGAACGTGCCGGCGAAGAAGAGGAGCAGCGCTCCTTCACCTGGCGTTTTTGGACCCGCATTCCTGCCAAGGGTGATTTCGCCATCTTTGATCGCAGCAGCTACTATCACATGATGAATGATCTCAGCTTGGGCAAAAGCGAGCTCGAGCAGCAAATCGCCTATATCCGCGATGCAGAGAAAATGCTGTACGACGACGGCACAATCATCCTCAAGTTTTTTCTCAACATCACTCAAAAAACGCAAAAGGAACGAATCAGTGACCTGGTCAGCGATGATAACCGTAAATTTTTAGTCACCAAAAACGACACATCCCAAAACAAACACTATCAAAAATACCAAGAACATTTTTCCCAAATTCTGAACCTGTCACACTTTGATTTCGCCCCCTGGCATCTGCTCTCAGCTGAAAACAGAAAGGATGCCTCAAAATACATTCTGGGCACCTCCATTCGCCTGCTGCAGGAAGGTGTCGACCGCCACCTGGGCAAACAGAAGACAGCCACCACCTTTATGCGCGCATATAACCGACAAACCTGCCACCTACACGACCTGGATACAGAACTGCGCCTGGAGGAAACCACCTACGAAGAACAGAGCAAAGCTTTGCAAAAACAAGCACAGGAGCTGGCCGATTACGGCGCAATCATTTTGAAATTTTTCCTCTATATCGACAAGGATGAACAGTACAAACGTTTTTTGGACCGGCAGGCAGACAAACCCTACAAGCTGACCGATGAAGACTGGAGGAACCGCAATAAATGGGATGCTTATATCCTGGCTGCCAACGAGATGATCGACCGCACCAGTACGGCCAGCGCCCCATGGATTCTGGTGGAAGGTAACGATAAGTATTATGCCAGAATCAAAGTGCTTGCAGAGTTCAACCAGCGGGCCAAGAGCAAGCTGCAGTCGCTTTAGAGCCTAAGTTTCCTCGGTATCTATATCTTTGCCAAGAACATTTTCCAGACGGTTGCGGAACATATCCAACTGGAGTGTTGCTATCGGCTTTTTGGGCTGCGTGAAAATCACCAGGAATTGGAGGAGCACTGTGCAATATCCTGCAATTCATAGTGCTATATTTTATCGATTTTGCCTAGCTATTTCAAATGGCCGATGCTTTTTCAGGGACGACTAGCTAATAGACTGTTTCATGACCTGCCTTTTTGGTTGTGACCCTGTTCTGCTGGATGCTTTCGATCTCCAGAATAACCCATGTTTGCAAGGGGCAGCTCCTTTACTTTCAGCTGTCAGCCATTATGGCTATTCAGCTTGCCACTATGTCCTGGTTGGAGAATTTTTCAATAGGATGACGGCGCCAACATAAATCAATGGGCCACAAGTTCCACGCGTCGGTTTTTTGCCCGCCCTTCTTCTGTTGTGTTCGGTGCGACAGGGGATGCAAATGATAACCCCACAGGCATGAGACGATTTTCTTCAATGCCGTATCGGGAGATCAATGCGGTCACAACGGCTTCTGCACGCCGCTGCGATAAATCTTTGTTAAACATAAAGCTACCTGCATTATCCGTGTGTCCTGCAACAACCAATTTCAAGTCAGAGTTGCTATTCAGAAGTTTTGCAATTTCCTCAAGGGCCTGATCAGATTCTGATTTTATATCGGCTTTATTGAAATCAAAATAAATTCCGTAGAGGGCGATTTTTCCATGACTTGAAATCTGTTTTGACATCTCGTCCGCCTTGATGGTGACCATTTTATGTTCCATGTCTTTCGACTCGATTATATCGATGATGGCAATCGTCCTTCCGTCAAATGCCGAGCAATAACTGTCGTTTTTAAGCAAATAGGCGAGTATAGAGATGTGCATATTGTTTTCAGGAATTTCTGATGCCATGTACCGTTGGTTAACAATTCGTGAGGTCATGGCGCAATGGGCATTTGAAAAAGGAGGGGCAGTAACCCGTTTTTCGGGATAGAGATACATCGAAAGGCTCATACTACCCCCGCCGCCACTGGAGCTCCTTTTCGGATCGCCACCACATTCTTCAGACTTACATTCAAACAAAATTTTCCCGTTTTTATTTTTTATTTCCGTTTCATAATTACGCAAAACTTCCAAAGGGGAATGGTTTTCAGGAATGAGGTAAACTAGACGGGTGTAAGCACCTTCAAGCTCTTTTTTTTCTTTGGGTTCAAAATAAAGATTGTTATGATCATCTCTTCTATCTTTAACATGTTCCAGCTTGGAAATGGGCAATACGAATTCATCGTAGTTTTTGTGCTCATGGGCAATGATGATTGATCCTTCATAGCGTTTCAAAAGAGGATGATCTTTACTGCCATCTACATCCTTTACAGGAATGGAAGCATCTGCAAATATGAGGGTAGCGGACATGAAAAAGAAGAAAATACCATAAATAATTTTTGACATAATTACCTCTCTTTCAATAAGAATTTACTCAAAAAATAAACGCATCAATTGTTGGAAGTGTTGCGTTAGGGTCTGCCAACGCCATCAATAGTCAAAACAGTCAGGGCGGATAAGGCAACTCCTGTGAATACAATAGTTTTTTGCCCGTTCATCAGGCAAAAATCCCAAACTTGAATTCACCCCCACCGGCTCTTGTTTCTTTGTCTTCACTGCCCTGTCCGTTGTCCGCAGCTGATTTTTTATGTTGCAAGAATAACCCAAAACCCCAAACATGACAATATGCCGGATTCGGTGAAGTGGTTGCGTTTATTGAGAAATAAGCATACCAGCCTGTTGAAAAGCTCACCAATCCGGGCATAATAGCAAGCTGAATGGCAGGTTGCTTTTTTTACGAAGAACATCATGAGTCTTGGCCGGAGCAAGGAACAGCAGCAAACCCCTGCCCTGCCTTGACAGCCTTATGCAAATCTCGTAAGGTTTTTCTTCCATTGGAATACGTTCAACCATATCTCCCTTTTGACCCGCACCGCAGCTGGTAAACGCTATGTTTGGCATCGGCCTGCCGGAAATGATCGTTATCTTTGTCGTCGCGCTGATTGTGGTCGGCCCCGACAAACTGCCTGAATTGGCCCGCTCGTTGGCCAAGGGCGTTCTGGAGTTGAAGCGGACCCTCAACGAGGTGCGCGGCAATTTTACCGAAGAGGAAGAAGCCCTGCACTCTGTGCGCGACGATCTCCGCAAAACCGCGGAAGACTTGCGCAAAAAGGTGATGCTGACAGACGAGCCTGATACCCGGAGGTTGCCGGCACCTTCGCAACCCGAGCCTGAAGCCGAGGCCGACTACCAGGAAATAACCCAGCAACAAGGGCAGACACCCTCTCCCCCTTCTTTATCTCAAGAAGATCCACACAAAAACCAGCCCAAGGAAACCGCGGAAATTGCACCAGACACACCGTCTGCAGACGCCTTGGCTGAGCAACAAATCCCGGCAGATCCGGCAGAGAAGAACAAGGCGGAAACCCTTCCATGACGCCGTCTCTGGCTGCCTTTCGCCCGCATTATGCCGAGCTGCGCACACGGCTTGTACGGGTGGTTATCGCCATTGCTCTGTGCAGTGCTTTTGCCTACCTGTTCAAAGACCACCTGGTTGCCTGGTGCATGCGTCCACTGCAAATCGCCTATCCCCAGGCGGGCAAGCTGGTCTACACCAGCCTGCCCGAGGCCTTTCTCAGCTATCTCAAGCTGGCCCTTTTTGCCGGCCTGATGCTCAGTTTTCCCTACCTGCTCCTTCAGGCGTGGATGTTTGTTGCTCCGGCCCTGGTGGACAAGGAAAAACGCCTGGTCAGGCAGGTGCTGCTGTGGGCCACCATGCTCTTTATCGGCGGCGCCCTGTTTGCCTTTTTTATTGTTCTGCCGCGCCTGCTCTACTACTTCATGAGCTATGCCGGTCCAAACCTGATCCCCATGCTCAAGCTGGGCAAATACCTCACCTTTATTGCCCGCATGGTGCTGGCCTTTGCCCTGGCCTTTGAAATCCCCTTCCTCATGGTCATGGCCGTGCGCACCCAGCTCATTGGCCGCAGCCATTTTCGTGACAAAAGACTCTACTTCTATGCGGCTATCACCCTGCTTGCCTTTCTGCTCAGCGCCGGCGAGCTGACCGCCACTGTCCTTTTGACCTTGCCACTCTGGGGCCTGTACGAAACCGGTATTCTTGTCTGCCGATTTTTAGGCAAGCAACAGCCGTGATCCAAAAAGAACGCCTCATCGGTTGGCTGAGCCTCTTGGGTTCGGCCCTCTGCTTTTATCTAGCCACAGTCATCATCAGCTGGGGTAAGCCATATGTGCGTGCCGATTCGTCTTTTTATGTCTTGGCCCGCTTTTTGTTTGGCCTGGTTCTGGTCAGCGCCACGTTGATTGCGGAAAGGCGACTGCCGCGCTGCCATAATGTGCACGCCATTGTCGGCCGAGCCCTCACCAATGCCGTGGCAGTGCTCTGTTTTTATAAGGCAGTTGAGGTCTCCACCGTGGCCAGCGCCAACATCCTCAACATGACCTACCCCATCTTCGTGGCTATTCTTTCCTGGTTCACCCTGCGCAAGCAGCGGGATATTCCGGCCATAGGCATTGTCGCCATTTCAACCCTGGGAATCTGGCTCATCCTCAAACCAGATCCGGCCACAGCCGGTGGCAATGATATCTGGGGCCTGCTTTCCGGAATTTTTGCAGCCTTCTCTATGATCTACCTGACCATGTGCCGCAGGCAGCACGATTCCACCACCATTTTATTTTACGTCTTCATCCTGGGCAGCCTGTTGATGTTGCCGCTCATGGCCAGATCCCTCTTTATCCCCAATCTCACTGAAATTTTCTTTCTGACCACCTGTTCCCTGGCTGGCGTACTGGGGCAGTACCTGCTCACCTATGGTTTTCTTTTTGTCACTGCAGTGGAAGGTTCGGTCTTCTCTTCCTCTCGCATCCTCATTGCCGCCCTGCTCGGCCCGGTTCTGGTGGCTGATCCACCCCTTTCATGGACAGGCTGGCTGGGTGCCCTGCTCATTTTCGGCGCCAATGTGGCGCTTGCCCTGCGTAAACCGCAGCTGCCAACCACACATCCACACCATTGAAGTGGCCGACTGGCAAAGCAAGGGTTGGCAGAGCAATGGGCCACAACGCTTGTGCCAGGGAACAACCGCACCACGAAGCAAAACCACGGAGCAAAGTTTGCCCAGAACGATTCGTTAGGTGCTGGAATGAAATTGTGCCATTGCGATTGCATCCTCAATAGCTTTTTTAGCCTGTGGGCTATTTTGCCAACATGTCGATCCAGTTAAATTTGATGCTGTTTTTACAATTTCTTGGGCATCAGCTTGTGCAAGCTGTTCTAGAGAAGAAAAGCCCATTTGTTCAAGGCGAGCAATAACGGTCAGTCCAACGCCTTTAACACTCAGCAGTATTTGTTTATCTTTTTCTGAAAAGGACATGATTTCATTATACTTGGTTACCCCCTGATGGGGGATGTTTACTGTGATAATTTACAACACCGATGTAGGTATCCGTTCAAACAGCCTATACCTTCCTTAGAATTAACAGTGAAGACTATATCTGAATATATTTAAATAAATTCAGCAATGTCCTAAGTTGATGCTAAGCGCAATGAAGTGCAAAGTGCAGCAAAAAATCTTTTCAATTTTCTGGATTGCATAGACAGCTCAGCCTGTTCTGGGCAGCACTTCTTCTTTTAAAAGACAACAGGAAATGCGGTGCAGGGGCGAGCCGTCTGTGCGGTAGCTGATATTGTCCGGCTGCAAGAGGCGGTTCATCACGCAGCCTTCGGGGATGTGCAGGGGAAAAAAGCGGTCTTCATTGAGCCCCTGGCGGTGCACAAGTTGATCGTTTTCTATGTTGTAGCTGTGGATGGGGTAGTCTTCGCAGAGCGGGCACTGATACACCCGGCCATTGGGAAAGATAAAATAATTCTCCGCCACCAGGCCCGCGCACTCAAAGCGATCTGCAGCTTTGAGATACACCTTGGGATAGATAACGTGGATGCCCCTCTTGGCCGCATCCGCCGCCACAGCCGGTACGGTGGCAAACCACTCATCAGGATTGACCTGCCAATTCTGACCGGGGGCTGCAGCCGCAGCCACAGCAGCTATCTCTTGGGCAGGCTTGCCGCGCAGGCCGATCACCTGAATAAAAAAGCGCTTCACCCCAAGTTCCTCCACCAAGGCGGGCATGCGATGGAGATACTCGATATTTAAAGCAGATACCGTGTAGATCAGGCTGGTGTTGAAACCAGCGGCCACGGCCCGGCGGATATTGCCCGTGCACACATCAAAGCTGCCTGCACCACGGATGGGGTCATTCACCATCGCATCCGGCCCATCCAAGCTGAAACTGAGATAATCCAGCTCCTGTGGGGTGATTTTATCCAAGAAATCATGGAAGAGGTAACCGTTCGAATCCACGGTCACCGCGTAGCGCATGGCCTTGGCCGCGCGGATGATGGCAGGCAGGTCCGGATGCAGGGTTGGTTCACCGCCCAAAAGAATCAGGTTGCTCTCCTGGCCGGGCCGGGCAAAAAGGGCCAGCCACTTGGTCACGGTTGCAAGCGGCAAGGTGCAGGTGCCGTGCTCGGCAGTATTGATGTAGCAGTGCCTGCAGCGCAGGTTGCAGGCAGTGAGGATATGAAAAAAAACATTGCGCTCGCCGGGGCGAAAACCCACGGTGCGGGCCTGCACATCCTGCATCATGATGATTCTCCGCTGAACGGCCAACTTAACTGCTGGTCCAAGTGCTGACTCAGGGTATATTGAGAAAGCAGGCTATCCTGCCAGTAGTCGTGTTCCCTAAAAAACTGCTGAAAAAGGGCCAGACTCTCCTGCCTGCGCACGCGGGCCACCAATTCCACCTGCATGGCCTGGTAGAGCGGGTTGAGCTGCTGCAGGGCCAGATTGGTGCCCCCGCCCATCACATCCTCATAGGCCCAAACAAAGCGGCGGATGCCGGAAAGGAGCAAGGTGCTGTAGCACATCAAACAGGGCTCCATGGTGGAATACACGCTCACCAGGCGGGGCTCCACCTGCGGATAGTCGCTGAGCAGAATGTGCAGGGCGTTGATCTCGGCGTGGTCGATTTCGTTGCGGCTCTGGGCCTGGCTGTTGCGGCGGCTGGCGCGAACGAGTATGTCGCCGTCCGCCACCAGCACCACCCCGACTGGAAATTCACCCGCTTTTAGGGCTACGGCAGCTTCGGCCAGAGCCGCGCCCATAAAGCGTTCATGCTCGTTCATCGGCACAGTCGACACAGCCGACACCATCGACACCATCAATCCCTTTTCTGTTGCAGCAACCGGGCCATATCCTTGGCAAAATAGGTGAGGATGATATCTGCGCCGGCCCGGCGGATGGAAATAAGCGACTCCTCCATCACCTTTTCCTCATCAATCCAGCCGCGTTCCCCTGCGGCCTTGATCATGGCGTATTCGCCGCTCACCTGGTAGGCGGCCACCGGCAAATCAAACTCGTCGTGCAGATGGCTGATGATGTCCAGGCAGGAAAGCGCCGGCTTCACCATAAGGATATCCGCGCCCTCTTCCACATCAAGCGTGGCCTCGCGCAGGGCCTCGCGGCTGTTGGCCGGGTCCATCTGATAGGCGCGGCGATCGCCAAATTGGGGTGCGCACTCGGCTGCATCGCGGAAGGGTCCGTAAAAGGCGGAGGCATATTTCACCGCATAAGACATAATCGGCACCTTGTACAGCCCAGCCTCATCCAGGGTGGAGCGGATTTCGATCACCCGGCCATCCATCATGTCGCTGGGGGCCACCATGTCGGCCCCGGCCTCGGCATGGGAAAGCGCGGTCTTGGCCAGCAGTTCCAGGGTGGCGTCATTTTCCACCTCGTCGCCATCCAGGCAGCCGCAGTGGCCGTGATCTGTGTATTCACACAGGCACACATCGGTTATCACCATCATGGCCGGCACCTTGTCCTTCAGCTCGCGGATGGCCCGTTGCACAATGCCGTTTTTCGCATAGGCGCCGGAGCCAAGACCGTCCTTTTTCTCAGGCAAACCAAAAAGGATCATGGCACTCACACCCAGGGCCAGACATTCCTTGGCCTCTTTTGCCAGTTCATCCACGGAAAAACGCAGCACACCGGGCATGGAAGGGACAGCCTCGCGCTTACCTTTGCCGGGCATCACAAAAACCGGCAGCACCAGCTGGGCTGCATCCAGCCTGGTTTCACGAATCATAGCGCGGAAGGCAGCGTTTTGCCGCATCCTGCGCGGCCGATATTCAGGAAAAACCATGACAACCTCAAAAGATAAAGAGAGAAGAAAGAAAGAGGTTTTAAACCTCGTTTTGGTTAACGAATAATCAAACAAGATACCCCTTCATCACTGCACCGGCCACAGATTTTCAAGCATTTCTGATCCAAGCACGAGGAAAGGCAGCGGTCTGGATAAAATTCACCCTCCTACGCTGGAGCGTGGGAGCAGATCACCTGACAACAGCCGAAAAACCTGTAGGTCGCGGGCGGATTCGCCGCCTGATGCGGCAGATGGGTATTGAGTCTTTATCCCCCAAGCCTAGCAACAGCAAGCGGCTTTGCTCAACCTTGGCTTCAATCAGACAATAAGGAGGAGCACTAACGGCAGACAGTATTAATCACATCACGGCATGTTCTCTTAACGGCTGGCATGAACAAAACAACTGCGAATCAATTCGTAATGGTTGCTGTGGTTGCGAATCTTCCACCAGACACTGCCGGATTTATCCACGCTCCAGACTGGAGCCAATTCCCCCTGCTGGTCACCCAGTAGCTGTATGACATTTGCCAGGCCTTTGCCAGCAAACCGGCCTTGATCTGTCCCGCCCAGCCATTCGGCAGCCGGAGCCGCCTCGGATGACCAGGAAAAGGGATCTGAAAGCAGGAATTGAGCTTGCTGGTGACGGGTCACCCGGTTCATCTCCCGCAGGTGGCCAAGAGGCGACGGTACCTTATCCACAAGGTTGAGCGAAGTGAACACTGCTATTGATTGCGCAGCAAATGGCAGAGCCAGGGCATTGGCTACCACGAACTCCACCCGATCTCTGCGCCATTCCGTGGGCAAGATGATGGTGAATTCCCGGGCCAGCATGCCCTCATCTTTAATGGACACTGTTATGGTGCCTTGCCGCATCAGCTGGCGTGCCGTTCGGATGAAGGCCTGGGATGTGTCAATGCCAATGACAAAGTCGCAGCGGGTGCTCATTTCAAAGGTAAAACGGCCAACCGCACCGCCAGCATCCAGGGCGACACCTGCTTGGTCACGGATCAGTCCTGCCCAGGTGGCATACGCTTGAGAGGCTTGTTCCTCGTGCATCAGATCGCTGAAATGGCTCCACAGGTACGAAGAAACCAGCTCATCAGTCTCGTATTTGTTGGCCCTCTGCTGGTTGTTTGTGGCAAACGGGTCGAGGAGGGCGATCCCATCTATGATGGGAAATCGATGACCACACTGAGCACAGACAAGCACCCCGCTTTCGATGTCATCAGCCATTATCGTGCTGTTTTCGAGCACAAAGGGATACTCCTGGGGTAAGCAACGGGGACAGATCAGCATGTCAAGCAGGTGCTTTTTCATGGTTATCCTTTTAGCTGACGACAAAACCGCCACGATGAAGGGAAAAATATTTTCCAGGTATCAACAACAATCATACCCGTCCTTGCTGCTTAAAGGTATCAAGTTCATCCGCCTTGCATTCCGTTGTTATCTCCTCGCGCAGCGCCCGTGCCCTCGCGCCCTTCCGTTCATTCACCGTAAAACGACCTGGAGCCAAGACAGTTTCCAAACAAACAAGGGCCTCGCTGTTGATACTGCGCTTGTTCAATTCAGTCATCGCCTTCAAACGGGCATAGAGTTCTTCGGGTATATTTTTCAGGGTCAGGGCGGTTGGCATCTGCTGTCCTCCAATAAAAAGATCCCTTTTGGAACCATAAGGGTTGCAAAAGGGATCTTTGTCGATATCGGGCGCATCGCCCATCAAAGGCACATCTAAGCTCCTCCTACTTCACACTGATCCCCAGCATCTTCAACTTGCGGTGCAGGTGGCTGCGTTCCATGCCGATTTGCTCGGCGGTTTTGGTGACATTACCCTCATTTTCCCGCAGCTTGGCCACAAGATAGTCACTTTCAAAATGCTGCCGCGCCTCCTTAAAGGGGAAGCTGGCATAGTCCCGCAGGCGAGTAACATCCACCAGAACTGGCTCCACCCTGACCGGCTGGCCGCCAAGAAAAAGAGCCACATCTTCCTCGCCAACCTCGTCGCCAGCGGTCATAATCATCAGGCGCTCAACCAGATTGCGCAGTTCGCGCACATTGCCCGGCCAGCTGTGCTGCTGCATCAGTGCCAGGGCCTCTGGGGTGAAGTCCTTGCGGCCCACACCCTTTTGATGAAACTGCTCCGTAAAGTCAGCGACCAACAGGGGAATGTCCTCGCGTCGCTCTGCCAGGGTGGGCACGACAATGGGGACCACATTAAGCCGGTAGAAAAGGTCGGCGCGGAAACTGCCTCGCTCAATTTCCTCCTCCAGATGCTTGTTGGTGGCCGCCAGAATGCGCACATCCACCTCAATGGTCCTGGAGCCACCCACCCGTTCAAAACGGTGTTCCTGCAAAATGCGCAGTACCTTGGCCTGGCTCTTCAAACTCATGTCGCCTATTTCGTCTAGGAGCAGAGAGGAGCCATCGGCCTGGTCGAACTTACCTTTTTTCGCCTCGCCCGCGCCGGTAAAGGCGCCCTTGACATGACCAAAAAGTTCCGACTCGATCAGTTCTTCGGGGATAGCCGCGCAGTTGACCTCCACCATGGGATGATTGCCCCGGGGTGAAAGGCGGTGGATGGTTTGGGCAACCAGTTCCTTACCAGTACCATGGGCACCCAAAATCAGCACCGAGGCATCGGTGGGTGCAACCCGGTGAATTTGCTCGCGCAGATTGGCAATGCTCGGGCTATCGCCGGTGATACGGTTGATGCCCAGACCCTTTTCCCGCAGTATCCTGTTTTCCCTGGTCAGGCGATCAAACTGGAGGCCCTTGTTGATGGCATGGATCACCTTGTCGTACGACAAGGGCTTTTCAATGAAGTCATAGGCACCGTTACGGGTGGCCTCCACCGCAGTCTCGATGGTGCCATGTCCGGAGATCATGATCACCGGCAAATCAAAGCGGCGGCGAATCAATTTCAAGGCCTCCAGCCCATCCATGCCTGGCATCCAGATATCGAGCAGCACCAGGCTGACCGCCTTTTCCTCAAGGAGTTGCAGTCCCTCTTCGGCACTGGCCGCAGCCATGGGCACAAAGCCCTCATCCTCGAGAATACCAGAGAGGGAAGCACGGATGGCGGCTTCGTCATCAACAATTAAAATGGTACTGGCAGCCATGGTGGCAAGCAGGAGAAAGCAAGAGATAGCATACGATACCAGTAGGCACGTAACGGGAAAAAATAGTCTTTATCATAACTAAGGATATTAGCTGTATCCAGCCACAAAGGGCAAGCAGGAAAAAGATTGCCTACATCTCATCCTTGGCCCAAACTCACTTTCCTTATCTGCTCCGCCGCAGTTTTAAACCGTTTCAAACAGGCAACTACAAGAACCAGGCAATGGCAAAAGTGGCGAGCATGGTAAAAGCCAAAGCCAATTTGAGCACCACGCCAAAAAGCAGGCCAAGCCAGGTGCCCAGGCCAACCTTGGCTGCCTGGCGCACATGCCATTGATGCTGCAGCTCACCTATGGCCGCACCGACAAAAGGCCCCAGAAAAAGACCCCAAATACCGAAAAACAGACCAGCAAAGGTGCCGATGCTGGCACCGATAATGGCTCTTTTGCTTGCTCCCACCCGCTTGGCCCCCATGGCAGTCACCCAGAAATCCATGATTAATGACAACACCGTGAGCAGCCCGAGCACAACCAGGGTAAAAACGCCGATATGGGCAAACTGACCGGCCCAGGCACCCAGCAGCATGCCGGCAAACATGAGGGGCAAGCCCGGAATGGCAGGCAGCACCGTGCCAACCAGGCCCAGTAGAACCAGCAATACGGCGATGGTATAGTAGACAATCTGCATATCCATAAAAATTCTCCTGAAAAAACCTGCTCCTATAAAAAAACGCGGGCCAGTGCAGGCCAGTGAAACGAACAGCCCTACTGGGGCCGCTTGGACTGCGTGCTAATGAATTGGTACATTACTTTTTTCAGTCTTCAGGGCAAAGGTGGCCAGGAAACGGCGTACCAGCCAGATCAGGCTGGTTTTTCAAAAAAGGCGGTCTGGAGCAGAAGCGCATGCGCCAGCCACCAGCAGGATGCACAAAGCTCAGCTGGGCGGCATGCAGGCACATGGGCTCGCCTGCCTGGCCCTGGCCATAGAGGCGGTCACCCACAATGGGGCAACCCAGACCCAAGGGATGGCTGGTGTGCAGCCGCAATTGATGGGTGCGCCCGGTTTGTGGATACAAGGCCAGCAGGGTTCTGTTTTCAGCCTGCCACAACTGTTTCCAGGCGGTTACTCCTAATTTCCCCTGCTTTGGATCATACACCTGCAAGGGGCGTCTGTCCGGATCCAAGCGAAAGGCCAGGCGGATCACCCCGGCAGCCTTGCCAAGTTCTCCCTCCACCAGGGCAAGATATACCTTAGTCACCTGTTGCCGGGCAAACTGGTTGGAGAGATTACGGTGCGCGTCCCGCGTGAGGCCAAGCACCATCAGACCAGAGGTGTCCATGTCGAGCCGATGCACTGCCGGCTGGGCAATGCTCCAGGGGCAGAGGCAACGGAGCCGGGCAACTACGCAATCCTGTTTGTCTGCACCACGGCCGGGCACAGCCAAAAGCCCGCCTGGTTTTTCCACCACCGCGCAGTGACGGTCGAGGTGGAGCAGGGTCAAAAATTCATTGCCACCTTTACCTTGTAGCTGCCGCGCAGAACGCATCACAAGCCACAGAGTTGAAAACCAAGGATAGGTTGGCACTTGGCGTGACAGGGCAGGTAGCGGTGGCCATGTTTCCTGCCGGCTCTGCCAGCGCCCACCTTACCAGCACCCCAGAAAAATTCCGCCATGCTATATGGACGCAGACCCAGAAACTGGGCATGGTGCAACAGTTTGGGTGCGCAGCAATCGCCCGCACCGGATGGTGGCCCTGAACAGGGAAAAAATTCCCGCAGAGAACGCTGCTCGCCCCGGAAATTTTTAAGTTGATACAAATCGTGGATTGCAGCCATGTTCCGCCGGGACAGCTCCCGCCTGTGCATACGCAGCTCCTGTCGCTCCGGAGAGGAGACCGGCAGAAGCGCCAGCTTGCGATCCAAAATTTTGATTTCCCTTTCCACCGGTCCGTGCAGGGCAGTAAAGGCCTGTAAATCGAAAATCGGACCAACCCAGCCATTCACCAGCCAACGACCATTATACATACCGGAAAAGGCCAAAAGACGCTGCACTCTACCGCTGGCATCCCGGCAGAGCGCAAGTCCCAGCATTTTGCCGCCGCCTTCAACGCACATACCAGCATACAGTGCTGAGCTGCGCAGTACCTCCATCAACTCCAAACAACCCTGCCAAGCTTCCTGCCAGGGTAGCACATGCCACACGCGGCAACGGCTACAAAAACCACCATTGGGTCTATTGGCCTGCACGCACTCTACCATTTTACTGTCATTCTGGCTGATGGGATCGTTCTTTTATTTTTTAAACAACCAAAAAACCAGGGAGAGCAGCACACTGATCACAATCGAAGTACCCAGTGGAAAGTAGAACTGGAACGACTCCCTGTTGATGTGGATGTCTCCCGGCAAACGGCCCAGGGGAATCTGTCGCAGCCAGGGCCAGAACAACCCGACGAGGATCAGCACAATTCCTGCTACAACAAGCAGACGGTTCATGCAGTCACCTCCTTTGTTGTGCCTGTTCGTATGCTCTGGGTGAGCAGCACCCCGGCGAAAACAAGTGCACAGGCCACAACTTGCTGTGCATTCAGACGTTCGCCCAAGAACATAAAACCCAGCAAAATGGAAAAAACCGGGATCAGGTTGATAAAGGCCGAGGCACGGCTGACAGGAATGCGGCTGACCCCGTAATTGTAAAGTGCGTACGCACCAAAACTGACCACGATCCCCAAATACAGTACCACCAGCAACCCCTCCAGGTTGGGAAGCGGCGTCTGCCGTACCTGGGGCAGGGCCAACATGGGACCAAAAAAGAGGAGCCCGGCAAAGGCTTGCAAACCGGTCAAATGGAAGGAAGACAGTTGTCTGGTTAAATATTTCAAGGAAATAGTGTATCCTGCCGCGCAGACCATGGCTATGAATTCCAAAAAATTGCCTAAAATCGGGTTGGGTGCCTCTTCTGTACTGTTGGCGGCCCAACCAAGCCACAGGGCCCCGATCGCGGCCAGGCCAAAACCCGCAAGCAGTTTGGGGGTGACCTGCTCCCGCAAGAAAAAGCCTGCGCCCAGAGCCACCAAAAGGGGCAGCATGGTGGAAATCATTGAAGCCTGGGATGCACTGGTGTACAAAAGGGCTGCCGCCTCAAAAACAAAATAAAGACAGGGTTCGCACAGGCACATCAACACCAGAAACGGTATGTGCGCCCTGGCAATGGGCATGCGCCAAAACGAAGCGGCAAACGGCAGAAAACAGAGCGTGGCCGCTGCCATGCGGCCAAAGAGGACGGTGATGGGATGCAGCTCGCGAAAGCTGTATTTCATGGCCACAAAGGAACTTCCCCACAGCACCATCGCCATAAGCAGGGCCATAACGGGGAGAATATTTTTCCACGTATCCTTCACAACATGTACAATCCCATGAGCACGATCAACAACCGACCGAAGGTCGGCCTGTATCATTTTTTTCTGCGCCTCACATGCCTATGCACTGTAGGCTGTCTCCTCTTTTCCCTGACGCCCCTGACACTTTGGGCAGCAGAGAACAGCAGTTCGGATATGGTTAGCGCCCGACAGACCATGGCCATCTGCGAACAAACCCCAGGCCTCGACGCCAGCCAAATCGCAGCGAGCAGGGCCATGGTCGAGCGGATGAACTATAACGCCCAGCGAATCTTTCGCAAGGTGTGCTCCACCCCGGGCGTCACCTATCCGGTGCTCAGCCAGGCTGGAGAGCGGCTGCTGCAAAGCCGCTTGAGCTTCGAACAGGCGCGCTCCTACGAAGCCCTGGCCTCTATGCAGAATTTCAATGCCCACTACATTCTGCCAGGCCTGGATGCCATCGGCAATCTCACCTTTGCCTCGGGCCGTACCTTCCGTAACTTCACCACCCTGTATGGAGCCACTGCTGACCAGGCTCTGGAGATCATTCCGCGCCTGAACGAGGCATCACCGCAGGTCAACCAGGCAGCCAGGGCTCTGTTTGCCGTTCACGGCATGCGGGTGGACACCGCCATGCAGGGACTACCCATCATTGCGCAGATGCGCAATAAGCAGGTACAGGCGTTCACCGCCTATGCCGAGACCCCTGGTATGGATCAGCAGACCTTGGTGCAGGGCATGGATATCATCCGAAAAATGGATGATGTCAATGTCTGGAATGCCCGTTCCCTGTTCAAAAATAAGGAAATTTCCGGGCAAGATTCCCTGTATTGGCTGAAAAACTATTTTACCCTCTCCACT
>Ga0334895_1001689_pt1 | contig 21202 bp, 28 predicted proteins | sample GraSluR3_MG_7_FD_207229 | JGI IMG/M metagenome (GOLD analysis project Ga0334895, IMG submission 207229) | Sludge microbial communities from methane-producing bioreactor in Wageningen University, Netherlands - Granular Sludge_31_05-R3 | ecosystem: Engineered > Bioreactor > Anaerobic >... | reverse complement strand
CTGGTTCAATGTGATCATCCTCCCTGGTTCCCCCTATGTCTTGATTGTATATACATAGGGTTATGCTACTGTAAAGTGGTGCACTTTTCAATTAATAGGGTGGTGCAGTTTTAGAGTAACATAAACAGCTCTGGCTAAAAGCGCCATGAGTTTATCGTGATTGACGGTATCGAAATACGCTTCTAAGTCAATATCGACTACCCAAGTGTAGCCTTCTTTTAGGTCGTGTTGCACTTTGACTATGGCTTGATGGGTATTCCTGTTGGCCCTGAAACCATAACTGTGCTCGGAAAACCTGGGCTCAAAGATGGGTATGAGTTGTTGGGAAATGGCCTGTTGAATCATTCTGTCTATCACTGTGGGTATCCCCAGTCGTCTTACTCCCTTTCCGGCTTTGGGTATTTCTGCACTTCTCACCGATTTTGGCTGATATTTGCCCTGGAGTACATCCTGACGGAGTTGCTCTCCATTTTCTTTCAGGTAAGGCAAGAGTTCTGCTACGGTCATACCATCTATTCCCTGTTTGCCTTTATTCCTTACCACCTGCCTGTAGGCCTGGTTTAGATTGTCTCTGAGTAGAATTTTCTCCAAAAGATTACCGGAATATGCATTTTCACCGTTTCTTGGGTTATCTGACACCGTAGAAATACTAAGCGCTTTTCCAATATCTGAGGCTTCCAGCCCTACATTTTGGAAATAGCCTTTCTGAGAAGTTGTCTGCTTTTGTCGTATTTCTCTCGAGTCCTTCAAACTTTCTGAAATCTCCTATCGTTTGGCCCTTTGCTGGTATTAACCAGCTACTATGGCCTCTGCTGACTTCTGACAATTCAGGCACACATCACTGTGTGGGTTATTGCTTTTTTTTAGGCAACCTCTCTGTCAGACCTCCCCAGGTAAGTGTAATTGCTTTCACCCCATCTATCTGCTACATTTACATCGCCTGTTTCGGATAGTTTTGGGCTTCGTTTTGTTACGTAAACTCACCCACAGGCTTATGCCTTCTATGTAGTTCGTATTCCTCAGACCGGGGTTTTGCCGCCGACTTCCTTCAGATTCCACCTTGCGGTGGACACCCTTGTCTTGAGCTAATGGTTGGCACTATCAACCCCCATATCGGACTTTCACCGACCAGCAATCACACATTCTGGGCGCACGTAAACAACACACCCGCATAGCGGGTGGCTTTAAGAGGCATCTAAAAGAGGTCAAATTCTTTCTGTTCTTTCTCTTCTTGTTTTTCTTTATCTTCCTGGTATTTTACATATTTTCGAATCTTTGTTTCATCCAGACCGATGGTGCTCACACAGTAGCATCTACTCCAGAAGTTGTTTCCCCAGTAGGTCTTCTTCTTGAGAAGAGGAAAAATTTTAAATATCTTTATGGCTGTTTTATCTTTTAATATTCCCATCACTTCTGATATCGATAATATGGGAGGAATAGATAGTATGAGATGGATATGATCATCTTTGATGTTCATATCCAGTATCTCTATCCTCATCCACTGGCAGAGCATCCTGATTATCTGTTTGAGAAAATCAGCCATGGTATGGAAATGGTAAAGAGAAATCCATGGGTAATGGTAAGGGGAAATCCCAGCTATCCGGTAAGTAGAATTCCCTTCTGAGTAAAATTCCTGTACAGTTTTTCTAAAAACATTACAGGAGAAGGGAAATGAAAAAGAAAAAGATGTACCAAAAAATCCAAACCTTAAAAAGACAAGGCTGTTCGAAAAGTGAGATTACCCGGACTTTGGGGATCGATCCAAAACAACCGCCAAGTATTATCCCATGAGCGAAGAAGAATTCCAGGTATACCTGGAAAGCCAGATGTTTCGGGAGAAAGGCTTCAGTGATTATGAAAAACCCATTCTCGAGGTCTATGAAAAGAATGGGAACAAAAGACTGAATATGGCTGCCGTCTACGATTATCTGGAAGAACGTTATGATGTTATACCGGCTAATGAACAGACCCTGCGTAACTTTATTCGTTACCTGAATAGGAGTAATAAGCTACAGTTTCAGCAATCAACTCGCATCTATCGGCAGGTACCACCGTTACCCTTCGGTAAACAGATGCAGCTTGATTTCGGCCAGTACCGGATGGATAGTGGACTTATCCTTTACATCTTTGCAGCCCTACTTTCGGCCAGCCGCTATCGCTATATTATCTTCCAGGATCATCCCTTCTCCACCGGAAAAGAATGGGAATTTCTTACCCTACTGTTAAAAACAAACTGGATAAATTGTTAGCTGCATTAGGTCTGTTAAATGAGATTAATGGACTAAGTCAAATTGAAATCATCAATAGCGTTCATGCTGGAGAAATTTCAGTGGAAGAAGCTCTTGATTTACTAAAAGAAATTTAATCTATTTAAAAAAATTTATTAAGGAGATAGAAAATGAAAGAAGAAATTAAGCAAGTTCTGGATATGTTAAAAGAAGGGAAAATTACTAACGAAGAAGCGGTTAGTCTTATCGAAGCTCTGAAATTAACTGAGAAAGAAGGCAAGGAGCAAGAACAAACTGCCATTAGCAAACAAAAAAGGTTTATTAAAATAAATGTAACTAAAGACAACAAGCCAAAGGTAAACATAAAGGTACCTTTCAGTCTGGTAAAATGGGGAATAAATATTGCCAATAAAATGGGGAAGGATACAGTTAAAATTGGTGGGGAAGAAATCCCCTTTGATATGGATGAACTTACTAATGCTATGAATGACCCAGAATTTTCCGGTAAAATTTGTGATGTATATGATGAAGAAAAAAATGAACATGTAGAAATTGAAATTGTATAGCAATAAACACCTTTTGTGCTGGTGTGAAATAGTAAAAGGTTGTAGCCTTTTCTTGTATTTCTTTTACTTGGAAAGCTGCAACCTTTTCAATCAGCTTTAAAGATATTGGCTTATCGATAAGAAACTGCACTGAACCTTTCGTATGTTTATATCGAGCAATCTCATCTTTGAATTTCTCGATCCTTCATCATTATTCCTCTATTTTTTACTTGTTTCCTGTTTTAATAAAAGAATTATTCCATATAATACTCGAAATGCTGGTCTGGTACAGGTGTAGATATATCTTTTTCCTGGTAATCCTGGCTGAGATATAGTCCACAAAAACATCTATGGTATTTTTTGATATCTTCTGCAGCATAGACACAAGGGCAAATAATTAACTTGTCTATTTCTTTCTTTTCGGTTGCCATCCGGCAAGGACATAAAGGCATTCCATATCTTTCTTTGTTTTTAAGTAAACCTTCTGCAAAGGATAATAGAAGTTCTTTATCTGGACTGAATTTCCAACCTTTCTTTTCTGCCACTTTTTTAAATATAGATAGATATTCTTCTGGTTTCATTTTATCAATTCCTCCAGTCCTTCCTTATTGTATCCCAACACCCATTTATCTCCTTTTATAACCAAAGGGACTGAATACTTCCCCGAGATACTTTTCATATATTGCATTGCTTTTTTTCTTTCTTCCTGTGAAAGCTCATCAAGCCAGGTTAGATCGTACTCCACTCCTGCAGAATCTAAAAACTTCAATGCATTTTTACAATGTGGGCAGGTACTCAGGCCATACATACATTTTGATTTTCATGATTATCTCCTTCATACTTTTTTATTAAACATATAAGGCAATATCGCACCCGCATAGCGGGTGACTTTAAGAACCCCTGAAAGGGGTTTGGTTTTTTTAATCTTTTTATGGTAAAACCATTTTATTCAACCATAATCACCTTACTTAAAGGGTGGTTTTTTATGGTTAAATAAAATATATTATAAACCATTTAACAAAATAATTAAAAATGTTATCTTTTGATATTCTCTTTTCAAACTGGTCAATATCATCAAAATGATATAATAATTATATTCTATAAGTTCCAAAAATAAGGTAACAAGAATGTCACACAAAACTAAAAATAACCTTTTAACAAAAGTATTAGCAATAGTAGGTACAATTCTGGTATGGAGTCCTGTTGTATTCACTGTAGTAATCGCCATAATCGGAACAATGTCAGATAAAATAATACAGTTTAACTATCTGATGCCAGCTGAACTTTGTCCATTTGCTTTAGCCGGTGTCATGCTACTTTTATGGGCATCCAGGAGGGCACGTTTAAAACAAAAAATATTTGGTTGGGGGTTGGGAAGCGCAATATTCCTTCTTATCAGTACCCAATTAATTGCCAACTTAAGCGGTCTTGCCACCCGTGAAGTTGAGCCAAGTGGTTGGGCCTGGATATTAGGCCTCGCCTGTATTGCCCTTTATTCGCTTATTCTTATTCAAATTGGCATTGCAGGTATTTTATTAATCAAAGAGTTATGGCATAGCTATTAACAATTAAGTAACAACCCGATAAATAATATGTTCTTACCTATTTTGCTAACTTGACTGGTATTTTTCATGGGCAGATTACGGCTCGCACCTCACTCCCAAATTTTTCCATATCATCCATTACTTCATTAATTAAAGCTGCGTCCAGGGGAATTTTTTTTGTTATAACATTTGATAAATCAAGTTTTTTTCTTCTTAAAAATTCCACAAGCAATGGTAATTCAGTTAATAGATGATCAGAGCAGCCGATTACTTCTGCCTCTTTTCCAATAAGTTCCTGATATGAAAATATTTCAAATGGTTTATTTGTAATTCCCACTAAGACAGTACGCCCAAATACTCCCATTGATTCAATGGCTTGCTTCATAGTCTGAGGAAGCCCAATAACTTCTAGCGCAACATCTACTCCTCTATTGTTAGTATATTTATAGAGACTGGAAACCGGGTCTTCTTCTGCTGCGTTAATTGGTATGGCACCATATTTCTCAGATAGTTTTAACTTGGTTTTATTAATGTCAATACTATAAATATCAATTGCACCCATTATTCTGGCCAGTTGAATGGCAGAAATACCTAAACCGCCGGCACCAAAAACAGCAACTGTTTCACCAGCTTTCAATCTGGCTTTTTTAAGAGCATGAAAGGATGTTGCAGAAGAACACATCAGGACTGCTCCCTGTTCAAAAGGAACCTCATCAGGTAATAATATGGTATTTCGCGCCGGTACAGCAATATATTCAGCATAGCCTCCATCACAATGCTTACCAATCATCATACCTTGTTTACAGAATTGTTCATTTCCACTTACACAAAAATAACAATCACCACAGCTTAATTGATAGTGTATACATACTCTATCCCCAATTTTTGGAAAGTTAACCTGTGTACCTACATCTTCCACAATACCGGCAACTTCATGTCCAGGAGTTTGAGGTAAAGAACCAACAGGGGATACACCAGAACGATAATGAACATCTGAATGACAAATTCCAGCTGCTTTGACCCTTACTAACACATCTCTTTCACCTATCTTTGGTAGGGATATTTCTTGTAGCTCTAAGGGATTTCCTATTTTTGTAAGACGAACTGCTTTCATAAAAACACCTCTTTCTAACAATTTTTTCATCTGGTCTTTAGGGGACAAATCTTTATTATTGACAATATTGTTATTTGATACAATAATTTATGTTAGCCACCCAGGCAATCTATCATCATGGGCAAACCCCTAAAACCACAAATAATCAGTAGCCTTATGTTACTATTATGGCACAAAGGAAAGTGATTCCACTATCCTGATTGTTCAGATAATTCTGTTGATGAGTATTATTTGTCAGCTATAGAGTTTATTCTTCACTTTATTCTATACATTTGTCAAAGATAATATTTTAGAAGACTGATGATTCAAGACCTGATTCTCATTGTTTCATTATAAAACTATTTTACTAACTCCGGCAATATAATCATAATTTTTTAAAACCGCTGGAAACCAGTTATATAATTTAATCCAAAAATACAGACTGTCTAATAATTTTCTTTTCATGATCAACCGATTGAACAAAAATAACTCCATCCAGGTTTTCGCCTTCCCAATCCAGTTCGTCTACAGTAATTGTAAATTCTTTTTCCTGGTCTGGAGCTAATAAGCTGATAATTTCTTTTTCATCTTCAAAGATATCCACAACTGAATAATGAAAACCAGTTTTACCTCTATCTGTAAAAGCCATACCATTTACAACTAAATTGGTTAAGGTTTCATTGCTGATATTTCTGACTGTACCGGTAAACACGGTACTGGTTCCAATTCTATCCCTTGATGCCTGCAGGCTAATACCCTGCTCAATAGCCATTTGTACTTCTACTTTATTCCTAATAGTTGCTTCATCTAATTTACCCACATGATAGTCGCTTAAACCATTAAACATCATCTGTGGCACTCCGGCAGGAGTTAAGGCATACCAATTAAATCTCTGACGCGTTTCGGCGGTATGATAATTACCCCAAGGTGTAATTTCTACCAGTATCATCTCACCTCTGCTGTATTCGTTGGCTAATTTTTCAAAAATCGGTTCAACAGCTGTACAGGCTGGGCAACCTTCAGCAACATAAAGTTCAACCAACAAGGTCTGCAGAACCTCATTACCACCTTCACCAGGAACAATTCTACTACAACCTGTTACTACAAAAACAACTGAACATAAAACTAATAAAATGACAATTGATTTATTCATGATAACCTTCTCGTTTTTAAATTTTTTAAAATATAATTTTGCTGATATTTAATAAGCCTTTTCCTTAGAACTTAGAACAACATCCCTGTCAAAAATAATATAATTGCCAAACCAAAGAATAAAAAGGTCATGGCTAATTTTGTTTTACCAAAATTTTTCTTTGTTAATTCTGCCCATTGTTGGGAAGTAGTCCCCAGGTAAGTGAATATAAAAATTATAATCAAGGGTGCTACAAACATAAAATTGTAAATCAACAACAAGAAAAATGCATTAGCTCTTAATTCTGGAATTCTACTGACAAATATCATGGTGGGTATATAGGTTTGCCCAGTGCATGCTAATTCTAGTATGGCAATTAAGAAACCGCTTACTGCTGCCATAATAACAAAATGACGAGTTTTAACATTCTTGCGAATAACTGAATGAATCATCTGCTTTAATCGTGGAGGTAATTGCAAACTATCTTCAGAAGTTTTACCGGTCTTTTTATACTTTATATAATCGTTTAAACTGATTGCACCCAGAATAAGAACCAATATTGCAGCAGCATAGACGAATATTTGCCTGACCATTGGAAGAAAATCCAATGAAGTGGCAATTCTTAATGCCCCCACCCCGATAAAGAAATAAGTAAGGAAAAGAGATAAAGTAAACATGACACCGACTAGCAATAGTTCTTTTCCGGTTTTATTAAGCAAAGCTAAATAGGAGATAAAAAAGATAATAGTAGCAAAGGCACAGGGATTAAAACCATCAATTAGTCCGCTTATAACAATAACCCAGATACCTATAGATTCAAAGCGCTCTACCAGACGATCCTCAATCGTGGCATAGTCTTCTTCTGATCTTTCCCATGGAGGAGGGAATTTTTTATATTTAATCTCTTCAATGGTTTGAACAATATTATCATAGGTAATTTGTGCTCTTAAAAAATAACTATCACCTATAAATATAAGAGGAACCAGTAATCTTTCATTTCCCGGTACTCCGTAAAATTCACCTAATTGTTCGGCAATAGCTACACCTTCCGGGGTAGAAATATTAAATTTCTTTATTTCCAGTTCCGGATACTCAAAGGAAATCTGATTTAGTAGTTGTTCTGCCTTTTCGCAGTCATGGCAACCCGGTTCAAAGAATTCTGCAATATAGACAGGTTGTTTTGCCTCTTCACCTGCTAAATTCATATCTTGGCTGAGGACAGAAAAATTTACTATGCCTGCAGCTAAAAAAAATAATGATAAAAAAGACAGAAATAAAATAGTTTTATAATATTTCTTTAGGCAGAAGAACCGGTGTTTTTTGAAATTTACATTCAATTTTTGTATTCCTCCTTATTAATTAATATTTATTATCTATTTCTCTATTTTGTTGCAAAGAAACCCTGCGTCCTTTTACATACTGATACCAGCATTAACATCACCGGTACTTCTATTAACACACCTACAACAGTTGCCAGAGCGGCTCCGGAAGATAATCCAAATATCATAGTAGCAGTGGCAATAGCCACTTCAAAATGGTTGCTGGCACCGATTAAGGCAGATGGTGCAGCATCTTCATAACTAAGTTTTAATAATCTTGCAAGTCCATAGGTTAAAAAGAAAATCAGATTGGTCTGAATAAAAAGTGGAATGGCAATCCATAATATAGTTAAAGGATTGCTTACAATCACATCTCCTTTGAATGAAAAGAGCAACAGTAAAGTAAATAATAGAGCTACAATGGATACCGGTGTAAGCATGTGCAGGAATTTTTCCTTAAACCATTGTTCTCCTTTGTTGCTGATAATCCATTTGCGAGAATAATACCCGGCGACAAGGGGTAGTGCTACATAAATACTGATAGAAAGTAATAGAGTTTGCCAGGGAACCGGCATCTTTCCTACTCCAAGCAAAAAACCGCCTAACGGGCCATACAAAAATAGCATGGAAAGAGAGTTAATGGCAACCATTACCAGGGTATGCCCGTCATTTCCTTTTGCCAGATATCCCCACAGCAGTACCATGGCAGTACAGGGGGCAATGCCCAGGAGGATACATCCGGCAAGATAACTTCTCCAGAGAGGAATTTCCAGCATTTTAACTCCTTGATGGAGAACTACTGTTCCAGCACCATGAACTGAACCCACAGCCCAATCAACTCCAGGTTGCAGCTTGACTATATCTGTAGCATCCACTCCAATTAAATTTCTAAAAAGAAATCCTAAAAAGAAATAGGCAATCAGGTACATGGTAAATGGTTTAACTGCCCAATTCGCAAACAGGGTCAACCCTACCGGTTTAGGGGATTTTCCTGCTTTTAATACTTCCGCAAAATCAATCTTTACCATAATCGGATACATCATAAAAAACAGACAAATGGCAATAGGAATAGAGATAACCGGCGCACCATTTACGTAAATAGCCAGACTATCAAGAAATTGAGCTACGCCGGGAGCTACCTTCCCAAAAATAATTCCTGCTATAATACATAACAATACCCAAACAGTTAAATATTGTTCGAAAATATTTAATCCGCCTTTATTTTCTTTAGCCATATTAAAACTCCTTTCTTACTATCATACTGTCCAGATTAAATAAATACCGCCTAAGATAACCAGCAGCCCACATAATTTTTTTACTATAACCATTCCCTTAGAATCTTTGTTCCAATTAAGGTACCTTTGGATGACTTCGGTAAAAGTACCGGCAAAAATAATCACCGCACAATGCCCAATTCCATAAAAAAGGAGTAATAAAAACGCAAACAAGAACTGGGTTGTCGATACGGTAAAGACAATTCCCAGCATAGGGGCCATATAGGCGAAAGTACAGGGGCCTAAGGCAATACCAAAAATCAGACCTAAAATTAAAGCAGCCAATATCCCCTTTTTTCGGAAAACCGGTTGATTGGTTTTCCCAATAAATGGTATTTCTATTATTTCCAGTAAATGAAGACCTATCAAAAAAAAGATTAATGCTACAAAATAATTTCCATATAAACCAACATCGCCAAGCATACGACCTAATAGTCCGGTAATAAGACCGATGACACCAATAGTTATCAATATTCCCACCGAAAAGGAAGTTGCCAACCAGAAAGCTTTTTTGGTAGTCATTCTGCCCTGTTCTCCGATGAAGCCTACAATTAGAGGAATGCTGGCCAGATGGCAAGGGCTCAGCAATATACTTAAAATACCCCATATCAGTGAGGCAATTAAGGCAAAAATAAAACTGGATTGGATTAAACTATTCAGCCATTCAAAAATTGCTACAGCCATTATTCAACTCCCTGTTGTTTCAACACTTTAACTACTTCCTCTTTAGGAAAGAATCCCAAATGCCGGAAATATTCATTACCGTCTTTGTCCAGAAAGACCTGGGTCGGTATGGCTCTAATTTGATATTCCTGGATATAAGGCTTGCCTTCCGGAGTTTTTACATCATGGAATATTACTTCTACCTGTCCTTTATATTCTTCTGCAATCTCTTCTAGGATTGGCTGCATCATATCACAGGGGACACATCCGACAGAACCTAATTCCAGAAAAGTGACTTTTACCTCACTAGAAGATGCACTTTGGGTTACATGACTAATCCCCTTTGTTTCACTGGCATTATTGTTAAACATTGTTTTTAATCCAAATATTGCCAGTACAATCAAAATTATCGATAAGATTAAATAATTTTTTCTATTCTTCATATATTTATTTACCTCTTTGAACTATATTTATTTATGTATCTATACTATAGCTTTACTATAATGACTTTTAATAAATTCTTTGTCTTTACAGCAATTATGTTCCATCTGAAGCGTTGTATGATCAATTCCAAATTTGTGCAATAATATAGAATCAATTTTATTCCGTAGGTTATCAGACTGGCTTAAACTGATATCTTCCCGAACATCGATATGTCCTTCAAAGAGAAGTTGTTTGTCATTGATTTGCCATACATGCACATGGTGAATATTGGCAACTTCAGGAATGTTTTCTATTGTTTCCTTCAAATTCATTATATTAATGCCAGCAGGAGTTTTTTCCATCAGGATAGCAAGGCTTTGTTTAAAAATATCAAATCCCTCTTTAAGGACATAAGCTCCGATCATAAAAGTCAGGATAGAATCTATTATAGTAATATGAAAATAATGAATCAATATACCGCCGATAATCACACCTAAGGAAGACAGGGAATCTGAAAATAAATGGATATATGCTGATCGGATATTCATACTGTCTTTGGCTCCAGCTTTCAGCAAAAATACACAAAGAACATTGGCAATCAGGCCAACTAATGCAACCACAATCATTAGCTTACTCTCTATCTCCTGGGGATGCTGCAACCTTAAAAAGGCTTCTTTAAACAAAAGAAAAGCAATGGCAATGAGAAAAGAAGAATTAAATAGGGCAGCCAGGATTTCTCCTCTTTTATAGCCAAAGGTATTGGCAGGTGTATTTTCTTTCTTACTTAATTTTAAAGCGATAAAACTAACAATAACCGAAATACCGTCACTAAAGTTATGTAACGCATCGGACAACAGGGCAAGACTTCCGGATAATAAACCTCCAATGCCTTCAACTATAGTAATGATAAAATTCAGTATCATCACAATAACTAGGTTTTCTTCTTTAAAATGACTATGGTGATGATGTTCGCTCATATTATTTCCTTTTCTTTTGTGGAAATTTTTTTATTTTATTCAACAGGAACCACAGGAACACTCTGTATTTTTGTTCTTATCCTGTTCTTCCTTTGATTGTGCTTCAGATACAGTACCTTGTTTTATCTGCTCACTGACTACAGCGATAATTTCTTCGCTTATTGCTGTTTTCCCTTTTTCTAAGTACATATCAGTTAAGATATAAGTCTCAGTAGGCTTTACCCCAATATTCTCTAAGGTTTTTCTGGCACAGGCAACTGAACATCCGTCTATGGCAACATTCTCATCTGCCCCTTTGGCTGATGCTATCGTTCCGGATATACCTGCACTTATTGAAGCTAAACAGGTCATCTTACCATATCCCTCTCTGGTTAACTTCCTGGCAACCTGATCGGCTAGTTCACCCACATCGGCACAACCGGAACAGGAATAAATCAGCCTTATTTTCGTATTATTACAACAACATTCTCCCATTTTAATCTCCTATTAATTATTTTTTTCTTTAATCCAAGTCATAATTTCCTGTTTACTGGGAATTTTCCCCGCAACCTTCACTTCTCCGTCAATAACCAAGGCAGGGGTCATCATCACACCATATTCGGTAATCTTGTCTAACTCTTCGACTTTGATAATTTCTGCTTCTATCCCCAGCTCTGCAACTGCCTGTTGGGCATTTTGGGTTAACTTTTTGCATTTAGGACATCCCATACCTAAAATTTCAATCTTCATAATCTTTCTCCTTTTATTTTTAACTTTGAATTTAATTTATTATATTTCCATAAATCATACCACTTATGGTAGCCATAATAACGACTAATGTTATATAAACTAAAGTCTTCTTAGTTCCTACTACACTACGAATAACCAGCATATTAGGTAAACTCAAAGCCGGTCCAGCTAATAGTAAGGCCAATGCCGGCCCCTGTCCCATCCCGGAACCAATTAAACCTTGTAGTATAGGTATCTCTGTCAGGGTAGCAAAATACATAAAGGCACCTACAATAGAGGCAAAGAAATTAGCAGAAAGTGAATTACCCCCTACCAATGTGGCAATAAAACGGGAAGGAATAAAACCTTCTTCCCCTGGCCTACCTAAGAGAAGACCGGCAAAAAAGATGCCTAAAAAGAGTAAGGGTAATATCTGCTGGGTAAAACTCCAGGAAGATTCTAACCAGGGAGTAATCTCTTTTTTTTGAAACCAGTTAAACAGAATATAGATAAACAATAAGACAAAGGCAATTGCCAGATACCATTTGTATTGGAAGATAAAAGCCCAAAGGCTCTGGTCCCTTGCCTGAGGTCTTGCCCAATTGGCAAAAACCATAAAGCCAATCATAGAGATAAAATAAAGGAGATTCTGAATTCCAGTTCTACTATCAGGCTCGCTCTTGCTAACTCCAAACTGTAGCTCTCCATTGGACTGCCTTTCTTTTTCTTCAGATAAGAAAATAAAATGCATACATAGGCCGATAATGACACTGAAGATAATTGCACCTATAGCCCTGGCCAAACCTAATTGCCAGCCTAAGACTCTGGCTGTTAAAATAATAGCCAGTACATTAATAGCCGGACCTGAATAGAGAAAGGCAATAGCCGGTCCCAATCCTGCCCCTTTTTTATAAATACCGGAAAATAAAGGTAATACGGTACAGGAACAGACTGTTAGCACAGAGCCTGAAATTGATGCTACAAAATAGGCTAATACCTTATGAGTTTTAGCGCCCAGATACTTTAAAACTGCATTCTGGTCCAGAAACTGGTAAATAGCACCGGCAATCAGAAAAGCCGGGATTAGACTGAAAATAACATGCTCTCTGGCATACATATTTAACATAGCCAGTGCTTCAAATAATGGATTCCTAAAACTAATACTTTCTAATGGTAAAAAATAGAAAAACAGGAATCCACCTAATATTATAAAAACTTTTAACTTATTATTCATTTGTATTATCTAACTCCTGTATATAAAAAAATTAATAAAACTGTATTTTTCTCATACCCATAGCCATTAAACTATCTCATATTAAATACAATGATTGCTTTTTTGATTATTGCAAAGAGACTCGCGACAGGTCTGCTCTGCTTTTTTAATATCCTCGACAACAACCGGGTCATCATTGATCCACCCACTTAATAGACCCATGAGTACTCTTGTATATTCATCCCCTTGGCGGTTAACGAAATATTCATGCCACTGTCCATCCTGACGGCTTTCAATTAATCCTGTTTCCTTGAGTTTTCTCAAGTGTCTTGATATGCTGGGCTGGCGAATCCCTATTATATGGGTTAATTCACAAACACACATGGGCTTATATTCAAGCAACTTTAAAATCCTAAGCCGGTTTTTATCAGACAACATATGATAGAGTTGTGATAATTTTTCCACTTTTAATATCTCCTTGACAATATAGCTTTATTGCTATATGATAGCACTAAAATCTTTTTTGTCAACAACAAATACATATTACCAATAAGTTCAAAAAATATATTGAATTAAATTATCTTCTTTTAAGTTGTGCATAATTTAAATTTATATATAAAGTAGTAAGTAGGTGATAAATTTGATAAAAGAAATAAACTCAAAATATATTTTCTTCATTGTTTTAACTTTAATCTTGTTTTGTTCGTTAAACATAAATGTTTTAGCAGAAACAGCCCAGGGGGGGAAAATTCAAAAAAATGTTTTTATTGAACTTTTTCTCAATGCTGATTGTTCGCACTGCCCTAAGGCAGCATTCTGCCTTGAGGAACTTGTCTGGGGTTATGACCCGGGTCGGGTAATCCTGGTAGAAGCCCATATTTGGGGTGACGGCTATGATATTCCCCAGACCAATGAACGATATAACTGGTATACCAGACAGGGCGCCCAGGGAACACCAGATGTCTTTATTAATGGATTAATCGAACGTGTCCAAGGGTTAGGGTGTGAATGTGCTGACATTGATGAAAGCTATCAAGTTTACCAGGAGTTGGTCGAACAAGAACTTGCTAAAACCACGCCGGTTGAAGTTTATGCCGAACAGGTTATCTGTGGGGGTAAAATTCTTGTCCAGGGCAATTTATTCAACAAAGGTTATTCCAATTTACAAAACCTGATAATTGGAGGAATGGTCTATTATGAAGGGGATGAAAGTGAATACTTTTACTTGGTAAAGGACATCTTTGATGAACAGGATATCTGTCAGTTTCCGCCTCTGGACAAAAGGAATTTTAGCTTTGTCTCACACCTTGACTTAAGTAATATAGAAGAAGATGAATTAAAAAAATATCATACTGTTATCTATGTGCAGGACAAATTGACCAAAGAAATCTTACAGTCATTTTTAGCAAATTAATTTATTTAAATTTATTGCTAGGTTTGTAAAAATAAAATTAATCAAAAGGAGTTAAAAAATGCAAAGCAAAAAACATAAAAACGGCAGCACCATAATAACAGTTTTATTTATAATGCTCTTTATTGCATTATTTTCTTTGCTTAGCACTATTCAAGTTTTCGCCCAATACGAGAGAGGAGTCTTGACACCTGATTTTACTCTGAAGGCTCTGGATGGAGAAATGTACCAATTAAGTCAATTCAATAACAAACAAGATCACCTGGTGCTCTGTTTTGTGAATAGCAATGATTCTAATTCGCTAAATAAATTACAAACTTTGGTTGCTTTTTTTGAAGATTACCATCCAAGAGAAAGTTATCAGATAATTGCAGTGGTTGAAACAAATAATAAAGCAGAAGAGACAATAGAAGCACTTTTTACCTTGCAGGAAAATACAAAAATACCCCTATTAATTTTAATTGATGAAGATAGTAAAGTCATAAAAAGCTATCAAGTAGAAAGACTTCCTGCCTTTTTGCTATTAAGAGCAGATTTACATGTCCGTAGGATTTATGACAGGTTTACCAGTAGACAGGAAGACAGTTTTTATCAATACTTGGGTTTTACTTTCACTTCCCAGAAAAGTTCCGGCAATAGCAGAAGCAGCGGATGTGATGATGACGGAGGAGTCTGTCCACCACCTCCTGGGTACTAAGGCTATTAAGAATTGAAATATAGCCTCGCTTGTTTAACTATTTATAAATTTTTATCTAGATAAACGGAAGGTGTAAAATAAATGAAACAAAGGAAAGTTAGAATATATACCATAATAATAGCGATAATATCAATATTGTTTTTATTTAATGGGTGTAGTAAGCCAGAACCACCAAAAATAACTCTCTCAGAAGACAGCTGGCATTACGGAGAAGTTACACCGGATGAAAGACCTACCCATGATTTTACCATTAAAAATAAAGGTGGAGATAAACTGATTATAGAAACAGTTTATTCTTCCTGCCCTTGTGTTATCCTTGATTTGAATGAAAAAGAGATTCCTGCAGGGGAGGAAACTTTACTTAAAACAACCTTTGACCCTACTGGCTATGAAGGTGAGGTTACCAAGATACTTACCATTAAATCCAATGACCCGGAAAATCCGGAGACAAAAATTGAGGCAAAGATAAATGTCCTTCGGGTTCCCAATCCTGATATTGAGCTATCTGAACAGACTTTTGACCTGGGAACTTTCAGCCGGGAAGAAACCCCAACGATTCAATTTACAATTTCCAATACCGGTGATGCCGAACTAATCATTGAGGAAATTGTTTCAGAAGAAATATTTACCCATAACCTGGAGATACCTCTGACGATATCTCCTAGTGACCAATTTCAAGCTGAAATACAGATAGATGAAAGTCAATTAAAACAAGGTGAATTTCGTAAGGCAGTTCGTATAATGACTAATGATCCGCAAAATATGAGGGTGTTCTTACGTTTTATGGGAAATATTGAATAAATTTAAATTTTTCTACAAAGGAGTATAAACTAATATGGATAAAAATAATCATAATCAATCCTGTGAATGCAGCATTACTGAACAAGGTCTTACAGAAAATGATGGAAAACAAAAAACACTAAATATTAAATGGCAAAGACTAATAACTAAAGGGGAAACATGTTCCAGATGCGGATCTACAGAACAAGAACTTGACAAGGCAATAGATAAACTTAAACAAGCCCTTACACCTTTGGGAATTGAAGTTAAGCTGGAAAAAGAAAAGATATCTATCTTAGAATTCAAAGAAGACCCCTTACAATCAAATCGTATCTGGATTAATGAACAGCCAATTGAGGACTTTATCAAAGGAAATGTTGGAGAAAGCCCCTGCTGTGATGTATGCGGTCCTTCAGATTGCAGGACTGTTGAAATAGATGGGAAAATCTATGAAACAGTACCTGCTGACTTAATCATTCAAGCCGGGTTAATGGCTGCAAATTATATCCTAAATTCAAAAAAAACTAATTCTTGCTGTTAGAATAGTTGACCTCAATTTTATTATTTTGTAGCACTTATCCACACAATTCCCTATCATTGTGGATAAATATTGATATAATAAGATTAATGAAGCTTTAAAGAGATATTATTGCTAATAAATGCCTGAATATGGGGTTTTATGGAGCATCGGAAAAAATATACTTAAATATAGCCTTTTTAAGGGCTTTTTTTATATAAAGATGAACTATAACACTCATAAAGAAAATACTCTTCATATCGGCAAAATTTGAAAGGCAGCCTGTAACCATTGTATATCAAGACTTTCGGCCGTTACTGGCAATATAAATGCGCAGATCGTTGATGGAATGGTTGATTTCCTTTATTTCTGAGGTCACATTCCGGGAAAACTCCTTCTGGTTTTTGACCAGTTCATTGATAAAATACTCCAGTTTTATAACCAGATAGACAGATAACACTAAAGGAAAACCGTTATTCGCTATTAATTTCAGCATGTATTCTATATCCATTTTACCCTTTCCAGCTCGTATAAGTATGACTAATATCCGCTTCTTGCCCCTGCAGTATAAATGACGGCAGAAAAAAGAGATGGCGTTCGTGCGGTTATGGGGAATTCATTCCCAGCGGGAAACAATCCCCGCATCGAATTCATAGCGAACGTTTATTCGGTCATGTGGTCGTGCACTACTTTATTCTTCCCTTGCAGTTATAACAGCGGGAATATTGTTGCAAGGTCAGAACAAAGAGCGTGCACTCCGGAAAGCTTAAATGCGAGTAAAACAATCGTATTCAATTTTCCATCAGAATCTAAAGAATATACATGAAACAGAAGACCATATAAATCATGCCTAACCTGGTATTTTAGAAATTATTAATATTGATCAGCATAGACCCACCACAATAAAGTAACTATGAATCCTAAAATACTGGTTGAAAAAAGAATGATATAACTGATCATCTCTAATGGTATGATTTCAATTCCTGTAGCAACACTATACAGCCCTGGTATTGCCCATGGGAAATAAGGGCCAAGACCCACCAGACCAATAAATTGAGCAACGATAAGTGTAAGAATAGCAAAACCAATGGGCAGGAGATACCCGCGTCCATAACTGGCAAAAAAAGCGAATGTTGGACAAAGAAGGATTGTCATGAGTGAGCTGACAATAAATATACGGAAATTATAAAAAGCAAGTTCTTTTGACCAACCAGAAACTTGAATCATTTTACCAATTAGAAGTCCAAAAGAAAAGAGTATTATGGAAAGTACGAAGCACCAAACTAACGTAACAATAAATTTTGATACAACAATTGAGCTTCGAGGGGTGGGCAAGGCAAGTAAATCTCCTATTGTCCGGTCCGAATATTCACGGCCGAATACCCAGCTTGTTACAAATGCAAATCCAATTAGACCTACCGCTGCAATGAGTTGATTGAGTAATCCAAAATAATTTTGCCAGTTAAGATCACCAAATCTCAACATTGCTGCCTTTGTGCCAATCATGCCTAATTTGCTTGCTATTTCTGGATATTTCTGAACAAATAGCAATATTCCTATCATGAAAGGAATAAATACATAGAATAAGATCGTTGCCCAAAGTATTTTTGAACGTAAAATTTTAAGGCTTTCAGCCCAAAGAGCTGATGAAATATTTTTCATTTACCCTTTACCCCAATTATTCTTAAGAAATAAGCCTCAAGATCCTCTTCTTCAATCTTCAGCAAAGTTGGTGGCAATCCCTCATGAACTAAAATACTGGCTATCCTATCAGGATGATCTACAGCCTCTCTGTCTTTTACCTCCAGATTACCGTCTTTGGATAAAACAACAGAATAACCCTTTTGAATGAGTTTCAACTTTGCTGACTCTGTATCTCGAGTATTAACTAGAAGTCTCTTGTTAAAAAGATGTTCCAACTGTTCTATATCTAATTCCTGAATTAATTGTCCTTCATGGATAATGCCAATTCGAGTAGCAAATTTGGATACCTCACCTAAAATATGGCTGGATATGAAAATGGTAACTTCATAATTGGAAGCAAGGTCTCTAATTCTTTCTCGAATCTCAACAATACCAGTAGGATCCAATCCTTTGGTGGGTTCATCCAATATGAGAATATCAGGTTGGTGTAAAAATGCTTTAGCCAAACTAAGCCTTTGTATATTGCCTGAGGATAATTCCCTCGCTCTTCTGTCTTGATAAGTTGCCAGTCTCATCTCACTTATAATCTTATCAACTATTTTTTCTCCTGATATCTGACGTAGCCGGCACATCATTTGAATATTTTCTTTCACAGTAAGCTCGGGATACGGATAGGTATTTTCAACCAGGTAGCCTACTTTCTCCCATAGGTCACCGCTTTTTGAATTCACTTTTTTCCCATACAAAAAGGCTGAACCTGCTGTGGGGCGGATCATTCCTAAAAGCATACGAATGGTTGTTGTTTTGCCGGCACCATTGAGTCCCAGAAATCCGTAAATCTCCCCTTTCCCAACGCTCAATGAAATACAATTTACTGCCTTTACCTCACCAAAATGTTTGGTTAATTTTGTAGTTTTGATGATATCGTCCTTCATTTCAAACTTATTGTCTCCCAATGTTTATTTTGTTTTTACTATTAAACTTTTAATACTTCGCTTATAACAGGATATATTTAGTATTTGTTCCTATTATAGTTTGTGTATGAGGAAAAGAAAAATAAATTGGAAAAACCTCCCAGTTTAATGCTTAAGGGTGAAAACAGGCAGCTCCCCAGGTAGGATTTGTTGAAATAATTTCAAAGGATCAATAAAAATTACTGCCATAAATTGTGGACATCCTTTAATTGCATATCTTCAGGCAAAATAGCTCAAAAGTGCTTTTCTTTTTGAGATATTTTTCTGAAGTTATGCTCCTGGTGAATTTGTCTTTTAATAAGCATTTCTTTTTTTCAAGTCAGGGGAAGTTTCCTGTTTTGAAAAAAGTAATGTTCTTTCTCTTCGGCAATTCTCCCGCCGAGCATGGCTTTTATGATCCGGCGGGTGTATTGCCTCTTCTCTTTTCTTTTACCCTAACCTTCTCCCCAGCATGTCCTGAAACTGCCCTGCACGGATATTCTCTCCTGTATCCTTAGCAGGACAAGTTGATGGAGATGCGCACAGTAAAAAGACAGTTAAGTGGAAAAGACGAAAAAGCATGCTCTGAAATGATTTATTTGAGAGCATGAAAGCGGATTGACGAAAGAGCTGAACCGGGATTGATAATTACACTCGCATAGCATCAATAAAACATGAGACATAAAAAACAATAATGCATTCTCAAATTTTACTTTCTTATTATAAAAGATTACCATGTAAGCAAACAGAGGAGATCATATATGGATAAAAAATTGTTTTATATTGCTATTTTTTTGATATTTTCTTTTTTTATGATTAGCTGTAATACGAGTAGTATTTTACCTTCCAACGAGGAGACTGAAATTATAAGTGTTATAAACGATTATGCTGCAGCCTTGAATAATCAGAACTGGAATGGAGCAAAAAGCTATTGTGTGTATAATTCATTTTCATATCAAATGGTTGACCTTTACGAAATTTATGTTGTAGATAATAATGTAGAAGCTTTTGTCTATAAAATAGACAAGATTAAAGACATTGAAATCGATAATAGTTACGCTCAAGCAGATATTCATATAGTTTCTACTTTAGGCAGTTGGCATGAAGACATTTATTTACAAAAGGTTAATGGTATTTGGAAAATATACAATAACTCTTATGCTTGGTATTAAAGGTGTTTTTAAAGGAGTCTTTAAAAATGAAAAGGGAAACTTTTTTGGTAATTTTATTATTGGCATTAGTTATGTTTTTGCCAGGGTGTAATGGCATAATAGATATTCCCGGTATAGATGTACCCGTTTTGGAAGATGTTTCATTCGAAAACAACACAAAAAATAATCTATCAATACAAATAACATCAACTTTTATTGAAACTGATATTGATTCATTTATGATTGAACCTGGTACAACAAAAGTAATAAAATCTGAAGGAGGGAAAATACCAGCTTTTGTTGTTTCGGTGATAGGACAGCCCTCTTTGGGTGTTGATTATTCCAAATATAATTCTTTAAAAAAGGTGATTTTCTGGAGTACTTATCAATATAAAGTAAAATATGTAATTACAGGAACTGCATCATCAGTTTTTGTAACCTTGTCCAATGCTACAGGTGGAACTGAGCAATACAGTGATGTTAGCCTACCAAAAGTTTATGGTTATGATTATTTTAATAGCAAATTTCTCTATATTTCTGCCCAAAATAATGGGTCCTCGGGAACAGTGAAGGTTGAATGTTATTATAAAGGAAAATTAAAAGACAGTGCAAATTCAGAAGGAGCTTATGTAATAGCATCAGTATCTCATTATATTTCAGATTAATTACCCCTGTAGTATAAGTGACAGCAGAATAAAGAATGGCATTCGTACGGTTTTGGGCTTTCGTTTCAAGCGGGAAAATACCCCGCTTCAAACTCAGGCAAACGTTTGTTTCGGTCATGTGGTCGTGCACTTCTTTCTTCCTGACTTTGACACTTGTAACCCATTTTCCCCAAATTAAGGCCCCAAAACCCTTAAAAATCAAGGGTTTGTTCTTTTAGCTTCCAATAATGTAGTGGCAATCATATTACAATAATATGTTATATAT
>Ga0334895_1001686_pt1 | contig 21217 bp, 16 predicted proteins | sample GraSluR3_MG_7_FD_207229 | JGI IMG/M metagenome (GOLD analysis project Ga0334895, IMG submission 207229) | Sludge microbial communities from methane-producing bioreactor in Wageningen University, Netherlands - Granular Sludge_31_05-R3 | ecosystem: Engineered > Bioreactor > Anaerobic >... | reverse complement strand
AAAGCTGAAGTCATCATAGCAACATTTGCTCCGGCTAAAATACTTTTTATTATATCTTCAGCTGTATGAACTCCTCCGGTAATTGCCAGGTCTGCCTTAACTTTCTTATAAAGTAGTCCTACCCATCTTAGTCTTAAACGCAACTCGGATGATTCACTCAATTCCAAATTAGGGGATATCGACATTCTCATTAAATCAATATCAGGCTGATAAAATCTGTTGAATAAAACCAGCGCATCAGCCCCCTCGTCAACAAGTTTATATGCTGTATCAGGTATTGAGTTAAAATATGGGCTTAGTTTTACTGCTATTGGTATTTTTATGTTTTGCCTTAATGTTTTTAGTAACTCCAGATACATCTTTTCAACTTGCTGACAGGAAACAGATTTTATTGTCGGCAGATAGTAAATGTTTAATTCCAGGGCATCCGCTCCTGCTTCTTCAATTTTCTTCCCATATTTAAGCCATCCACTATTTGATATACCGTTCAGGCTGCCGATAATCGGTATATCGACAGCCTTTTTTGCTTTCTCAATATAGTTTACATACTCATCAGGAGCAAAACGGTAATCATTTACATCAGGAAAATAGCTCAAAGATTCGGCATAACTTTCTGTTTGTTGAGTCAAAGCATAATTCAACTCTTTCTCTTGCAGAATAACCTGTTCCTCAAAGAGTGAATGCAAGACTACAGCACTAATTCCGCTCTTTTCCATCTGCTTGATGTTTTCAATATCTTCACATAACGGAGAAGCAGAGGCAACCAAGGGATTTTTCAATCTAATACCTAAATATTTAGTACTTAAATCAACCACTTACTTATCCTCCTGTTTTTATCAATTTATTTATTCTTTCGAATTCTCATTCTTAGCCCATTTTTCATATATTTTCCAGCGATTCATTACTTCTTCCTGAGCTTTCTTGTAGTACTCTTTAGCTATCTCTGGTTTACTATAAGTCAGTATTCTGTATCTGTTTTCAGCATAAATATAATCTTTCAGTGGGATACTAGGAGCCTTACTGTCCAGTACAAATGGATTCTTCCCTTCTTTCTTTAATTCCGGGTTATAATGCATTAATGGCCAGTACCCGGAGGCTACTGCTGCTTTTTGCTGTTTTAGCCCATTTCTTAAGTCATAACCGTGTCCTGCGCAATGAGAATATGCAACGATAATAGAAGGACCATCATAGGCTTCTGCTTCACGGAATACCTTTATAGCCTGATTCATATTTGCACCCAGGGCAATCCTTGCAACATAAGCAGTACCATAGTTTACTGCCATCATTGCAAGGTCCTTTTTAGCAGTTTGTTTTCCACCTGCAGCAAATTTTGCAACAGCACCTAAAGGTGTCGCTTTGGACATCTGTCCACCGGTATTGGAGTAGACTTCTGTATCTAATACCAGAATATTTACATTCTGCTTCTGAGCAATAACGTGATCAAGTCCGCCATAACCAATATCATAAGCCCAGCCGTCTCCACCTAATATCCAGACACTCTTTTTAACCAAGGCTTCTGCCAAACTGTCTAATTGTCTTGCTTCTTCCTTAGAGATGTTTTCTAATTTCTTATGTAATTGGGCTACTCTTTCTCGCTGTTTTTGTATTTCTTCATCATTGGACTGTTCTGCATTCATCAGTTCATTAGCCAGGCTTTCACCTATGTCATTTTTTAGCTTTTCTACCAGGTTAATAGCCATTATTTTCTGCTGATCTATGGCCAAACGTAATCCGTAACCAAATTCTGCATTGTCTTCGAAGAGAGAATTTGACCAGGCAGGTCCGCGACCATCCTGATTAAATGTCCATGGTGTTGCAGGCAGATTACCGCCATAAATAGAAGAACAACCAGTAGCATTAGCTACAATCATTCTATCCCCAAATAACTGGCTGATAAGTTTTACATATGGAGTTTCTCCACAACCTGCACAGGCTCCGGAGAATTCAAACAATGGTTGAGTAAATTGTAGGTCTCTTATTCGGTTCAGTTCCAGTTTTTCTCTATCAACTAATGGAATATTTTCAAAGAATTCCCAGTTTTTCTTCTCTTGTTCTTGAATATTTTCCACTGGTACCATATTGATGGCTTTTTTGCCAGGTTCTTTCTTATTCTTTGCAGGACATGTTTCTACACACAAACCACAACCGGTACAATCTTCAGGAGAGATTTGCAATGTGAACTTTAATCCCTGGAAATCTTTGATCTTACTGTCGGTAGACTTAAAGTTTTCCGGTGCATTAGCGAGTAATTCTGGTGAGAAAACTTTACTTCTAATTACAGCATGGGGACAAACAAGAGCACAGTTTCCACACTGGATACAGGTATCCGGATCCCATTCAGGAATTTCCTGAGCAATATTTCTCTTCTCCCATTTGGTAGTTCCGGATGGGAATGTTCCATCAGGGTCAAAAGCGCTTACAGGAATATCATCTCCTTCTTGAGCAATCATTTTAGCTGTTACTTCACGAACAAATTTTGGTGCCTTAGCAGAAACAGTATCCTTTTTCCTGATAGTGCCTTCAGCTTTGAGCGGTACTTTAATTTCCTCAATAGATTCCTTTGCCAACTCCACAGCCTTGTTATTCTTGCTGAGAATCTCTTCTCCCTTAGTTCCATAAGATTTTTTGATGAATTGTTTAATTTTGTCGATTGCCACATCTTCCGGGAGAATCTTGCTTAACAAGAAGAATGCTGTTTGCATAACTGTATTAATTCTAACACCAAGACCGGTTTCTTTGGCAATTTGATATGCATTGATAGAATATACTTTAATTTTTTTGTCAATAATGTTCTTCTGTACTTCAACAGGAATTTTATCCCAGACTTCTTCAGCAGGATATGGGCTGTTTAACAACAATACTGCATTATCCTCTGCATGTTTTAAAACATCATATTTTTCCAGGAACGTAAACTGATGACATCCTATAAAGTTTGCTTTTTCAATCAGGTATGGTGAATGAATTGGATCTTTGCCAAAACGCAAATGTGAAATTGTCAATGACCCTGCTTTTCGCGAATCATAAACAAAATATCCCTGAGCAAAATTATCAGTCTCTTCCCCAATAATTTTAATAGAGCTTTTATTTGCACTTACAGTTCCATCAGAACCCAATCCATAGAATACTGCTCTAACTCTGTCGGCTGGTTCAATATGGAAATGTTCCGGATATTTGATACTCTTATTGGTTACATCATCATTAATACCAACAGTAAAGTGATTCATGGGTTTTTCTTTTTTAATTTCATCAAATACTCCCATAACCATGGCTGGTGTAAATTCCTTGGAAGATAAGCCATATCTCCCACCAACTACCTTTATTTTTCTGTCTATATTATTCTCGCTCATATACTCATTAATTCCGGATAAGACTTCAATATATAAAGGTTCTCCAGCACTCCCCGGTTCTTTTGTTCTGTCTAAAACACATAATTTCTTAGCTGTCTCAGGTATGGCATTATATAGATGTTTTATGGAGAATGGTCTGAATAATCTGACTTTTATCACACCTACCTTTTCGCCTTTTTCTACAAGGTGTTCCACAGTTTCATGGACTGTTTCACAGCCTGAACCCATTAATATAATAATATACTCTGCATCAGGTGCACCTTCATATTGAAAGAGATGATATTCTCTACCGGTAATGTCCTTAAATTCTTTCATAGTTTCTTCAGTAATATCAGCACATTTATCATAGAAGGGGTTACTCCCTTCCCTTGCCTGGAAAAACACATCAGGATTCTGCGCAGTTCCCCTTATAAATGGACGTTCGGGTGAAAGCGCACGTGCTCTATGCTGGTATATTAGTTCATCATTAATCATTTTTTCCATTTCTTCATTTTCCAGCATCTCTACTTTTGATATTTCATGCGAAGTTCGGAACCCGTCAAAAAAGTGCAAAAACGGTATTCTGGATTTCAGCGATGCTGCTTGAGCGATTAATGGGAAATCCATGGCTTCCTGAACTGAAGCCGCTGCCAATAATGCAAATCCTGTAGTTCTTGCAGCCATTACATCAGAATGGTCACCAAAAATAGATAAAGCATGAGTAGCCACTGAACGGGCTGAAACATTAAATACAGCAGGAGTAAGTTCACCGGCAATCTTAAACATATTAGGGAGCATAAGCAATAACCCCTGTGATGCAGTAAATGTAGTAGTTAATGCTCCTCTTTGCAGAGAACCGTGTACAGCTCCGGCTGCTCCAGCTTCACTCTGCATCTCGGCTACAAATGGGATTGCTCCCCAGATATTTTTTTTCTCCTGAAATGCCCATAGATCCGCCAATTCTCCCATAACTGAAGAGGGAGTAATTGGATAGATTGTAATGTTTTCACTAAGGTGATAGGCAGTATGGGCAGCTGCCGTATTCCCATCTAAAGTAATCAATTTGTGTTTCATAATATGTTCCTTTCTTTTTTTATCACATTTTTATGTTTTTTTTATTTAAAGCTATTCTTTATTCTTAAAGAATTTAAAATAACGGTAATTGAACTAAAAGCCATGGCTCCTTCTGCAATTGCGGGATGCAGAAGGCCTAACATAGCAAAGGGTATTGCTAAAGTATTATATAAAAAAGCCCAGAAAAGATTTTGTTTGATAATTTTAAAAATACTTGCAGATATATTAATACTATATATTAGACCATATAGTCCTTCTCTTATTATAACTATATCAGCACTGTCTATAGCCAGGTCAGCCCCATTTTCCATTGCTACTCCAATGTCTGCTCCTTTCAGGGAGGCAGCATCATTTATTCCATCCCCTATCATAAGTACTTTTTTCCCGGTACTTTGGAACTTCCTGACAATTCCCAGCTTCTCCTCAGGTTTAACACCTGCATATACTTTTTCAATGCCCACTTCATCTGCCACAACCCGGGCAGTTATCTCATGATCCCCGGTTACCATTACCGGGGTAATATTCAATTCTTTTAAGCGATTAATCGCTTTTTCTGACTCACCTCTTATTCTATCAGCTAAAATAATAAATCCAAGTTTAGTCATTCCTTTTAATATTTCAACTACTGTTTGGCCTTTTTTAAAATATGGTAAATATTCTTCCCTTTCTTCCGGTTTGCCAATAAAGTATTCTATTCCGTTAAAATATGCTGTAACTCCTTTTCCTGGTATTTCTTTTAAATTATCAATTTTTTTTAAATTTTTCAAGTTGCCCGCAATAGCCTGGGCCAAAGGATGATGAGAATTACTTTCAATTGATGCTACCACGTCCATTTCTTCCTGGGTGAGATTATGCTTTATTACTGATGGATTACCATGTGTGATAGTACCAGTTTTATCCATTAATGCATATGCTATATCTTTGGAAGTCTGTATTGCTTCAGCATTTCGTATAATTAATCCTTTTTTAGCCGCTATCCCGCTTCCTGTCACCAGAGCCATTGGTGTGGCTAATCCTAAAGCACAGGGACAAGCAATAACAACAGTTGAAATAAAAACAAATATTGCAAATGAATAATTGCTTTCAGTAATCAATATCCATGGAAATATTTCCCTTGCATTTAATAAAAATAACTGATAATTATCCATGTTAAAATACCAGAAAATACCGCTTATTAATGCTAAAGTAATAATAATTGGCACAAACCAATTTGTTATTCTATCTGCCAGTGCTTGAATAGGTACTTTAGTTCCCTGGGCTTCTTTTATCAACAGAATCATTTGGGACAGAAAAGACTCTTCCCCTATTTTGGTAACCTTTATTGTAAGTATACCGGTTAAATTTATTGAACCGCCGATAACAATATCTTCTTTTTCCTTCTTCTTTGGAATAGGTTCGCCATTAATAAAAGATTCATCTACTGAGGAAATTCCTTCTACAATTGTGCCATCAACGGGAATACGTTCTCCGGGTTTAACTTTTACCAGCTGGTTTATTTTAACCATAGTAATAGGCAGCCTGACTTCTTCGCTGTTAATAACAACTGTTGCCTCCTTCGATTGTAAAGCTATCAGGCTTTTTATTTCTTTAGCTGCCTTATCTCTCAGATGTGATTCTATAAATCGACCAGTCAAATGAATAGCAACAATCATTGCTCCAATTGTCCCGAAAGACATAATCGGCAAGTTTAAATAACTAAAAAGAGCAGTAATCCAGGATGTTATAGAACCAATGGTAATAAGCGTATCCATGTTAAAATGGTAATGGATTAAGGCAATCCAGGCACTTTTTATCGTAGATGCTGCACAATAAAATATTACAAAAGCAACACTTATTACTTCCAGAAATATAAAGCCCGGGACATGATAGCCGAGCATATGAAAAATCATCATAACAGATAAAGGTAATGTGACTATCCAGGCTATTATGGCATTCTGTCTAATCTTTTTATATCTCTTCTGTCCTGAATCCTCATCAAAACTTTCTGCTATTTTATACCCTGCGCTTTCAACGGCTTTTTTTATTTCTTGATCAGTTAATTCTCGATTACTAATCAGATAAGCAGATTCTGTTGCCAGGTTTACTGAGGCAAACTTTACTCCTTTAATTTTACGAATATTCTCCTCAACCCGATTAGCACAATTAATGCAGGTCATTCCCTCAATTTGAATATTTTTTTTATAATCCTTGGAATTTTTTTTCTCGTTCATTTATAGCATATCCTCTAATACCACACAACAACTTATAATGATAACATGTTTTCGCTATTTTTTACAAAAAATAATAAATATTATTTAGTCAGGGCTTCAAAGCCGGCGACGATATCCAGTAATTCATCAGTAATTGAATCCTGTCTTTTTTTATTAAACTGGGCATCCAGTTCTTCTAACTGTTCTTCAATATTCTTCTCTGCCTTGCGCATTGCAAGTAATCTACTGGCATTTTCGCTTGCCATTGTTTCAATAAAGACCTTATAAAGGGAAATGTAAAAATACTGACGAATAATCAGGTTAAACAAAGTGCCTGCCGGAATAGTGTATAATGGTATTGAGGTTGAAGGCCATTGTTTGCCTGCTAATTCTCTTAGCCAGTCATGGTTTAGAGGATATAATTGAAAATAATCTGCTTTAAAAGAAGAACTACTTATAGGGTGATTAAAAAAAAGGTAGATATGTGATACTTTTTTTTGAAAACGCCATTTCTCTATTATTAAAAGTACATCTTGAATAGTCCCATCCAGATGATAGCGAGAATTAGGATATTCAAGGTTATAATTTGCGGATATCCCAATATCCTTTAATGGCTCTGCAATTCTTTCACCAACCACACATGCAATCAGTGATGATTTCTTTTTTAAACCCTCTTTTTTTATCCAGGAATCCAGCTTATTAATAACTGGTATATTAAAATTACCCGCCATTCCTCTTTCTGCACCAAAAATAATGATACCCATTAAATCACTACCATCAGCAGTCGGTGCCTTCAAAATATCAGGGTTTTCTTTTAAAACTATCTGTAAGCCCGCTTCGATATTCTGATGGTAAAAGTTAATAGAATCAACTGCTTTTTCGTAAGTATGAATATTTACCGCGGCCAGGGCTTTCATTGTTTTTACCACTGAGTGCATATCTTTTGCACTCTCAATTTTTCTACGAATTGTCTCCAGCGTCTGCATAATTACTATCCTTCACAAATGAATCAGTTATTTCCTGAATAAAGTTGGTCAATCTATCTTTATCATCAGAAGTTAAAGTTTTATTATTATTAATTTTCTCGGTAATTCCAGAAAATTTATCTTTAATATCCTCTTTAACCCGCTTTTTAAATTCACTAATTTTATTAATGGGTACTTCATCCAGCAAGCCACGGGAAACAGCTAAAAGAAGGATAATTTGCTCTAAAACTGAATAGGGTTCATATTGATTCTGTTTTAATATTTCCCTTATCCTTCTGCCCCGTGTTAAAGTTTTTTTGGTATTTTCATCCAATTGGGTTCCAAAACGGGAAAAAATCTCCAGTTCCTGGAACTGAGAATAGCTTAACCGTAAATCACCCACCACCTGGCGGTACGATGCCAATTGGGTTTTTCCTCCAACGCGGGAAACCGATTTGCCTACATCCACTGCCGGCAAAATACCACCCTGGAACAATTGAGGTGAAAGGTATATCTGTCCATCAGTAATGGATATTATATTAGTTGGTATGTATGATGATAAATTCTGGGCTTCTGTTTCAATAATCGGTAAGGCTGTTAAAGAGCCTCCACCGTATTCTTTTTTCAAATGAGTAGCCCTTTCCAAAAGGCGGGAGTGAATATAAAAAATATCACCCGGGAATGCCTCTCTTGCCGGTGGCCTTCTCATTAATAATGATAACTCACGATAAGAACGGGCATGCTGGGTTAAATCATCATAAATAACAAGAACATCCTTGCCTTTTCTCATAAAGTATTCTCCGATACTGGTGGCAGCATATGGAGCAATATAATTAAGTCCGGGTGCCTCATCGCCGGATGCCACTAATACAATACTATATTCCATCGCCTGGGATGATTTTAACCTGGAAATTACCCGGGCAACAGAAGATATTTGCTGGCCAATTGCACAATAGATGCAGACAACATCTCCATTATTCTGATTTAAAATAGTATCAATTGCAATGGCTGTTTTGCCTGTCTGACGGTCACCTAAAATCAATTCTCTTTGACCTCTGCCAACTGGAATTAAAGAATCGACAACCAATAACCCTGTTTGCAAAGGAGTATTTACCGGGTCCCTATCCATAATAGGAGCAGCATCCTGTTCAATCGGTGCATATTCTGTTGACCTGATAGCTCCCCTGTTATCAAGAGGTCTTCCTACAGAATCTATAATACGACCAAGGAGAATTTCACCAACCGGGACACTCATAACCCTATCGGTTCGTTCTACCTCATCAGTCGAGCCAATAGATGTTGCTTCATCTAAAAGTATAATATCCACACTATCAGCATTAAGGTTAAAGACCATTCCCAATTGTCCTTTTTTGAAACGGACAATCTCCCCTGATTTTACATTAGGAAGACCATTTACCTTTACAATATTTTTACCAACTGAAGTAATGATTCCAATTTCCTGGAAATCAAAGGATGCTTCCTGTTTTTTTACGACCTTTTTCATTCTGGAAAAACTTTCTTTTATATGTTCCTGTAGAGGCATATTTTGAATTATTTCTTTCATCTTATCTATCTCCAAGAGAAGTTATTCTTCTTCTTTTTCTTTTACTTCTGTGCTATCTTTTTCTTTGTTGTCGATATTTTGTTGATTCCCAACTTCTTCAAATAATTTTTGTAAATTCTTTTCCAGGGAATTGAGATAACTTTCTATACTCCAGGAAATCTTTTTTCCTTTTGCCCTTAATTCAATTCCACATATAAGGTCTTCAGATTCTTTAAAACTAATATCTATTTCATCCTGAAAAAACCTTTTTAATCTATCGGTAATCTTTTCTTTTTCTTTTTTCTGCAATTGAAAGGCAGTATTTATTTCTATTACTTGTTTTGCGTCTAAATCAGATAACTGAAATCCCTGTCCATTATTATCTTTTGTATCTTCTAATTGTTGTAAAAAGCTGTCTATTAATTGATTTTCTAATTTTTCATTTGCCAGATCTGCCAGGACCTTTCTGGAAATCTGGCATACCTGCTGGCAGGAAAGTTCTTTTAATTCTTTTAAAAAGGCATTACGCTGTTTAAGAATAGAATTTTTCCAATCTTTTTCTTCTTCATTTACTGCTTGCCTGGACTCTTCCATCATTTTTTCCCGTTTAGCCTGGAGCTCTTTTTTCATTTGGGCAAGGTCATTGTCCCAATTCTCTTCCATCTTTTCCCTGATTTTTCGCTGTTTTTTAATTTCCTCTTCGGCATCTTTCTGCTGTTTTTCGGTATTTTCAATCTGCTCTTTAATCTGCTCTTCTCTTTCATCAATAATGCCCATAATTTTATTAAAAAGAAATTTTTTCAGCAATAAGACCAGAATCAAAAAATTGATAATCTGTGCTATTACCGTAAAGGTATCAATTATCATATAATTCCCCTTATTGACCTAAAATATAATTCCAGAAAGGATTGGCAAAAATAAGAATAACGGATATAACCAGGCAATAGATAGCAGTGGACTCAACCATAGCCAGCCCAACAAATAGTGTTCTGGTTATAGTGTTCGCTTCATCAGGCTGCTGGGCAATAGCTCCCAGTGCCCTTGCTACAGCCATTCCCTGTCCGATAGCCGGACCAATAGAACCGATAGCTATGGTAATGCCGGCTGTAAAAATGGAAACTGCACTTACAATATCAATACTACTCATTTTTCTCACTTCCTTCATTATTGTTTTTTTGGTATACTTCACTCTCTGCCTGTGTGGCAGAAGCAATGTAAACTGTTGCCAGAACTGTAAATATATAAGCCTGTATCTGGCCAATTAATAGTCCCAATACCTGCATTATAATCGGTAAAAATATTGGTGCAATAATCAGTAAAATCCCGGCAATTAAGGTACCGCTCATAATATTACCAAACAAACGTACCGCCAGAGCCAGGGTTCGAGAAAATTCGCCGATAATATTAAAAGGCAGCATTAGAACAGATGGTTCCAGATATTGCTTTAAATAATTTTTGACACCTACTTTGCCAATTCCGAAGATAGGAATAGCAAAAAATACACAAACTGCCAGGGCAGATGTTGTTGATAGTGAACTGGTAGGTGGTTGATATCCAGGTACAACAGCCAGCAGGTTAGAAATGGAAATAAATAAAAAGAGACTGCCCAAAAAAGGTATAAATTGATCCGGATTTTGCTGGGTAATTTCTTTTACCTGTTGACGGATATAGGTAATTATTACTTCCAGGGCAATCTGCCAGCGACTGATATTATGACCTACTTTTAAATCTTTCGTTGCCAACCAGCTAATTATTATCAATACTGCCATTACTACCCAGGTAAAAACGATAGTGGCATTTAAATGAATGCCATTCCATTGAAAATAGATAATGGCATCAGGTGTTATTTCCATAACTATTGCTCCTTCTTATTTTTCTCTGGATAATTATCACCCAGCAAGCGTGATAATATAATCCGGGCTAAAATAAAACCTGCTAACCAGTATAAAATATAAGCCCAATCTCCAAAGCGGGCAATGTAAAGCAAAATAAAAAAAGAAACTACAACTCGCAAGATATAGCTAAGTAAAGTAATCACTGCCGGATAACGTGAGTGTACCATATATTGCAGAGTAAACCATAACCCGCCAAAATAAAATAAACCTGATAGAAAACCTAAAATAATAAATTTAAATACTTGAATCTTGGATTACCCCTCTTCATCTCTTTCTTTTTCAATTACCCTGCGTTCTTTTTGCACCCAATACCAGGCATTCCAGCAGCCCAGTACAATGCCAATAACTAGAAAGGTCAAGGTCCATGATATCTGTCCAGGCCATCTTCCGTCAGCCCACAAACCAATGCCAATTCCTATTATTGTCGGAATCATTACTGACCAGCCAATAACACCAAATAAACCAAATCCCATCCAGATACTGCGATTTTTCCTGGCTTGAGCCTTAATCCTTCTCTTTTCCTTCTTTTCGATCTCGTGTAAAAATTCTTTTTCTCTTTTTTCCTCAGAATAGTTATTATTTTTATCCATGTGCCTCTAAATCCAAAAACCTCCTGACAAAATCAGCTTCCAGTTTTTGCAACGCACTGCGGGCAGCCTCTTCCTGTTTATTAATCTTAATAAAATTTTCTTCAACCTCTTTTTTTAAATCCCCCAGGTTGTCTCCCTTAACGGCACCTCTAACAGAAAGGGTAACATCCTCACCTGCTTTAATCAGAATACCCTCGTTGATAGCTAAATAGATATCTCTTTCTTTTTCTGTTAAGGCAAAAAAAATGCCAGGGGTCATAATTGTTACGAAATCAACGTGACGTGGAAGCAAGCAGAAAAATCCATTAATGGCCTCTCCTACTATCTTTTTTACCTTACCCTGCCAATAGGTTTTTTCCGGCAATAGTATTCTTAAATCCATCATTTCTTTGCCTCATCAATAGCACCAAGCATATAGAGAGAATTTTCCGAATAATCACGAAATTCATCATTCAAAATTCGTTCACATCCATCCAATGATTCCTGCAAAGATACCCGACGTCCTTCATTTCCGGTAAACTGCTCGGTAACAGCAAAAGGCTGTGTTAAAAATCTTTCCAGTCTTCTTGCTCTATTTACAGTATTCTGGTCTTCCTTGGATAGCTCTTCCAGGCCAAGCATGGCAATTATATCTTTTAACTCTTCGTATTCTGAGAGTGTCTGCTTTATTCTGCGGGCAATATCATAGTGTCTTTGTCCGATAACTGTCGGGGTAAGTATACTTGAATTAGAATTAAGAGGGTCAACTGCGGGATATAATCCCTGACTTGCTCTTTGTCTGGAAAGCACAATAGAAGCAGAAAGATGACTGAAAGTATGCACCGCAGCCGGGTCAGTAAAGTCATCAGCCGGAACATATACAGCCTGGATAGAGGTGATGTCACCTGTTAAGGAACTGCTGATTCGCTCTTCCAGATCTGCAATTTCGCTGGCTAAAGTCGGCTGGTATCCTACCCGGGAAGGAAGTTCTCCCAATAGCCCTGATACTTCGGCCCCAGCCTGAACAAAACGAAATATATTATCAATCAGTAAAAGAACATTTTGCTTGCCTTCATCACGAAAATATTCAGCCATGGTAAGAGCTGCATGTCCAACCCGAAAACGGGCACCTGGCTGTTCATTCATCTGGGCAAAAATCATTACAGCCTTTTCCAAAACTCCAGATTCTTTCATTTCCCGGTAAAGTTCCTCACCTTCCCGGGAGCGTTCTCCTATGCCACAAAAGAGACTGACACCCTGGTAGCCGATAGCCATATTATGAATCATTTCCATAATAAGAACAGTTTTGCCCACACCTGCTCCGCCAAACAAGCCGGCTTTGCCACCTTTTTCCAGGGGAGATAATAAATCTATGACCTTTATGCCTGTTTCAAATAATGCAATATCGGTTGAACGTTCTGATAAAGTCAGGGGTGCATTATAAATCGACCTGCGTTTCTCAGAATCAATTTTTTCACCCCCATCTATTGTTTCTCCGAATACATTAAACATCCTTCCCAGTAATTGATTCCCAACAGGCACACTTAAAGGATGCCCATAATCAATTACCTCATCTCCTCTCTTCAATCCCTGTGTTGGGGTTAAGGCAATTCCCCTAACAGTCTTGGAATCAAGGTGAAGAACTACTTCAAAAAAGACATCACCTGCTTTGAGAAGATTCGGTATATTGGGTATTTTTTCAGGAAAATAAGCATCAATAACACTGCCTCTAATTGCGGTCACTTTCCCTTTACTAATATCCTTGAATGAATTTTTATTATCTTTCATTTATTCTCCTGATCTTCATGATCTGCATAAAAACTTAAATATTAACAAGTATTATAACATGATTACATTAAAATCTAAAAAAATAAATATTCAAGAAAAAAATAAATCATCTATCTAATCAACGACTATTATCCTCATTGAATCAGTACCTCCGGTTTTATTTCTGATTGCTCCTTCAGTCAAAATAAGATGCTCACCTTTTTCTACAAGTTTTTTTTCTTCTAATAAATCCATAATCCTTCTGTACCAATCAATTTTCTTTCTATTGATAATAAAAGAAAAAACTCCATATGAAAGCGATAAAAAACGGGCAACTTCCGGATTGGGTGTAAAAGCAAGAATCCAGCAATATGGTTTAAACCGGGATATTCTTCTTGCCGTATTACCACTTTCAGTTGGTGTTAGTATATATTTAGCATGGATAACCTGACTGCTCTCCATTGTATGCATGGAAATAATATCTTCTATTGAAGGTTTTGTCTGCTGAAAAGAAAATCTCAGTTCTTCGCATAGAGAAGAGTGGTGTGGTAAAGTACGATATTCTAATTCTGTGGAAATAGCAATATCAGTCATCATTCTTACTGCCTCTACCGGAAACTGGCCTACTGCAGTTTCCTCAGATAACATAGTGGCATCTGTTCCATCCAAAATAGCATTGGCTACATCAGTTACCTCAGACCTGGTTGGCCTGATATGATCTGTCATGGATACCAGCATCTGAGTAGCAGTTATCACAGGTTTACTCATTCTATTTGCCTTGGCAATTAATCTTTTCTGGATTACCGGAATATCTTCAATATTCACCTGTACTCCTAAATCGCCCCTGGCTACCATAATAGCATCAGTTACATTAAGAATTTCATCAATATTCTTTACAGCCTCTTCCCGTTCAATTTTTGCTACAGTAAATATTTTTTTGCCTTTCTTCCCGGCAAACTCTTTTACCTTTAGAATATCTTCTGCTTTCTCAACAAATGATATTCCAAATATTGTTACTCCTTCCTCCAACCCAAAGGAAATAAGTTCCAGATCCTTCTCTCTTATGGGATCAATTATAATCTTTGCTTTGGGTAAATTGAGACCTTTGTGTGAATCCAGCTTTCCGCCGGTCATTACCAAACATAGCGCTTCATCACCCTGAATTTCTTTGACTCTCAGCTGAATGAATCCATCATATAAATAAACCAGGCTTCCTTTTTTTATGCTCTGAAATAAGGACTCATATTCTACCGGAATAATAGATTCATCTCCTATAATATTTTTGGTTGTCAATCGAATAATCTGTCCTTTTTTTAAAAGAATAGGTCCATCCTTTATCTCTCCTATTCTTATTTTCGGACCGGGAATATCCATCATTACCGGAAGAAAAATGTCCAGCTCTTTTTCAACTTCCCTTATATTATTTAGTGTTTTCCGATGATATTCTATATCATCATGAGCCAGGTTTAAACGTGCTACATTCATTCCCGCTGCTACTAACTCTTTGATTATTTTTTTATTGTTTGAAACCGGGCCCAGGGTACAGACAATTTTAGTTTTAGATTCCGGAAATTTCATTGCTTCTCCTTAATGAAAAATTAGTTCTCTATAAACTTAAGATTAAAAGATTTCAAGGTAATATAATATGGCAAATTATTTCATTTTTTGCAGTTATTTTTTTGAAAGAGCCTGGAATATTAAAACAATACCGATAACCACAAGAATAACTGGCCAAAATTTTACCAGAATAAAACGTGGGAAAAAGCTTCTCAATAAAAAGAACAAACCTATAAATATAAGAATTAAGCCACCCCAGACATGGCTATTATTATTACTTTTTACTTCATCCTGATTCAGGAAGGATTTTTCTTCTTGCATATTATCCCTATTATCTTCAGTTTCCTGGTCAGGATTCAGTGGAACTATTATCCAGGCTATGATATAGGCAAGCAAGCCAACGCCTCCCAAAAAAACAATAAGAATTGCAGCCAAACGAACCAATGTGGAATCTATATCAAAATACTCTGCTATACCTCCACATACACCAGAAATCATCGAATCTTTCCGTGAACGATATAATTTCTTTACCATAAATCCTCCTGTATTAAAAAACTAAAATTATATTGAATATATTACCATTCTTCTGTCAATTATTTTGTTAATTTTAAGACATAATATAATTCTTCCAACTGTCGACCCCAAAGAAAATGCTTCTTTTTTTGTTCCTTTCTAAAACCATTTGCTTCATAAATATGTTTTGCCGCAAGAAGGTTATCTAATGTCCATAAAAATATACTCTCATATCCTGCATTCCTGGAAAAATCGATTGCTTCTTGAAGCAGGTACCTGCCTAAATTTAATCCCTGATAATGCGGATGAACAAGAAACCAGCGTAACTGGGCTTGTTTGTTCTTCCTTTCTAAGATAGCAATTGAACCTATGATATCATTTTTACATTCAGCAATCCATAATGAACTTTTTCCTTGTATGTAATTATTGGCAAATTCAGCCAGTCCTCCTGCCACATATGCTTCGAATTCATGATTAAATCCATATTCCTGATTATATACCTGGCCATGAAACAATAGAGCTTTTCCTAAATCACCATATTGAAAATTGTTATGAATATTCAAACCAGGAATGTCAGGTAATTGTTTTTGTTTAGAATGGGAAGTCATTATAACCTCCTTAAGAGAAAAATGGGGATTAAATAAATAAAATGGCGGAGAGAGAGGGATTCGAACCCTCGGAGCAGACTTAACATCCGCTCAATTGCTTAGCAGGCAACCACCTTCGGCCACTCGGTCATCTCTCCGATTAAAGTATAACATAACTTTTTTTTTACGGCAAGAACTTAAAATAATATAATAGTGTTCTTGACAAAAAGGTGCAAAATATTTTAGAATGTGCTATCTTTTTTTAATGAAACAAAATAATGATAAAATGGAAGGGCAAATATGAAAAATTTTCAATATGATGTGATAGTAATTGGAGCAGGACATGCGGGATGTGAAGCTGCATTAGCCGCTGCACGCAGGGGTGCTAAAACATTATTGATTACCTCAAATGTAGACAACATAGCCCTCTTGCCCTGTAACCCTTCTATTGGGGGTCCGGGGAAGGGACATGTAGCCAGAGAGATAGATGCCCTGGGGGGAGAATTAGCCAAAATAACTGATAAATCCACTTTGCATATCAGGATGCTCAATACCAGTAAAGGGCCGGCAATGTGGGCCTTGCGTGCCCAAATTGATAAAAATAGATATAAGAAAGAAATGATTAGAACCATTCAAAATCAGGATAATTTATACCTGATTCAGGAAATGGTTACAGATTTATTAATAAGATACAACAACAAGATTGAAGGAGTTAGATTGCAAAGCGGGGTTCAATTCTTTTCTCCCACTGTTATTATCACAGCCGGAACTTTTCTGGACGGAAAAATCTATATTGGCAAAATCAGTTATAGTGCGGGCAGAGCGGGAGAAATTGCCTCTACTGACCTGGCAAAACAAATCAGGTCACTTGGATTTCTCACTACACGGTTGAATACCTGTACTCCTCCTCGTATTGATAAAAGAAGTATTAACTTTTCTAATCTAACGCAGCAAAAAAGTGCTGATGAGCCTCTTGCTTTTTCATATGAATCTGAAAAAAGAATTTATTCCAAACACACTGTATACAGCACGAGAACCAATACCAAAACTCAAGAGATAATTAAGGCAAATATTACTCAGGTCCCACTTGTTAATGGCACTATACAAAGCACAGCAACTCGTTATTGTCCTTCTATAGAAGATAAAATTGTTCGTTTTCCACACCATGAATCTCACCAAATATTTCTCGAACCGGAAAGTGAATCAACAGAAGAAATTTATCTGCAGGGATTTTTTACAAGCCTTCCTCCATCTGTACAACATCTGGCCTTGCAGACTATTCAGGGATTGGAAAATTGCCATATAGTCAGATATGGTTATGCTATTGAATATGATATTATCTTGCCACATCAATTGAAATACTCACTGGAAACAAAAATGATAAAAGGGCTGTTTCTGGCAGGCCAGATAAATGGAACATCCGGGTATGAAGAAGCTGCCGAACAGGGTTTAATTGCAGGAATTAATGCAGTTCAATTACTGGATAATAATGAGCCTTTTATTTTAGACCGTTCACAAGCCTATATTGCTGTTGAAATAGATGATTTGGTGACAAAAAGCATTACTGAACCATACAGATTAAGAACCGGGCTGGCTGAATATCGGTTGTTGCTTCGACAGGACAATGCTGACTTAAGATTAACCCCTTATGGATATAAATATGGCCTTATCTCTGAAGAGAGATATAGAGAATTCCAAAAAAAGAAAGAGGCAATTAATACTGAAATCAATCGTCTCCAGCAATTAAAAATATATCCTAATGAAGAAACAAATAAAAAAATAGAAATGTTAAACTCATCTCCCCTGCAAAAACCAATGGGTATGGCAGATTTATTAACAAGGCCGGAATTAACCTATTCTGCTTCTGGAATATTAGATCCGGACAGACCTGTGTTAAATCCAGATATTATTGAGCAAGTAGAAATTCAAATAAAGTATTCCGGGTATATTAAGCGGCAGGAAGAAGAAGTGAGAAGATTTAAGAAAAATGAAGATTATAAAATACCTGCTGATATTGATTACCAAAAATTATATGGTATTTCACATGAAGGGAAACAAAGATTCAGTGAAATAAGACCTGTTTCCCTCGGCCAGGCAAAAAGAATACCCGGGGTTACTCCTTCTGATATTACCGCCCTACTTATTCATCTGGAAAAAATAAAAAGAAGTAAAAAGAAAAAACTGATTAATTAATTATTCTGGACTATATTTTTTGCTGCCTGAAGAGTATTCTTCATGAGCATCATATTAGTAACCGGGCCTACTCCTCCTGGCACGGGTGTAATCCTGGATGCTATTTTAGATACTTCTTCAAAACTTACATCTCCTACCAGTTTCCCGTCAACTTCATTTGTTCCAACATCAATTACTACCGGATAGCTTTCAAGCATATCAGCTTTAATTAATTCAGCTTGTCCCACAGCTGCTACAATTATATCTGCTTTCCGGGTAAAATTAGCAAGATTGCCTGACCTTGAATGGCAAACAGTAACTGTTGCATTGGCGTCAGGATTTTTTAACAGCAAGATTAAAGCTAATGGCTTACCGACAATGCTGCTTCTGCCGACAATTACAACATGCTTTCCTTCTACTTTAATTTTTTCTCTTTTTAAAATCTCAAAAACTGCATAGGGGGTACAGGGTAAAAATGAGGGGTTGCCAATAGCCAATTTCCCCATATTTATAGGGTTAAAGCAATCTACATCTTTATCAGCAGATAATGCTTTTTGTATATTATTCTGGCTTATATGCCTGGGAAGAGGGGTCTGAATAATAATGCCATGGGTTTTATTATCATTATTTAATTGCTCTATTAAATTCAGTAATTCATTTTCTTTAGTTTGTGCAGACAAAGAGTATTTTTCAAATTGAAAACCCACTTTTTTACAAGTTTTTTCAATCATTCTAATGTAAAAAAGGGAGGCTGGGTCTTCGCCTAATATTACAACTGAGAGTTTGGGATAAATATTTGTTTTCTCAAAGAATTCCTCTGACTCTAATATCACTTCTTCTTGAATTTGCATTGAAATCGCTTTTCCATCTATAAGTTTATCTTTTTCCATTAAAATATATCTCCTTTGTTTTTACTGTATTAAGATTTAATTAAACGATATAGTTTCCAAATTATATATTTACAATACAATACAAGTATAAATTATTTGCATAAAAACATGTAACCTGCAATGAATTATCACGGCAGGTTACATTAGGATAATATTTAAATTAAAAAATACGAAACCAATAATAGAACCACACTATTTATATTGATTGCTTTTCCTTTGGTTTGTCTTTATTTTGTTTTGCTTTCCGAAGATATTCTTTGATTATGGTTTTTGCTTCTTTTTCATCAATGTCAAAAACCGCTTTAATTTCACTTATTAATATTTTCTTTGCTCTTTCTAATAAGCTTTTCTCAGTAGCTGATAATGCATCTATTTTTTTTCGTTTATTATAATTTCGGACTACCTGTGCAACTCTTTTTAAATTACCACTGTCAACCATTTCCATTTGAGTTTTTATTCTTGATTTATAATCCTGTTCCATCTCATCCATATCATTAGCTAATATTTCTAAGACTTCAGGAATTTTATCTTTTGTTACAATTTTTCTTAATCCAATATCAACTGCTTTTCTAATAGGAATCATCAATGTCATCTGATTTATGGCTAAATCGAGAATATAATATTTCTCGTTCTTATTTAGAACATTTTTTTCTTCTATATTTGCAATGCTGCCTACCCCAAAGATAGGGTGAGCAACCTTATCTCCCTTTTTAAACATAGGTAACGAATAAGAATTCGTTGTCACCTCCAAAACATATCCTCCATAAAATCATCAAAGTACCTAAATATTAATGATACACCTGATTTATTATTAAGTCAAATCATAGAGTATATTTGCAATTATGGTTTATATATAATATAAGGTAATACATAACCATAGTTGCACTAAATTTGATCTTTGAAATATAAATTTATTAATTTAGCAATCTTTAAAACATTTAAGTTTAATTCTAAAATGACAATGTGTCTTATTTAATAAGCTTTGTAGGTTCATCGTGTTATTGTTTACATTAAATAGAAACAGAAAAATATTTCTTAAGTGTTTACTAAAATATATGCTGCAATAAGCAGCTATTTTTATCCTTTGAATATACTTATTTATCAACAGTTTTTTAAGATTCTAAGTGCAACTTTGTTTTATCATTACCAAATTTTATGAAATAAGATCAATAAAAAAATAGGAATTCAGGTATGATATAAATTGTTTTTAAATATGGTGTATTTATTAAGGCAGGTAATTAATGGGATTGATCGGTTTGCCGTCTTGTCTTACTTCAAAGTGCAGGTGGGAACCTGTAGCATTACCAGTAGCGCCAAGCCTGCAAATAATGTCTCCCTTGCTTACACTTTGACCTTCACTAACCAGATTGCTGGAATTATGAGAATATACAGTAGAAAAACCTCTGGAATGATCAATAATAACAGTATTTCCATACCCGTTAATATAACCACTAAAACTGACTTTTCCACTTTCAGCGGCCCTGATTGGATCACCTGTTTTTCCATCAATATCAATTCCTGTATGATAATCTCTCCTGCCACCTAAAGTTCTCATGCCAAATTGTGAAGTAATCAAGCCATTAACCGGCCATATAAATGAACGGGAAGAAATTGCCGAATCTCTGACATTAGGTATAACAAGTTTTTGACCTACCACAAGACTGGTGCTTTCTGATATACGATTGGCAGTAGTAATAGTATTGATACTTACTCCGTAGTTCCTGGAAATTCCCCAGAGAGTCTCCCCCTTTTGGACAAAATGGACTATTTCTTTTGGTTTTTCTTCTTGTACTGTAACAACAGATGTTTTTGTACTCTGGACAGCAGCCAGCGCTTTTTCAGTTGCTGGAATATTCAATTTTTGCCCAACAGACAATTGAGTAATATTTTGCAGTTGATTGATATTTATTATTTCGTGCATTTTAATATCAAACTTTTGGGAAATAATCCAGAGAGAATCCCCTTTCGCTACGATGTACTCCACTGTTTGCACTTTACTGCTGCTCTGACCTGACCCACCCATAGCAGGTATTTCCAGTCTCTGACCAACAGTTAGAACATCTTTATTGCTTAAATAGTTTACCGCCAAAATACCTTCCATAGATACACTATGGCTTTGGGCAATACTCCATAAAGTATCCCCTTTCTTAACAGTATAATAAGCCTGCTT
>Ga0334895_1001678_pt1 | contig 21270 bp, 26 predicted proteins | sample GraSluR3_MG_7_FD_207229 | JGI IMG/M metagenome (GOLD analysis project Ga0334895, IMG submission 207229) | Sludge microbial communities from methane-producing bioreactor in Wageningen University, Netherlands - Granular Sludge_31_05-R3 | ecosystem: Engineered > Bioreactor > Anaerobic >... | reverse complement strand
GGATCGGTACCGAAATTGCGTACCGTTACATCATCAATGCTTACCCCTCCCGGATCGGGGGCAGCCGGTCCGGAAGGAGGTTCGGGAGGAACGTATTCGTCCTCCGGCAGTTTCTCTATCTCCACGGTGAACTCGAGCACGAAGCCCGATTCGGGTCTGATGGGGGGAGTGAACTGAATCTCCCGGCGGCTTTGGGGTTCAAGAAGCAGCTTGCCTTCACGTATGACAGATGATCCTGAATCTGCTCCAGCGGGAGTGCGAACCGTATCGGGGGCCGGCTCTATGGTACGGGAGCCGGCAGCTGCCTGTTTGAGTATCCCTGCCTGCAGGGCAAAATCCCGGGAGTCCTCGAGAAAGTTTATAGTATTTGAACTGCCCGTACGGGTTCCCTCTATCATCAGTACCTGACTTGAAGGCGTATTCTTTACAACCGAAGTGCGAAGCAGACCGTTGGACCTCCGTTGAAGAGTCGCGGCAAAGTCCGCAAGGGTTCCTCCTTTATAGGAAAAGGAGAATTCCCGTTCCCCGATGCTGAAGCCGTAGGTGCCCTCGGAAACACGAAAATTATTGTCAAGGCTGTCGGATAAAAACCGGTCGGCCCGGGCGACTTTTTTTACACTGATGGATCTGGTCTCTTCAACCGCCTCTCTGGAGGCAGTTGCTCCCATAACGCTTTCATCGCTGGAGACGGCCAGTCGTTCCATGAAGGGATTTTCAAAACCAAAAAGCTTTTTGGCACTGTCCTGGACCCGGGCGAGGCCCCTGTTGATCTCCTGCCAGTTGCGCTTCTGAAGCTTGAAAGTCTCAATGCGCTCCTCGGCCCGGGTAAGGGGAACTCTTTCAAGCTTCATGAGATCATCGATCATTTTGTTGGTATTGTATTTACTTGATACACCCGGGATCGAGAAGTCGGACATTAGGCGTTGCGTCCTCTACAAAGACTGGTTTTAAATCTCCTCGTCGAAGAGCAACCCGATGGCCTCCTTGAGCCGCATGTGCAGTCGCTGCAGCCCTTCGTGAGGGATTTCCTTAATTACTTTATCGGTTTCCCGATCAATCACCTTTACCACTACCTGGTTCAGGTCCCTGTTGACAGAGAACTTGAGCCGACGGTTAAAGGCATCACTGAAATTGACGATCTCCCTGAGCATCCGTTGTACCTCTTCAGGACTCGGGCCCTTTTCGATGGGAATCGTTCGTGGTTGTTCAGCCCTGGTTTCAACCGGACGCTTCGGCTTCCATGCGTTTGCGTCGTTCAGGTGTCCCTGAACTGCTCCACCATGACTGATTGCGTTAATGTCAAGGTCCATTGTTTTTCTCCCTGGATTACTCCATTAATACCAGGCTCTAGGTCAGTTCACGTCGATGAAGAACAATGAAGTAGAATGAACTATGATAATGGAGAGAAGGGAAGAAGCGCGGTTTCTTCCCAACCCCCTTTGCCTCAAGAGATGACGTCCAGAAATCTCTTGAACAGCAGTAAACGGAGTATGATAAATACTAAAGAAGCTGTAGAACAGATTGGGTCTTCATGTTAGCCTGAGCGAGCATCGCCGAACCAGCCTGAGTCAGGATCTGGTTTTTCGCATAATCAACCATTTCTGTGGCCATGTCGACGTCACGAATTCGTGACTCCGCAGCCTGAAGGTTCTCAGCAGCGATAGCGACGCCTTTCGAGGCTTCTTCAAACCTGTTCTGATAAGCACCCAAGTCGGCCCGCTGTTTAGAGACGGTCCGCAGAGCACTATCTACCATACCGATAGCCATGTTCGCCGATTCAGGGGTGGAAATAGAGATCATCTCTCCTGCCGCTCCCTGAGCGCCTTGCAGACCGAGAGCCTGAGCGGTCATCGTTCCGATATATACCCGCTCGCTCTGGTCCATGTTAGCTCCTACCTGGAACTGCATGACCCGGTCGGATTCCCGGGCAAAAGCGCCGGTCAGCATATTCATGCCGTTGAACTGCGCGTGGCTCGCAATCCGGTTGATTTCATCAACCAGCTGAGAGACTTCAACCTGGATCTGCATACGGTCCTCGTCAGAGTAGATACCGTTGGCAGATTGTACAGACAGTTCCCGCAGGCGGTGCAGAATATCCTGGGTTTCCTGAAGGTAGCCTTCAGTAGTCTGGATAAAGGAGACACCGTTTTCTATGTTGCGTTCTGCCTGGTTGAGTCCACGAATCTGGCTCCGCAGCTTTTCGGATACCGCAAGCCCGGAAGCATCGTCGCCGGCCCGATTGATACGCATACCGGAACTGAGTTTTTCTATGTTGCTGTTCACCTCTTTGCCTTTCAGCGCGAGGTTCCGGTTGGCGTACATGGCTGACATGTTGTGATTTATTATCATATAACCCTCCTGGATCGATTGAGAGGCATCCTTTGCCTCTCTGGAAAGAAAGTATGTCACTATCGGACAGCCGAAAGGCTTGTTGTTCCGCGCGCCTTTCGCTCCGTTATGCCATCCGACGTAACAGGGAGGCCTTCCGCATCCACGGTTTTAACCGGGAAGGGAAGATCTCCCCATACCGAACATACTAAACCCGGAGGGTTTTTTTCAAAGAACTGACGGTTTTACCTTACTAATATAACCCTCTATCCCAGAAGTTGCAACACAGACTGTGTTTTCATGTTGGCCTGGGCCAGCATAGCGGTTCCAGCCTGTACCAGAATCTGGTTCTTTGAGTAGTCAACCATTTCAGATGCCATGTCCACGTCACGGATACGGGATTCCGCTGCCTGGAGGTTTTCTGCTCCCACGGTAATCCCTACAACAGCGTGCTCAAGACGGTTCTGGTAGGCTCCCAGATCAGCCCGTTGTTTGTTGATCTTTTTCAGTGCAGCATCGAGGGTTCCGATTGCCCTGTTGGCATTGTCGGGTGAAGACATGCTCAGAATTTCGTTGGAACCGATGTCCCGAACACCCAGGGCGTTGGAGGTCATGGTGCCGATAAAAACCCGTTCCCGCTGGTCCATGTTGGCGCCGATGTGGAACCACATGGAAGCTGTGACGACGTTTTCCCCCATGTCGGCTGCGAAACGTCCGGTCAGCATGTTCATTCCGTTGAACTGTGCGTGACTCGCGATACGGTCGATTTCATCAACCAGCTGGGAGATCTCAACCTGGATCTGCATACGGTCTTCGTCGGAGTAGATGCCGTTGGCGGACTGAACAGCCAGTTCCCTCATCCGGTGCAGTATGTCCTGGGATTCCTGCAGGTAGCCTTCCGTGGTCTGGATAAAGGAGATACCGTTCTCAGCGTTGTCTGCAGCCTGATTCAGACCGCGGATCTGGGAACGCATCTTTTCCGATACCGCCAGTCCGGATGCATCGTCCCCGGCGCGGTTGATCCGCAGTCCCGAAGACAGCTTTTCCATGTTGTCGTTGACAGTCCGGTTTGTCTGGTTGAGGCGATTGTTTGCGTAAATCGCGCTCATGTTGTGATTAATGATCATCTCTTCCTCCATGAAAAGATTGTTAGAAAAAGGCATCCTTGCCTTTTTTCTTTTTCAGGAAAGTTTTGCTAAACCCTGAATACGCTATTCCGATAAACAGAATAGGGGGGAGAAGACTCCCGACGTACCACAGTACAGCCTACTTTACCTTACTCACACCTTCGGTACCCCGGACCTTAAACTTTAGAGAGAAAAAGAAGAATATGTGTATTTTTTTCCAGTTTTATGGTTCCAGAAAATTCAGAAAGTTCAAGGCAATGGGATCCTTCGGATCAATCTCGAGGACTCTTCGAAAGTGTTTCCCGCTTTCTGCCGGGTTTCCCTGCTTCAGGGCGATTATCCCCAGGTTGGAGTGAATTTTGACGTTGTCCGGTTCCAGTTCCAGCGCCTTTTCCAGAAAACCGCGGCTTTCGTCAAATTTTCCGTTCTCCATTGTACAGATGGCCAGTTCATTTAAAATGTCCGTCTGGGCTTCGCTTAAGTCAAGGGCTGTCCTGAAGCATTTTTCAGCCTCGTGATAATTTCCCGTTCGCCTCAGGGCCCACCCCCGGAGAAACCATGCCGTCCAGGTTGCATCGGATTCAGCCAGAAAGGTATCAATCAGACTGATGGACTCCTTTTCCCTGCCCTCCAGGATTGCAGAGTAGGCTTCCTGAAACTGGGCGTCCAGCCGTTTTCTGGTTTTCAGCTCGTCAATAATCTCCCGCACCCTGCTGCTGTCTTCCTGTTCTGCCAGCTCTTTGAAGGTGTAAAGGGCTTTTTCATGGTTTCCGATACGGAGATAGAATTCCGCAGCCGATTGCAGAGCCTGAACAGACCGGGGATCTATGCTCAGGGCGCTTTCGTAGGCCAGACTGGTTTTTTCCAGATAGGTCTGACACAGGGAGTCATTCCCAAGCTGCTGATACGAGCGTGCACGGCTTTCGTAAACCTGGGCACGGTTGAACCATGAAGCAAGTGAATTGGGGTTAACCGCAGCTGCAGTGGTAAAGAGCTCTTCCGCCAGATCGTAATCGTGGTGTTTTGCCTTTTCAATTCCCGCCCTGACAAGCTCCGATTCAATATTCGGTTTTACGGCAAGAACAAAACGGCGATAATAGTCGGCATTTTCATGCTCCGGTGAAAAGGTGATTACCCTCAACATTCCGGAGACGATCATTTCCCAGCTGATTGATGATACATCCAGCTTATCCGACGGCGACTGTACCTCCACCGGGAGGAGTATGGCGGGATCGATGGAAAAATCTCCCAGCGAGAGGCTGAACTGTTCAGGGATGGAAATAAAATAGACCGAATCGAGGGGGTTTCCTGGCATAATCAGCTGAAGTTTCCTTTTTTGCTGCGCTGAGCATTAAAATACTCGTTAATCAGGAGTTTGTATTGGTAGGGGACCTTGGCGTCGTCAAAATTGATGGCAGCGGCTACGAGGTCCTTTCGGCCCGCTACCGTTTCGGTTCGTACCACCGAACCGTCAAGGCTGATCTGCTTGTTCCGTTCTGCGAGCTCAAAGCGGAGAAGTGCATTCTTGTTCAAAAGAAATTTTCCAATTCCCGGAAGAATCAGCTTTGATCCGGAGAAAGAAAGGTCCCGAATAATGCACTTCCGGGGAATCCCGTCTATATAAACAAGACCTGTTTTGGATTTCAAACCGAGTTTACGTATCGTTTCGGCGGTAATCTCTATACGTTCCTCTCTGCGCTGGGAGGAGTTGATATTGGCCTCTGCCAGAGTTCCCAGTATCAGGATAAGATCGTCAGGAGGCCTCTGGGTGTATTCGAGGCTCAGGAAATTCAGATTCGGTTTGGATTTATCGTAGGGGGTAAAGCCGTTAATTTTGCTGGTGACAAAAAAACTCAAAGGAGTACTCTTGTCTTCCTGGGCAAAGGCCAGATGCAGGGTAACAAGATTATTCGCGCTCTTGAGTTTTTCGTAAAAACTTTTATTCAAGGAGGCGATAACCTTGGCTCCCCTCATTGAACACGAATAGAGCACGCAGGGCCAATGATCACCGAGGCACTTGATATGGGTATTGCGCTGCAGCAGCCGCGTAGCCCGGATGACATCCTTTGTGAATGTCAAATTTACCTCATTATGCTTCTCAAAAAAACGCGAAAGCTGCTGACTTGTAATTAAGGCCATACAGCTAAGGATAGTAACTTCTGGCTGTACCCGTTGTCAATCGCAGGCAGGAGAGAAAAGAGGGGACGGCATATGCGGCAGCGACGACTCAGTCGAGACTCTCTTCCAGTTTTTGAATCATTCTGCTCGTGAGCTCAGAAAGGGCGGTATCGTCCTTTTCTGCAGACATATCTGATCGCTCCTTGTAGAGCTCGTCAATCAGGAAGAGGGAAGTAAGGATGGAAATCTTCAGGGGGTCATCAATTCTTGTCGAGTTCCGGACTTCACGGGTTTTTTCGTGAAGATAATTAATAAGCTGGGAAAGGTACTGAGGATCTTCATCGGTATTGACCTTGAGAGTCGTGCCGAGAATATCAATCATCAGCGGTTCCTTTCCCATTATATGCGCCTGTTTCGGCTTTTAGAATATGTCGAGTTCCGCGTCTTCAGATTCCGGCTCGGTATCAGTTTCCGAAGACTCTTCCTCATCCAGGTCGGACCCTTCGTAGGTTTCCGGTTCTTCTTCAGTGGAATCTGATTCGGTCTCGAAGACTTTTTCCTCTTCAGATGAGGGTTCCGCACTTTCTCCGGTCTTTTCCAGAGCCGAAAGGGTATCCAGGGCCTTTCTAAAACCAAGCTCTACTTCCGACTGGTCTTCTTTCAGCCCGGACAGCAGGACTTCCAGCTCGGATATCTTTTTCTGATAGCTCTCAAGTTTATCCTTGAGCATCCGGTTTTCGGATTTCAGGGATGAAATAAGCTCTACCGCCTGGTTGACCTTCTGATCAAGCAGGCGGACCTGTTCAAGCGTAATCATACGCGTTTAAACTCCCAGAGCTGATTTTGCCGTATCCACAACCGCATCAAAAGCCTTCGGATCTTCGATAGCCATGTTCGACAGGGCTTTGCGGTTTATCTCTACCTGTGCTTTTGACAGACCGTTGATAAAACGGGAGTAGGTTATTCCCCTGTCCCGGCAGGCTGCTGAAATACGGGCGATCCACAGTCTGCGGAATTCCCGTTTCTTTGCCCGGCGGTCCCGGTATGCATATACGCCGGCTTTGGCTATAGCGTCTTTTGCTGCCCGAAAGTTACTTTTTCTTCGTCCCCAATATCCCTTGGCGGATTTGAGTATCTTTTTTCGTCTGTCGTGACGTCTGGTTCCGTCTACTGCGCGTGGCATTTATTAGGTTCTCCTTTGCTTAAGTATAAGGCATGAGCACTCGGGCCCGCTTGACTTCCGCTTCACTCAAAATTCCGGTCTTGCGAAGTTTGCGTTTCCGTTTCGTACTCTTTTTGGTCAGAATATGCCTGAGGCCCTGTTTCTTGTACTTGATTTTGCCGCTTCCGGTGTAGGAGTACCGTTTCGCGGCGGCCCTACGCGTCTTCATCTTTGGCATCTGCCGTCTCCTCCTTCGTATCGCTCTCTTTGCTCTTCTTCTGCTTTGCTTTATTGGAGGCCTTCGGATTCAGAATCATCGACATGAAACGCCCTTCCATGGCCGGCGGGCGGTCGATTACAAAGGAATCACCCAAAAGCTCCATAATTTTTTCCAGTACCACACGTCCGAGTTCCGTATGGGCCAGTTCCCGCCCGCGAAAGCGAATCGTGACCTTGACTTTGTTTCCATCTTCAAGAAAGTCCCGAATATGCTTCGCCTTGAACTCCATGTCGTGCTTCTCGATCTTGGGTTGCATCCGGATCTCTTTCATCTTCAGAAGCTTCTGCTTCTTTTTTGATTCCCGGTTTCGCTTTTCCTGATCGAATTTATATTTTCCGTAATCCAGGATCTTACAGACCGGCGGATTCGCGTTCGGGGCGATTTCTACCAAATCGAGTCCGGCATCCTGGGCAAGCTGTATTGCCTCATTAACCGGCAGCACTCCGCGTTGTTCTCCGTCGCCATCAATCAATCGTACTTCGCGAACTCGGATCTGTTCATTGATCCGCAGGTCTTTAACAGCCAATCGTCCTCCAAAAATATCTGGTATGAGATGGAACTATACCATCCCTCGTGGAAAGAATCAATAACTCATCCCGGACGACTTTCGCTAAAGTGCGCCGCGGATGAGCACCAACGGGGCATCGGGACTAAAGATAGCAAGCACCGCGCCGAAATGTAAATACCTGAAAGGAATATATTTGCATCCTTCAAGAAATTTGATATATTTTAGCTGTTGCATCATGGATATCCAAGGGGCGCTGATATGAAAGATACCGTTCTAAAACTCATTGATGCCTCCATAAGCGAATATATGCGTTACAGCAATTCCCTGGAAAAACCCTCCCTCAAGCGCCTTATGGATACGATTATTGATCAGGAACGACAGCACAAAAGAGAGATTGAGGAACTTGACGAATACTTTTTTGAAGGCCTGACAAAAGAGAGTCTGGAAGAAAACATTCAAACCCTTTTTACACCCTTGGAAATGAAGGACGATTTGGCCGGTTTGAATGAGATCATGGGCAGAGAAGAGGCCATGGCAGACCTCTTTGAAGGTTTAGCAGAAAAAATGACAGAGGGGGAGGCACAAGTTTTCTTTACCCAATACTCTCTGGATGAGCGAAAGCATTCCGGTCTGGTTCGAAGTCGTATCGAGCTGGAATCCCTGGCTTGAAAACATTTACAATCTTCAAGGTATGCCACATTCAGAATCGCCATGATTGCACGAAGCCTCTTTTCCTGCTACTATTCCATCATATGATCGCTTTTATGCTGTTTTCTCCATTACTGCTGCCGTTCTTCGTGTTTCTCCTTAGAGGAAACGGACTGCCTGAGCAACTGGACTGGTGGAAATCCCTGGCGGCAGGGGTCTGGTCCTTTTTACTCTTCCTGTTTTTCTCGTGGCTTCTGTCCTTCCCTGAAAGGATGGTTCCTTCATTTGCGGCCGATCTTTTCATTTGGGGACTGAAAACCTATCTGTCGCTCGGGCTCGCGGCAAGCGTCGGAATGCTGATTTTTCGTTCCGGTTTTTTCAGCGGGTTTCTCTCCGAAGCGACCCTGTTGCCCTTTGTTATGGGAATTTATATACCTACCGGCGCAATAAACAGTGTAAGATATATCCACGTTCAGGATCTTTTTGTTCTTTTCGGATTACCCCTTACTGAATTTATCTTTCTTGTCCTCATCATGCTTGTTTTGATCCAGTTCCTCCAGGCCAGGGGTGCAATACGGCTCGTGTATCCTGTACTGATTGTTCCGCTATCTCTGCTCATGGCGCTTGTTCCCGCTTTCTTCTACAGCTTTCGCTGGGGTTTAAGCCTTGCGGTATTACTGCTGATTGGAACCGGAGTTATTCTTCTCTCTCGTCGACAGCATCTGTACTAGACTATCCCTGTAAAAAAAGGCTGCCAGGGAGATTCCCCGGCAGCCTTTTTTCAGCCTTCTTTCGCGTTTACTCAGGCATGCCCGGCAGAGCCGAGAACAGTCTTGTTTTTGTGCATATAGAGCTCCTTGAGGGAGTCCCTTGCCGGACCAAGATACTTGCGGGGGTCAAATTCGCCGGGTTTGGTCGCAAGCACTTCCCGTACGGCGGCGGTCATTGCAAGCCGGCCGTCGGAATCGATGTTGATTTTGCAAACCGCCGACTTGGCAGCTTTTCTCAGCTGCTCCTCGGGGATACCCACGGCATCCTTGATGGCTCCGCCGTGCTTGTTGATCGTCTCTACTTTGTCGACGGGCACGGAAGATGAGCCGTGAAGTACGATGGGAAAGCCAGGAAGCTGCTTTTCGATCTCTTCCAGAATGTCGAAGCGCAGGGGCGGGGGAACCAGCACGCCGTCGGCATTGCGGGTGCACTGATCAGGGGAGAACTTATTTGCGCCGTGGCTGGTACCGATGGAGATAGCCAGGGAATCGACGCCGGTTCGTTCTACGAATTCGATTACCTCTTCCGGTTTTGTATAGGTGGATTTTTCGGCCACCACATCGTCCTCGATGCCCGCGAGAACTCCCAGTTCTCCTTCCACCGTTACATCGTGGGCGTGGGCGTACTCCACAACCTTTTTGGTAAGGGCAATATTGTCTTCAAAAGAGTGATGGCTGCCGTCGATCATTACCGAAGAGAATCCGGAGTCGATACAGTCTTTGCAGAGTTCGAAGGTGTCGCCGTGGTCCAGGTGAAGAACAATAGGGATGGCGTAGCCGAGTTCTTTGGCGTATGCCACGGCTCCCTGGGCCATGTAGCGCAGCATTGTGGAGTTGGCGTATTTTCTCGCTCCGGAGGACACCTGCAGAATAACAGGGGATTTGGTTTCTACGCATGCCTGGATAATAGCCTGCAGCTGTTCCATGTTGTTGAAATTGTATGCGGGAATGGCATAGCCGCCGGCCACCGCTTTCTTGAAGATCTCTCTGGAGTTGACGAGCCCCAGATCCTTATATGAAGTCATTTTCTGCTCCTTGGATTGGATAAATCTATCATGTGATTGTAGGGAGGGGTAAAGTTGATGTCAAGGGCGGGCTTGACCTGCAGGAGTCGGAACCGTAGAGTATTTTCATGCGGATCCGGCCTGTTCTTTTATCCTTGGGTTCATTTATTTTTCTCCTTGCCTGTTCACAGCCCTACCTTTTCATCAGTGACTCAGGTTTCGGGGAAATGGAGAAATCCAGGATTCAGGAATTTACTTCCCGCCGGATGGTTATCGAGGTTTTTTCCATAAAGCCGGGCCCCCGTGAGGTTCTGACAGCAGCCGTACGGAACAGAACGGATACCCTTGTTTTCAGTCCCCTCTATTATGATTTGGCGGAGAGCGTCCTGCAGGAAGATCCCGGCCTGTCTGTTTACGCGGTTGTACCACCGGGGTACCGGAAACCATCCGGAATCAAGGCTCTGGAGATGGAATCCCTGGGGGCAGCTGACACGATTATCGCGCTTCTGGAATCCCGCTTTCCCGGGGACGAGCCGGTGTATCTGACTCTTATGAAATATCCCGAAGAGAGCATATGGGACAGCATGGCCAGGAATCTTGCCCGGAGGAATGAGCGTTTTCGGCTTGAGATGCTTACTATCTCGCCGGAGAAGATTAAGCAGCGTGATTTCAGGTTGGTGACGCCAGAAAAAACCGATGTACTCCTTCTATTTTTAGGAGAATACAGCCCGGGAGTTGCAAAGGAATCCGATCCTGATTCAAGGGGAGAGCTTCCTGAGATGATTATCAGCGACCGTCCCGTTGATTCCGGAGGGAATATCAGGTCCTGGACCCTCGCTGTAGACTGGGAAAGGGTGTACAGGGCCCTTCTCGATGGATCCGAAGAGGCCGATCCATGGGTTCTGATTCCGGACAGCGAAAAGGAATAGGCGTATACGTCCGGGGTAATTGCAGGTTTTATCAGTAATTACCCTTTTTTCCTAAAAAGGGAAAAAGGTTTGACAAAGTATTTTGATAGAAATATAATTCAACTTGCTGACGGACCTGTGAGTTTTTCTATTACATAAAGGAGTTAAGAATGAAACGCGGTTTCCGTTTATTCTTTGTTTGCCTTTTATTGTTCATCCTGACCATACCGGTCTCTCTTTTTGCCGATAAAGCCACTGAGAATATTGTATCCGATGTTGTGGAAACCTTCGATGGAGAGGATTCTGCCTACGAATGGTATGTTCAGGGGAGCAAGTTTATCGCTGAAGATTACCCCAAATTCAAGCTTGTCGACGGTTTTCCCTTTGCCCTGTACGGAAGGGCCGGGGATGGGCAGGGACACCAGGTGCTTGGAATGCAGGCGGCCTTTGACCGCAAGGGATTCAACTACCTGGAAATCTTTCCGGTGGAAGAGGGCCCCGACGGTTTGGTGCCGGCGAAAATCTCTCTTCCGGGAAGGGTAAAAGAGCTGGATTTATGGGCCTGGGGATCCCAGTACAGATTTACCCTCGAGGTTCACGTTGAGGATTACAGGGGGTATGTCTATGTTCTGCCCATGGGCAGCCTGAACTATACCGGCTGGCAAAACCTGAGAATACGTATTCCCACCTACATCCCCCAAAGTCAGGTGTATATTCCTAATTACCGGAATCTCAAACTGATCAAGTTTGTTCTCCGCACCGAACCGGATGAAAACGTGGCGGGTTTTGACTTTTACATGGACCATGTAAAGGTACTTACGGACGTATTTGAGAGCCGCTTTGATGGTGACGAGTTTGTACGCCCTGAAACGCGTTCTCAGATCTGGCCCGAGGAAGAGGAATAGAAGTTATGAAGCTTGTGAAGAAGAAGAGTTTACTGCTGATTGTATGTCTGCTTGCCGTGGCTTCCCTGACAGCTCAGGAGTTTTCTGTTGGAGAACCCAATGCGGAAGAGATAGGTGTCGATTCCGCCCAGCAGAAGCTTAAAGAGGTCTCGGTAACGAAATACGAGGATGCCGGTTTCTGGAAGGCATCCATGGCTCTGGATAACGGTCTTATAAGCATCCGGCGGCTTCCCGGAGGTCCTCTGGACAAGGAGCCCATCCCGGACGAAGAAGAGATCGGTATTTCCCAGAGCGAAGTTGACAAGTACGTTCTTGGTGTGAAGGTTGAATACTTCAAGCGCGGGTTTCACGAATTTCTTGTAACCCCGGCAAGGCCGATGGCAATCGAGGGAATAACCAAGACTATCTCTGTCTGGGTCGTGGGACGAAACAATCGTCACACCCTCAAGTTGCTTATAAGTGATTATTTCGGCAATCGAGCGGAGATTACCATGGGCAGTCTGAATTTTACCGGGTGGAAGAAGATGACCGTCGCTATTCCTCCCCATATCATTCAGCGGGACTATCACCATGCGAACAGAATGGGTATCCGGGTGGACGGATTCAAGATCCTTTGCGATCCCGTGGATACCTATGGCGACTACTACATCTATTTTGATGACATGCGGGCTGTTACGGACCTCTATTCTGAAGAGAGCCGCGATGTAGATGATATGCAGGACAGCTGGTGACAAGCTTCCGGTTTTCCAAATAAACGCCATGAAACAGTGTCCTTTTATCCCCCGTTACCTGCGGGGGATTTTTTTATCAGCCATCTTCTGTCTTTTCCCCCTCTTTCTTCATTCCCAGGTCAGCCTTGGTGCTGCCTTTAACCCCGCCGCAGAGACACGTTACAGCATTGTTGAAAAGGAGAATATGCGCCAACGAATAAACGGTGCATATAAAGGCTTTGTGCATAATGAGGTCCGGGGAACCCTGGTTCGGGAAAGTGACCAAAGCGCGGAATACAGCGGGAATTTTTACGTTCTCCAATCAATGACAAGGGATCTTCGACATGTCGCCCGGCAGATTGACGATATTGTTCCGGTTAAGCTCTCTTTTTCTGCGACGGGAGAAATGCGTGTTTCACCGGATACTGCGTATCCGCTGCTGCGGGATTTTCCACGTTTTCCTACTGACATCGTCATGCGGGGAGACCGATGGCAATCGGCAGGCGTCCGGGTGGTCGACCCGCTGAGAAGAGGGGCTACGCGGATACCATTCCTGTGTGAATACGAATATATGGGGCTCGGCGATTACAATGGGAATGATGCCCATATTGTTCGGGCTCAGTACGCTCTTCGATACAGGCGGGGAACAGACCCTTACGGAGACCGGGAACTCAGCAGTCTGCAGGGACGTCATGTTGTTGATATTTACTATCCTGTAGATCAGGGATTCACACTATTTATGCGGGACGTGGTGGAGGAGATCTACCAGTATGCAGACGGCAGCACTGTTCATCGTGAGGGCTTTATTCTGACCTGGCTTGAGGATTTTCCCTCCATGAACAGAGAAGCTCTGAAGGATGATCTGGGACGCCTTGTACAGGAGGAACAGCTTGAGAATGTAAGCGTGGATGAGCGGGACGAAGGTATTTATATTACCCTGAAAAATCTTCAGTTTTACCCGGATTCGCCGCAACTCCTGCCGGGAGAAATGACCAAGCTCAAATCCATAGCAAAAGCCTTGAAACGGATTTCCGGGAGAAGTTTTTTGGTTACCGGTCACACCGCCGATGTGGGAAGCATGGAAAGTCAGTACGATTTGTCTGTTCAACGGGCAAAGGTGATAACTGATCTTCTTACAAAGGAAGGAATAGAGGCGGAGCGTTTCCTGTTTCGTGGTGTGGGCGGAACCGACCCTCTCGGGCCCAATCATACGGAAGAGGGCCGTGCCATGAATCGCCGGGTTGAGATTATGATTCTGGAAGATTAAAAAGCTCTTCCATGTTCTTCCGAACCGTATTGACAAGCGCTTCTGTTTCAATGTTCAGAAGTTCAGCTGCGGCCTGATAGGTAAATCTAACATTAGATGGCGTATTAGTTCTGCCCCTTCTGGGTTCAGGAGAAAGATAAGGGGCATCCGTCTCGAACAGGAGGGACTGCAGAGGTAAGTTTTTCAGAACATCCCGCAGTTCCGGAGCATTTCTGTAAGTCAGATTCCCGGCAAAGGAGATATGAAATCCAAGATCCACGCAGGCCGAAGCAAAGGGGTAGTCCCCGGAAAAACAGTGAATCACCCCACCGTATTCGGCCCGTGTATCCTTAAGAAGCCGTACAAGGTCCTCCTGGGCGTCTCTGCAGTGAACAATGACCGGCAGCTCAAGCTGGTTTGCAACATTGATCTGTCGCGAGAAGAGTTCCTTCTGCTTCTGTGGGGTGGCGTAGTTCCAGTGGTAATCGAGGCCGGCTTCGCCAATAGCAATAACCTTGCTGCTTTTCTGGGCCTGTTCAATGAGGTTCGCTTCCATATTGTCCGGAATAGATTTCGCCCAGCTTGGGTAAAAGCCTACGCTGAGGAAAAGACCCGGATAGGCCTGTGAAAAAGAGAGGCGTTTGTCGAACTCATCGGGGCCGGTGGCTATATCAATCCCCCGGGACATACCGGTAGTAAAAGCAGAATCCAGGACTTCCTGACGGGAGAGACCTTTTTTTAATGAGTGAAGGACATGAAAATGGGTATCCACGTATCCGTGTATATCGGGTGCTTCAGGTTTCTTCTTCATAAGCGACTGACCCGCGCATGGTAGCAGCGCTTGACTGATCGATGCAAGACAGGTAGTATCGTTTTTGCAAAATAGAACGCCGGAGTGGTGAAATTGGTAGACACCGGGGACTTAAAATCCCCCGGGCTTAATAAGCCCGTACCGGTTCAAGTCCGGTCTCCGGCAAAAAAAAGACAAAGAGCGCCGTGCGGCGCTCTTTGTGCATCCAGAGGGAGGCAAGGACTTGAACTTGTCCGAGAGAGTGCCGAAGGCACTCGCGGGGGCCGAAGCTTCCCGGAAGGGAAGCGAGGCTGAAGTCCGGTCTCCGGCAAAAAAAAGACAAAGAGCGCCGTGCGGCGCTCTTTGTGCATCCGTGGGGCTTATATTGTCCCTTTTTTTAGAAATAGCATTGTCGTAAATTGAATAGTGTATTAGTATATTAGCGAAAACTAATAAGCTATGGAGTATACAATAAACGGTATCAGAACAAAAGAGCAGGCCCGTATCCTGAAAATTCTCTCGGTGGAGAGCAGAATAAAGATTATCTACCTCTTGAAGAAGAAAACCCTGTGCGTAAATGCCCTGGCCTGCAATCTGGGAATAAGTCAGGGAGCGGTTTCTCAACACCTGAGAATCATGCGGGACGCGGGTCTGGTTATAGATGAAAAGCGGGGATTTCACGTTCATTACCGCCTGAATGATACTACCTTTGCTGAATGGAAAAAGTTGGTGGACAGGGTTTTCGATCCTGACAACGGGTTCGAACCCGAAAGTCTCAGGAAAGAATCATACTGCAGGGACTATTGAGAATGACACTGGGGTGCCGGGGCGGATTGTATCACCTAAATTAGTAACTACGAATATACTAATATAATATAGAGGCGTGAGTTTTCATCATAAGGGGGAAAACGAAGATGTCATGCTGTGTAGAAAGGGACAAGAGAAACGAAGAATGCAGCCGGCCGGAATTTCTGAAGGATAAGCCTGAGAACTGCGGGCCCGAACAGATATGCAGATGTCACGGTGATAGTGAAGCGAAACATTCCTGCTGTTGCGAAAAACACAAATAGGAAAAATCTATGGATGGACAAGGGACTGATGTTATCCGTGTCCGGAGCCTCTCGAAGAGCTTTGGAGAGGTGAAGGCTGTATGTAATGTAGAATTCTCGGTATCCAGGGGTGAGCTGTTCGGTTTCCTCGGTCCGAATGGTGCCGGAAAAACTACGACAATCAACATGCTGACCGGAATGGCCCGGCCGGATACTGGTGCGATACGGATTGGCGGTATCGACTGCTCCAGAAATCCGAAGGCAGCTCAGCATCTGATGGGCGTGGTTCCCGACGAGAGCAACCTTTACCCCGAATTATCCGGTTTCGAGAATCTCTGTTTCTGCGGAGCCCTGTACGGGATGAGGCGTAGTGATCGGGAAACGCGTGCTCGGGAGCTCCTGGAGTACTTCGGTTTGACGGCAGCAGCGGGGAGAAAGTTCGCCAGTTACTCCAAGGGCATGAAGCGTAAGCTCACCATAGCTGCCGGAATAATCCACTCACCGGAAATCCTTTTCCTCGATGAACCGACCAGTGGTATCGATGTGGCCAGTGCTCGGCAGCTGCGGCGCCTGATAGCCGATCTGAATGCCCGGGGAACTACCATCTTTCTGACCACGCATTACATAGAAGAGGCGGAGAAGCTCTGCAGCCGTATCGCCTTTATCGTATCCGGCAGGATTGAAACTATCGATACCGTCGGGCATCTTATGAGCGGGTACCAGGACAGGCAGATCATGCATTTCGAGCTCTCGGATACTGACGAAGAGCTCTGTTCCCGGCTCGCTGGAGAGTTTCCCGATCTTGACTGTCGCGTCGATTCGGAAAGGAAAATTCACGTTGAGTCCTCGAAAACTATCCAGGTGGGACCAATCGTTCGTTTTCTCGAAGACAGGGGAGTGGAGATTTACGAAGCCAGAAAGATTCGTCCTTCCCTCGAGGAGGTCTTCGTGAAGATTACCGGCATAGAGGCGGGAGAAATGAACAAAGAACAGGAAAAGAAGAGGAAGGGATAGATATGATGAAGAAATGGATTGCCTTCTGGAATATACTCGTCAAGGACATGCGCAGCTACTACCTTAAGCCCCCGAACATCAGTTGGGGTCTGGTTTTTCCCCTTGCCTGGACCGCCGCCTTTTTTGTCAGGTCCGGAAGCGGTTTCGAGAGCATCCTGTCTATACTCCCCGGTGTGATGGGCGTCTCGGTACTCTTCGGTACGACCAGCATGCTGGCGGTTACCGTCACCTTCGAGAAAAAAGGGCGTTCCTTCGAACGACTCCTGCTCGCTCCCATTTCTCTGGAGCTGCTGATGCTGGCAAAAACGGCCGGGGCGATCTTTTTCGGTGCGGTGAACGCCTTTGTCCCCGTACTTATCGCCTCTTTTATTACGGACCTGAGCGGGGTGGACTGGCTGAGTCTCGTTCCCGTGGTGATACTAATTGCAGTGAGTTCAACCTTCCTCGGTCTCTTTATTGCAGTGTCTGTCAGTGAGGTTTTCGAGGCGCAGACTTTCTCCAATTTTTTCCGCTTTCCCATGATCTTTCTCTGCGGCCTGTTCGTTCCTGTGGCGGCCCTGCCGTTCTGGCTGCAGCCCGTCTCGTACGCGCTGCCGTTGACCTACGGGGCCGATATTCTGCATCGTTCAATCGGCGGTTCCGGTACCATGCCGACGGCCCTGAACTTCGCCGTCCTTTCGGCATTCTGTCTTTTTCTTTTCGCCATCAGTCTTAGAAATATACGCCGCAAGTGGATAGTGTAAGGAAATCAGTGAAGATCGGTAGATTCGATTTTAATTTCCGCGGTCTCGCTTGACCGCCGGGCGACTTTGGTATCCTTTCTCTCCAGGATATCGGATACTTAAGTATTTATTTTGCCCGGCCTGCAGACTGAACCCGAGCTTCCTGAGTAATCCAGCGTTTGGATGCGGAGTTAAGAAAACGAACATCTTCTATGGAGTAAAAAGCGTTTCTGTCCAGGCCGTGGATTCGTTTTTCCACCTCAGGGATATCTTTCCTTGCAATCACGCTGAACAGAATGGTTACGGGTCCGTCCTTTCCTTCGGCATTTACCTGGGTTACGCCGTATCCAAAGCTGCGCAGGCTGCTGGCGATAGAACTCCCTGTATCTTTACAGACGATGCGGATCAAAACATCACCAAAGGCAAAGGCGTTTTCAAGTTTTATCCCCAGGTATGTCCCGGCGGAGAAACCAAGAGCATACGCCAATACACTGGCAGGATTTGACATGTTGGACAGGACCTGCCGTGCGACTATGAGCCAGAGAAGAATCTCGAAGAACCCGATCAAAGGTGCGTATTTCTGGTTTCCCCGGGAAGCAAGAATGATTCTGAGAGTTCCCAAAGAAACATCGATTACCCTGCTGATAAAGATAACGAGGGGCAGAATAATCCAGTCTGTCATCCAGGCTTCGAGGGGCATCAGGATACAAAATCCCCGTTGGCCTCAGGCTGATAGAGAATTTCCAGGATCTTTACCTTAACTTCGCCGCCGGGGGCAATGTAGGTTACGGTTTCGCCCTGTCTGCATCCCAAAAGCGCTGCGCCCAGAGGAGCGAGGAGAGAGACCTTGCCCAGCTTGTAATCAGCTTCCTGAGGGAACACAAGAGTAATTTCCTCAGTTCCGCTAGAACTGGCGTTGTCTATGCGAATTAGGGAATTCATGGTGACAACGTCTCCGGGCATCTCTTCCGGATCGACTACATCTGCGTACGCCAGATCGTTTTTAAGGCGGATCAGTGATTTATATCGCTCGCCTTTTTTACTGTCCGTTGCCAGGTCCAGAAACCCACGTATGCGTTCTATATCGTGGGCATTGAAGGTGCGAAGGTTGTATTCCATATTCATAGGACCTTAGTCTCAGGCAGGAAAAGAAGCAACCATGCAAGAACCGGTAGAAACCTGGTAGCTACTACTACCAGGTTGGTGTAGCTATTTCTCCCTGAGGAAAACGGCAAGATTTACTTTTTTCCCGGCAATGCCCATTTTTTTTCGAATGTTGTAGCGGTGCTTTTCCACGGTCTGAATAGAAAGTCCCAAGAGAGAACAAATCTCTTTTGTACTCAGACCCCGCTTGATCATACCGCAGATCTCCATTTCCCTGGGGCTTAATGAAGCAGTCTCCCGATTGTCCTTGGTTGCAAAGGAAGCGCTTATATCACCCAGGGCATCTCCGGCAATCCTGGCGTATTCACGGATATCTGTATCGGTCTTTGGATTCTGAAGAATCCTGACGAGAGCAGGGAGTACAGATTCTTCTATCTGTTTCCGAATCGATCGTACATAATTTTCTCGTTCGCCCTGTATCTGATACAGAAGTTCCTTGAGGGCAATATTTTTATTTTCCAGCTGGATGGAGTTCTCCTTCAGCTGGTCCACTGCCTTGTGGAGGGACAGCTCCGCTTCCTTTTTTGAGATAACCATACCAATCTGATCTGCAATGGCGGAAAGCAGAGTCTGTTCCTCGACAAGGAAATTGTTGGCCTGGGGGTCCCTGTTTTTTTCTAGGAAATACACTTCTACACAACCTACTGTTATACGGTTAATACAAATCGGCTCCCGTATGACCTCATGCTCAGCATGAAAATTCCCGGTCACATATTCGCTGTCCTGGTAGATGATTCTCGCGCAGGTTTGCCTGGGTTTCTGGAAGGCTTGGGGCAGGATATCGACAATCTGGTTGAGAATTATAGGAAGATCTATATCGTGCTGGGCCAGGAGCTTTGATATTTTCAGAAGACAATTGAGCTCCTTGAGGCGTTCGATGAGGGTGCTGTCTGTTTCCTGATCGGTTTTCATCGAGCGATTTCCTTATTTCTTTCTCCGACAGTCTCATTATAATCTGAAACTGTGAATAATCCAGCACAGACAGAGATTGATATAAGTCTTGCCCCAAAGGGGGTGCAATGTATAACTTGACTTTGCCATGAATTCTGATAAAGACAATAAAGAAACACACCGGAGCAGTGTTTCCTATCCGGCGTTTTTGAAGGATGTATTGATCTGCTCCCTTGGGGCTTATGGAGGACCGGAGGCCCATTTGGGGGTTTTTCTGGACCGGATGGTGACAAAAAAGCGCTATTTGAAGGAGCAGGATCTTGTTGAACTGATGGCTTTGTGCAGCATTCTTCCAGGACCGACAAGTACGCAGACCATTGTTTCCATCGGCTACAGGATGGGGGGTAGAAAACTTGCCTTTTTTACGATGATTGTCTGGGCCCTGCCGGTTCTTTTTGCCATGGGTTTTCTCTCTTTCGGGTACCAGGTTTTGTCTTCCATGAATGTATCCCATTCCATTCTGCGATTTATCGGACCCATGGCGGTGGGGTTTATTATCGTTGCGGCTTTAAGGATCGGACGAAAGGTGGTTACCGATCTTTTGTCTCTGGGTTTATTGCTTAGCTCTGCTGTGCTTACCTTCTTTTTCAGGTCACCCTGGGTGTTCCCCCTTGTTCTGGCGGCCGGGGGACTGACAAATATCCTGGTAAAACGGGAAAAGGGAATGTGGAACCCTGTTCAGATTCGTCCGCCCTGGGGCTATCTTGTTCTCTTCGCAGCCCTTGCTGTGGGGGGAATAGCAGCTGTATCCCTGACTGACTTCAGGTTATTGGAGAACTTTGAGCGTTTTTACCGCTACGGATACCTGGTTTTCGGCGGCGGACAGGTAGTCGTTCCTGTCATGTACGGAGAACTGGTTGATATTCGGCAGTTCATGACAGGCGGGGAATTCCTGACCGGTTACGGTCTTGTCCAGGGACTCCCCGGACCGATGTTCAGTTTTGCCGCCTATGCCGGTGGAATGGCTTCCAGAGGGGAGGGGATTCTTATTCAGGCTCTGGGGGCTGCCGTTGGTGGAATCGGGATATTTCTTCCCGGACTTCTGCTGATCTATTTTGTCTATCCCCTGTGGGAGGACCTGAAGCAGATACGGGCGATTCGGCTTTCCCTGTCGGGGATAAACGCGGTTGCCGGCGGTCTTATCGCAGTAGCGGCGGTAATCCTGACTCTGTCCAGCGGTATCAGTCTAGAAAATTTGATGGTAACCGTAGCCTCCGCTCTATTGCTCGGGTTTACGAAAATTCCGCCCCCCCTGATTGTGCTTGCGGCCTTCGCTCTCGGGGTTATTTTTTAGGTAGTGTCCATAACCGTGGGGATGAGCTGAAGCAAACTCCTTGTTCCACTGGTATTTACCAGTAGACCCGTAAAAAAGGAGTTGCAGTCATGTTTCGTCCCCTCTTCTGTCCTAATAGTGAGTGCGGAAAACATTATTCTCACCTACCGTCTGGCGGCTGGTATGTAAAAAATGGTACCTATCAGTCCCGCCTCTTCGGCAGAATCCAGCGCTTCCGCTGCCGCCGCTGCGGCACAGGTTTCTCAGCCCAGACCTTCAGCCTCGATATCTTTGTCAAGAAAAAAGTCCCCTACCGGATGATCTTTTCTCACCTCGTTACCTCCTCCGGCATCCGGGATACCGCGCGACTCTTGAAGGTCTCACCGACGACGATAACCAACCGAATCACCCGCCTTGCCCGGCAGGCCGTCGCTGTCCACTCGTCCCTCTCGTCAGAGGTCCGTTTGAAGGAAGACCTTAGCGCCGACGGCTTTGAAAGCTTTGTCTATTCCCAGTATTTTCCCAACAATATTCACCTCCTGGTCGGCAAAGAGTCCCAGTTCTGGTTTTCCCTGGATTACGCTCATCTGAGA
>Ga0334895_1001665_pt1 | contig 21472 bp, 15 predicted proteins | sample GraSluR3_MG_7_FD_207229 | JGI IMG/M metagenome (GOLD analysis project Ga0334895, IMG submission 207229) | Sludge microbial communities from methane-producing bioreactor in Wageningen University, Netherlands - Granular Sludge_31_05-R3 | ecosystem: Engineered > Bioreactor > Anaerobic >... | reverse complement strand
TCCTAACTGTTTCCAAAATGCAGAGCTTTCAGCCTACCCGCTCATTTCGATATTTTCAAGCCATCTACGCCCCGAAACAGGCTGCCGATGGGCTAAATCTTCGTTTTCGTCCACCATGGTTGCTAACTCCCCTATACCACCACCCAAAGTATATATACCCAGCATTCTATGAAGTTAGAATCTAAGTAGAGGTAGCGTTTAGCAAATATATAGTTTTTTTACCTAAAAGTACGCTTAGGGCCAACCCTTTGTTGGAAATAATGGCTGGTGTATAGCTATCCAAACCCAATAAAGATTTGAGTAAAGGTTTAGGTTTGTGGGATGAACTGCAATACTCATTGCCTGAGTTAGGCCGGGACCGAGCCTGCGCCTAATGTATTCTAGCAGGTTGCAGCTGCTTTATGGATTGCAGGCATAGCCCGTCTTTACATTCCGACCGAGGTAAAACCTCAGCCCAACGACGCCGAACAGAAGCATTGCCATACTAAATCAAAAAGATGAAAAACATTGGTTAAGAACACTCCAAATATCAAAACTTAAGCAGGTTCATATTGCTCTTACCATTCAATCCTCCTGCCTATCAACCCAATACAATTTCATCGTCTCCAATTCAAGCGCTACTAGGTACCCAACGCCAGGGTGCAATCCTGCATACACGCATCCCCCATCCAAGGGAATTAGCCTATGCTCCGACTTGTTAACTATCTCCTGTATACTGGCCAGTGGCGTTGGGATGTGACCATAAAGAAAGATTGTATTGGGCATGAAGTCATTTGGCAACTCCCCCATTCTGCCCCAAAGCAACGACTCTGTATCGTTGAGAGGGTTGTCGTGGTACGGATTTATTCCGCCGTGCACCAGCATAAACCTGTCGATAGCGAGATGATATGGCAGCTGATTAAGAAAAGATGTGTGGATACTGGGAATACCCTCGGGGAAAAGGAACGATTCGCCCATAAAATCTTCGTAGCTCCGCAAGGTGCTGATACCACCGTTCTGTAACCATTGGGTATAGTGAGCCCTGCTGTTGGCGGCATCGAGCAACATCTGATCATGGTTTCCACGAATAGACAATATGTTGAACCCTTGATCTTGAAGCAGTAGGATGTAATCGATTAGCTGAGCGCTTCGTGGGCCTCTATCAACTAGATCGCCCAGAAGGATAACCGTGTCCGAGCGGGAGATTCCAATTCTATGCTCAAGCAAGAACCTGAGCGACTGCAAACATCCGTGTGTATCACCCACCACATAGGTTGCCATGGTGATTATGTTTTACAATTAAACAAAAGTCTACTCGTACCGCAGCGCCTCTATGGGGTCGAGTTTTGAGGCTTGAACGGCAGGTAGGTAACCAGAGGTTAACCCCACGGTAAAGCTAATAACCACCCCCAAAGCCATCCAAAGCCAAGGAACAACAAAGGTACTACCTGTTATAAGCGAGATTACGTTACCCATAAGTATTCCTAAAACAATACCGAGCAAACCGCCCAGCTGGCAAATAACGATGGCCTCGAAAAGAAACTGCTGCTTGATGGTTGATGATTTTGCGCCTATAGCCTTACGTGTGCCAATCTCGCGGGTTCGTTCAGCAACAGCTACTAGCATAATGTTCATCAGTCCAACAGCGGCTCCAATAAGGGTGATAATACCAATTAGTGTGGCAGCAATGGTAACGTACTTAATGTTCTCAAGAAGTATTTGAGCCAACGAGTCGCTCTTCTCAATATTGAAATCGGACTGGTCGCGGGCCTTCAGATTCCGAACAATTCTAAATACACCTTCGGCTTCCGAAACCGCATAATCGAGGTGAAGTGGGTTGTTCGGTTTTATGTTAATGGTGTAGTTCATATTGGGCCGCGAGAAATGGGTTGCCACATTGTGCACCGGTAGCAGTACTGCCTGATCGGGGCCACCACCAAAGGCATCACCCTTCGATTTCATCACGCCAATAACCCTGTACTTTCCGCTGCCCACGCTAATTATCTTTTCCAGGGGATCCTCGTTTTTACCGAAAAGTTCGGATGCCACCTTGTTGCCAATAACGGCCACAGCCCACCCGTTATCCTCCTCATGCGACGAGAAAATTCGACCCTTCTCAATATCCAGCCCAGCCGTCTCGAAATACCCAGAAGTTACACCCCTTACCCCAATATTGGGATTGGTTTTGTTGGACAAATACTTAACGGTGGCAGCCCCTGTTGCCCATATCGATAGCGATACGGTGGCGGGGAACTCAAAGCGATCGATAAAGTCAGTTGCCTGCTGATAGCTGATATGCGAATGGTTAAGGGTTCGGTGACGCTGTCCCCCAACCTGCACATTCATACCCCGGCTCTGGATGCTAAAGGTGTTGGCACCCATCGAGGTAAACTCATCGTTAATGCTCTTCTTAATGGAATCGATGGCCGTAAGGATTCCTACCAAAGCCATTATTCCGATGGCAATTATTAGTATGGTAAGTATGGTACGTAATGTATTTGAGCGAATGGCACCGAATGATACTTTTAGGTTCTCTAAAACTAGGGCAAAACTTCTCATATTTGGGCAATTTAGTAACAACTTCAAAGGTAATGTTTTTTCTAAATTGCTAAATACGCATGGCCCTAATAGTTGTAAGCTTCCTACGACTAAAATATGGTACCAAAGGTTAAAAATCTTCTACCTTTGCAAATAAAAACAGAATGTTATTAGCTGAAAGAATAAAGGCATTTGCCAAGCTAGGCGAACTTATATTAAGCCGTGATGCCTCGATTCAAACCAAGGAATTCTGGCAAACTTTAAACACCGCCCATCTGACAAACCAATGGTTTACCCCCAATTTTTGTGAGATGGCAATAACATCAATTGCACAGCATTGGCTTAAGCAAGATCAGCTAGCAGAGTGGACTACCCTTTACCCCGCTCAAACGTTTAACCCCTCAAATCCCAAGAGTATAGGTGTGGTAATGGCCGGAAACATTCCCTTTGTGGGTCTACATGATTTGCTATGCGTACTCATAGCTGGTCATCAATTTGTGGGCAAAATATCATCCAAAGATGCTGGGCTAATGCAGGCTATAATTAATTTGCTGCTAGCCATCGAGCCAAGGTTCAGCAATTACATCAACCTAAGCGAAAACAACCTCGCAAATTTTGATGCCGTAATCGCCACCGGAAGCGATAACACATCGCGGTATTTCGAGTACTACTTTGGTAAGTATCCAAATATAATCCGCAAAAATAGGCACAGCATTGCCGTACTTAGCGGTGCTGAAACCACCGAGGAGCTACATCACCTGGCCACCGATATTTTTGCCTACTTTGGTTTGGGATGCAGGAACGTTTCCAAAATACTTGTTCCTAGGGATTACAACCTTGCCGATTTGCTGAACCACTTTGATGATTATAAGCATTTAATAAATCATAATAAGTACGCCAACAACTACGAGTACCACCGAGCAATGTACCTAATGAATAGGGTTGAACACCTCGACACAGGCTTTGCGCTTATTAAGCCCGACGAGAGCCTTGGTAGCCCAGTGGGTGTTATATACTACCAGCATTACTCCAATTTGGCTGGAATTTTAAGCTATATCGACATGCATACGGAACAGCTACAAAGCATTGTATCAACAATCGAGGGCATTCCAAATTCAATTCCATTTGGCCAGGCCCAGAACCCGTTGCTTACCGATTACGCCGATGGGATTGACACGATAGAATTCTTAGCAAAGCTTTAAAAAATTTACACAAAAAGATTTTTTTTTCGTAACCATGTTGCTTAATTTGCAAAAAACCATTTGCCATGATTTATAAATTTAGAATGATCTCGGGTGACGATGAATTGTTTCTGCGCGAGTATGAAATTCCCGATAACCATACATTCCTAAGCTTTCATAATTTTATTCAGAAGGATTTGGGGTACGACTCAGCGCAGCTGGCATCGTTTTTCCTAACCGATGAGCAGTGGAACAAGGGCTTGGAGCTTACCCTTATTGATATGGACAACGATGCTGGCCTTGCTGCTATCCCCATGGAATCGGTCACCCTTGGCGAACTCCTCAAAAACAAGAAGGACCGCTTACTATACGTTTTCGATATTTTCTCGGACCGGTGCTTTTTTGTTGAGCTATCGGATATTGTTGAACCAACTACCAGCCTAAAATATCCGATTTGCAAAACCTCTATTGGCACACCTCCGGAGCAGTTGAAAATTGAAGACATCTCAATAGAGGACATACTTATGGATGATGATGATGAGGATATTTTTGATGATATTACCAACGATATTGATTTCAATGATATTGACCTCGACTCCGAAGCATTCTCCAGTGAGGACTACTAACCGAAAAACACTTCTGCATTGTCAGATAAATATTTAATTGTACTCCTTGGCCCCACCGGTGTTGGCAAAACCAGCACCAGCTTGTCCATTTCAAAACATTTCGATGCGCCAATAGTTTCGGCAGACTCAAGGCAGTTCTTCAGCGAAATGCGTATTGGAACAGCGGCCCCCACAGCCCAAGAGCTGGCAACTGCAAAGCACCATTTGGTGGGGCACAAATCCATTACCGAGCGGTACAGCTGTGGTATGTTCGAAACGGAGGCGCTAACAATTCTCGAAACCATTTACCAATCGCATAATATGGCGTTGCTGGTTGGTGGCTCAATGCTTTATATTGATGCGGTGTGCAGCGGCATTGACGATTTTCCCACGCCCGACCCCGCGCTGCGCAAATCGCTCGAAAATCAGCTAAAAACCGAAGGCATTGAAAGCCTTAGGGCACAGCTAAAGCTGCTCGATCCCGAGCATTACGATAAGGTTGACCTAAGAAACTCGCAGCGAGTGCTTAAGGCCGTGGAGGTTTGCCTGCAAACGGGCAGACCCTACAGCAGTTTTCGCACCAACCCACAAAAGGTACGCCCCTTTAAAATCATTAAAATTGGGCTTAACCTTCCACGAGAGATACTTTACGAGCGAATAAATGCACGGGTAGACCAGATGATAAACCAAGGACTTGTGGAGGAGGCCAAGAGCCTTTACCCGCACCGCCATCATAATGCGCTAAAAACGGTTGGTTACCGCGAGATATTCGACTTTATCGATGGGAAAATATCACTAGGAAAAGCCATTGAGCTAATTAAGCGCAACTCGCGCCACTACGCCAAGCGCCAGCTCACCTGGTGGTCCAGGGATAAGGAGATTGAATGGTTTAGGCCCGATGAGATAGAAAATATCAAAAATTACATAAACAGATTTGTAAACAACTAACAGATAAACACTACCTATTATGAGTAAAAGATACAAAGAGTATAACTACGAGATAATTGATGATCCAGATTATTTCGACAAGGAGTACGCTATTACCCCTGAGCTGAAAAACGAACTTAATAACCTGTATTTTGAAATTCTGAATGGCAAGAAAAGGGTCATCGATAAGCTCCTAAAGCTTATCGAAAAGTATCCTGATAATCCTCAACTCAAAAACTACCTTTGCACAGCTTATAAGATTCAGGGTAACCTAGAGAAAAGCTTTGAGGTAAACCGATGGATTGTAAAAGAGCATCCCAATTACCTTTTTGGCAAGCTAAATATTGCAGCCGAGCATCTTGAGAACAAGGAGTACGACAAGGTGAAAGAAGTTCTTGCAGGTGCATTAGATATTCAAGAGCTATACCCCGATAGGGAGGTTTTTCATATTGGGGAAGTTCTGTCATTTCATAAAATGGCCACACACTACTTCCTTGCAATTGACAACCTTGATGCAGCCAAGGCTAGATTGAACCTAATGGAAAAACTAGCCCCAGACCATCCCGACACGCAAGAAGTTAGTGAATACTATTTTAATTACCTTTCCAAAAAAAGTTTTGACATATTAGCAGAGAGGCGTAAAGGCGCAATTGACGTGGTGGCAAACCGAAAGCTAACTCGCAAAAAAACCAGAAAAGCACCAAGGTTAGAGAATAAGGAGATTGAATACCTTTACCAGCATAGTCTTAGAATTGATCCGCTTTTGCTGGATATCATACTAAAGCTACCCAGAGAAAAATTAATCCGTGACCTAGAGAATGTGCTAATCGATAGTATTGCTCGATACGATCATTTCTGTAAAGTTTACGAAGATGTTGATTATTCCGACGAAATCTTCTCGTTCCCCATTCACGCATTATTCCTTTTGGCTGAGCTCAGATCGGAACAAAGTATCGATTTGGTTTTAGAACTTTGTAGCCAAAATAGCGATTTCCTAGAGTTCTGGCTTAGCGACCATATAACAGAAAGTTTACCTGAAATTTTCTACTTTATTGGCGCAAATCAGCTTGATAAGTTGAAGGAATTTGTTAAACAACCAAATATCTACAGCTACGTTCGCACAGCCATTTCTACAAGTGTTTCACAAATAGTTTTCCATCAACCCAACCGTCGCCGGGAGGTGCTGGAATGGTACGAGGACGTATTCAAATTCTTTATAAACGCAAAGCTTAAAGATAATGTAATTGATACCGATACCATTAGCCTAATGGTAACCGAAGCCAAAGAGGTTAGACTTGTTGAACTTATACCTTTAGTTGAAGAGCTATACAATAAAGGATATGTTACAGAATATATTGCCAATTCACTCCAGGTAATTAAGGACAGCTTTAACTCTCCTATTGATGAAACTTACAAAAGGGAATTTCTAAATATTTACGATAGGTACCAATATATTACAACTACCTGGGCTGGTTATACCGAGGCTCAAGATGATTCATATAAGGATGACGATTACAGCATTGAGCCCCAAAGCCCTTACATTAACCCTTTAAAAACTGTAGGGCGAAATGATCCCTGCCCCTGCGGTAGCGGAAAGAAATATAAAAAGTGTTGCGGTAAGTAGCAAGGACAAATATTACATCCTTATCTTTCCAAATAATCAACAAAAAGTAACGTCATTGCGAACGAGGTACGAGTGAAGCAATCTATATGGATCATATAGATTGCTTCGCACATTACGCTCGCAATGACGCTACCCAAAACTATTATTCTACAGTAAACACCTCAAACGAAAAACCATCGAGTTTTACTGTAAGCTTCTCGTTGCTTTTCGAAAACTCATTATCGAAATTAGTGCTAAAGCTCAGCTCGGCAAAGCGAGCGGGTAGCTCCATTCCAATATCAGCAGCTACATTTGAGTTGTTGAATACCACAAGTACCACATTGCCCAAATAGGTTCGAGCGTAGGCATACACCTTGTCGTTCACCAGCACGGGCTCAAAGATTCCGTAGTTAAGCGCCATATTGGTACGGCGCAAATTGGTTAGCTTCTTGGTAACCTCAATGGTTTGCTGCTCCTGCGGGTTCAGATCATCAAACTGCATCATCTTGCGGTTATCGGGATCGTTACCACCGGGCTGGCCAAACTCATCGCCTTGGTAAATGGTGGGAACCCCCGGAATGGTTAGGTTAAACGCATTAAGCATTTGTAGCTTTTTATACCCAACTTCATCGCCAACACCAATATGGCGAGTCCATCCTGCTTTCTTGGCATCCTCATCAAACGAAAGAGCACCACCTGCGTAGGAGATAAACCTTCCCTTGTCGTGGTTACCGGTAATTATGCCCATAAGGTTATTCCATCCGTAGTAGCTAAAGCCCTCAATTAGCTTGCTATGCAGATTGGTAAAAGGCACATCGGTGCGGCCAAAGGTTGCCGTTGCGGCGTCGAAAACATTAAAATCGAACTGGCCATCGAGCATCCCGCTGCCAATGTAGCTCGATATCAGCTCGTGGCTACCGTAGGTCTCACCAATCTGATAAATGGTACGATTTGGCTCTACATTTTCCTTTATTTTACGGGTAAGCGTGCGCCAAAAAATCTCGGGGATATGCTTGGTGGCATCGTGGCGGAAGCCATCAAACTTGTACTGGGTTACCCAGAACAGGGCCGAGTCGGTCATAGGCTCGTACACCTCGGGGCGTTCCAAATCGAGCGTGGGCATAAACGTATCGAACCAGGTGGTAAGGCGGTGCTCGTCCCACTTCTCGGTATTCAATGTGCCATCGGGCAGGTACAGCTCGGTTGCCCAGTCGGGATGCTTTTGGTAAAGCGGATGCTCCTGATGCACGTGGTTGGCCACGTAATCGAGAATTATGTTGATATCGCGCTTGTGAGCCTCTGCCAGCATCTGGTGCACCTCATCGGATGTTCCAAACCTAAAATCGACCTTTGATGATGATATTGGCCAGTACCCGTGGTAGCCCGAGAATTTTGTGCGGGGCTCGGGGTACAAGCCGTAGGCGCCAAGCGGGTTCTGCGTAATGGGCGAAACCCAAATGGTGTTTATGCCCAGCTCCGCAAAATAGCCATCGGTTATTTTTTTGGTTATCCCGGCAATATCGCCACCATAGTAGTTGGCCTTGGGATGAATTTCAGGATCATCAACAGGCTGGTCGTTATCGGGATTGGCATTGTAAAAACGATCAATCATCAGCGAGTACATAATCTGGGTATGCAGGTCGGAGCGGTTCAGCTGCGCTGTGGATGTAACTACACGGCGTCCCTCAAGTGGAATTAGCAAGTCGTTCGACTCCCCCTCGGCATTATAAGCCCACACCCTGATGTGCGAGCGTTTTAGCCCATTGGCATTGGCAGGGATGGTTATGGTAGCACCTGCCTCCTCAATCGACACAAAATTCTCATCGAGCCGATAGTTTTCCCAAATAACAAACAGCTCATCCACCTTATTCTCAAACCCAATAAAAATCTTCTCAGATTTGGTATCCTTGGTATAGATAAAGGGAAGTAAATTGGGGTTACTCTCCCCTACCCTTAGCACCGAGTTTTGACCGCCAATATTGTTATCCTCAATCACGGGGTTGGCCGGATCAAGAATCCAGTCACCATCAACCACCACCTGGTAGTGATACTTACCCGGATTTAGCAGCAACGTGGTTTCCCAAACTCCATCAACCTTCACGAGGTTGGTTTTACTTGGATTCCAATCGTTAATTTGTCCAGCCAGCTGCACCGATTTGGGTTGTTTTCCCTTAGGTTGATAGGTAAAGTTCACCAATTGCTTACGGCTTTTACGCATAAGCAGCGAGTAGCAAGCACCATTGGCCCAAACCTTTAGCTCGGAGAGCTGAGGAATGCTGTTGCTTTGCGCTATTAGCTTTACCGTCTTTTTATCGGCGGCCATAAGCACATCGAAGTTGCGTGGAGCAATAATGGTATCGATTAGCGATACATCCAGGAAGTAATCCCCTAGAATTACCTCAGATTCCTCGCCAGCCAGCTGCACAACCGATGCCAAACCACAAATTTCTGAATTTTGGGCATAGTGAGGAATTACCTCCCGTGCTCCGCACGATGCTAGCAGGAATGCGATGGAAATAAATAGTACTCTTTTCATATTTTCGATTTTTCAGAACGCTGATGACACAGATTTTAGAGATTTACGCAGATAAATAAGAAAAAGAATCAGCATCAATCTATCGGATCCGCTTCATCCGTGTTCTATAATCACTTTAACTCAATTATCATTGCCGAGACTGAACGCTGATATCGAAGATTAGGGCAAATAAGAAAAAATCTGCGTTAATCCTTAAAATCTGTGTCATCTGCGTTCTATACTCATTTTAGCTCAATTACCATAGCCGAGCGAGGCGAGAGCTGAATTTTGCTAATATCGTTGAGCTCCTTGCCGGTAATAATATCCTTTCCGCTGGTAAAGCCAGAGAGAATCTCGTTAAATCGCTCGGTTTTTAGCACTTTGGGCTGATAGCCATTGTGCAGAATAACCATTACGGTTTGCTCATCGTTTTGACGGAAGTAAACGTACACCTCATTCTCGGGTAAAAATTGTACTAATTTACCGTTATGCACGGCTGTGGCTGTTTTACGCCAGTTGAGCAGCGTGCTCATATAGTCCCACGCCTCGTTCTCCTTTTTGGTTCTGCCATCGGCAGTAAAGGCCGAGCGCTTATGATCGGGCCATCCGCCGGGAAACTCTTTCCGTAGCACCCCGTGCCCATTGGCATCGTCGCCATCCATAAGGATTTCTGTACCGTAGTAGATTTGGGGGATTCCCCTAGTTGTTAGCAAAAAGGCCATTCCTAGCTTGTAACGCCCAATGGCCATATCCTTATGCTTCATGAAGCGTGAAAGGTCATGGTTATCGGGGAAAATAAATATGTTGTTTAGATCGGCGAAAAGATAGTCATGGGCCAATATCTCATAAAGACGATGCAGCCCTCTATCCCAACCTTCCTCCTCGTCGAATGCACTATTTATTGCGTAGCAAAGCGGAAAGTCCATAACAGTTGGAATTCCCGAGTCGAAGCCATCGCGGTTTAACGCGCCAGCTTGCCAGTAGGCAACCCAAGCGGGGTAGTTAACCCAAGTTTCGGCCACTATATTGAAATTAGGGTATTCGTCCAAAACAGCCCTTGTCCAACGCGCCATAAAATCTTTATCAGGATAGGGATGTGTGTCCATTCTAATGCCATCCAAGTTGGCATACTCTACCCACCAAATGCTATTCTGGATAAAATATTTTGCAAGGTATGGGTTGCGCTGATTCAGATCGGGCATGTGGGTGTCGAACCACCCGTCGCTCATCAGCTTTTTATCTGCTTCGGAGGCGTGGGGATCGAAAACGGCAGGAATACGATAATTGGTACGGGTAAACTCTGGCCACTGGTTTACCCAATCATCCATGGGTAAATCCTCGATAAACCAGTGCATACTGCCAGAGTGATTGAAAATCATATCCTTAATAATCTTAATATCCTTCGCATGCGCCTCCTCAACCATTTGCCTATACAACTCGTTGCTACCAAATCGCCTATCAACATTGTAAAAATCGGTTATGGCGTAGTGGTGATACGATTGCCAAGGCTGCTTGCTCTCCAACACAGGATTTAGCCAGATGGCAGTTATTCCCAGCTCATTCAGATAATCGAGATGATTAATGACTCCCTGCAAATCGCCGCCATGGCGAGCATATAGATCCTCACAATCGAACTTGTCGGCCATGCCTTCGTAGCTATCGTTGCTAGGATCGCCATTGGCAAACCTATCGGGGAAAAGCAGATACACCACATCGGATGCATCGAAACCCTTGCGCTGGGCTGAGCCCTCACGGCGCTCGTCCAACCTGTATGTGTAGGTTAGCGTTTTTCGTTTCGATACTTTAAAGTTGATGTCAAAACTACCGGGCTTGGTATCATCGGCAATAGCAAGGTTGATAAATAAGTAGTTGGGATTTTTTACCCGTTCGATGCTAATTAATCTAACACCCGGATACTCGAAGCTAACTTCTGATGTTGCAATATCCTTACCATGCACAAGCAGCTGAATCTCGTTATGCAACATCCCCACCCACCAGCTAGGTGGCTCAACTCGACTTAACTCTTGGGCAGAAACCATAATGCTTGACATTAAGATTATTGCTACACAAAAAAATGTTATCTTTCTCATAATAAATAGTTTGAAAATATTGGAATAAATCCCTTTAATTGAATTTAAAATAGTTCAATAATCATAGCAGTTCGAGGCAAAATTGCAATATGACCAATATCGGTTATCTTCTGATTAGTAATAATATCAATACCTCCTGAACAACCGTTCAGCATCTCGCCATACAATTTGCCATTAATAACTTTATCTTCACTTCCATTATTAATTAGCACCATCACTTTTTGTTTGTCGTTATACCTAACGTATGCATACACTCCATTAGTTGGGTTAAAATGGATTAGCTTACCTTGATGGATGGCAGCAGCTCCTTTGCGCCAATGCAAGATTCTTGATACGTAATTCCAAATCTCGTTCTCTTGTGGGGTTCTACCATTGGCATTGAATGCAGACCGAGAATCGGTTTCCCAACCACCTGGAAAATCGCGCCGAATATCGCCATGGCCTCCCTTATCGACATCGCCTGGCAACAAAATTTCAGTGCCGTAGTAAATTTGAGGTATTCCTCGGGTAGTTAGCAAAAAAGCCATAGCCAGCTTAAGCCTAGAAACATCCAACGTTGTATCGGTTTGGAAACGTCCCTTATCATGATTATCAATAAATATAAAAAGATTATTGCTATTGGCATATACAAAATCTTGCGTAAGCACATCGTAAAGGCGAGCGATTCCGGTTTCCCATCCATCCTCCTCATCAAAAGCCTTATTGATGGCATTCATTAACGGAAAATCCATAACTGATGGCAAGTGGGAGTTGTATCCATCGGCATTACGCGCATCTTTTTGCCAATACGATACTGATGCTGAAGAGGTGTACCAAGTTTCTCCTACAATTGAAAAATTTGGGTACTCGTGCAAAATCGCTTTGCACCATTTGGCCATAAATTGTTTATCGGAGTATGGATGGGTGTCCATTCTAAACCCGTTAAGCCCAGCATATTCTATCCACCAAATGGTATTTTGTAATAGATATTTTGCAACAAAAGGGTTCTGCTGGTTTAAATCGGGCATTTGACGAGCAAACCAGCCCTTGTTCATCAAATCGATATCGCGCTTTGAAGCGTGCGGGTCGAAGGCTGCTGACTGTCGATAGTTCGATTGGGTATGCTTTGGCCACTGGTTAACCCAATTGGGCATTGGCAAATCGGTCATCCACCAGTGCATATCGCCGCAATGGTTAAAAACCAAATCTTTAATCACCTTTAACCCCTTTTCATGCGCCTGCTCAACAAGATTACGATATTGCTCATTGCTCCCCATTCGAGAATCCACCTTATAAAAATCGGTAATTGCATATCCGTGGTACGATTGTGAAACCTGATTATTCTCAAGCACAGGATTTAGCCAAAGTGCGGTTACACCAAGGCGTTTAAAGTAGTCTAACCGTTCAGCAATGCCCTGAATATCGCCTCCATGCCTAGCGTATGGGTCAGAACGGTTAAACTTATCGCGCATTCCTGATATTTGATCGTTGCTAGGATCGCCATTGGCAAACCTATCGGGGAAAAGCAGATACACCACATCGGATGCATCAAAACCCTTGCGCTGGGCTGAGCCCTCACGGCGCTCGTCCAACCTGTATGTGTAGGTTAGCGTTTTTCGTCTCGATACTCTAAAGTTAATGTCAAAACTACCGGGCATAGCTTCATCGGCAATAGCAAGGTTGATAAATAAGTAGTTGGGGTTTTTTACCCGTTCGATGCTAATTAATCTAACACCCAGATACTCGAAGCTAACTTCTGATGTTGCAATATCCTTACCATGCACAAGCAGCTGAATCTCGTTATGCTTCATCCCCACCCACCAGCTAGGTGGCTCAACCCTGCTTAAGCTTTGCGCGTGGGACATTGACATTGAAACAATTAAAATGATAAAAATAAATAAATTTCTCATAGCAATAAAAATAATATGATTGTCCGCTATGATACCTAAAGCCTTAGCATCATTGCGAAAACCTCGTAATTTGAGGATTAAAGCAATCTATTTAAAAAGGGATTGCTTCGGAAAGTACCCTCGCAATGACGTTACACATTTAATTTAGCCTTTAGGTGTGTTTACGGATAAGCAATAAAAAATAAAAAGCCCCTTTGGGTACAGCAAGCACACCAAAGGGGCAAAGTAAAATATTAACCTCTGTTAAGGCAGTTCAAATCTTCAAAAGATATTTTTAAACGTTTAATGATGCTCTCCTCACCTTTACGGAGCCATACGCGGGGATCGTAGTACTTCTTGTTGGGCTTATCGTCGCCATCGGGGTTACCAATCTGTGCTTGTAGATATCCCTCCTTGTCGATATAGTAGTTGCGAATACCATCCCAGAATGCCCATTGCAAATCGGTGTCGAGGTTCATCTTGATAACGCCATAGCTTATGGCCTCCTCAATCTTCTCCTTCTCCGAACCACTTCCGCCGTGGAAAACGAAGCTAACAGGCTTGGGGTCGGTTCCAAACTTCTTCTCAATAAAGTCTTGTGAATCTCTCAAAATCTCGGGGCTTAGCACAACGTTACCAGGCTTGTAAACGCCATGCACGTTGCCAAACGAAGCGGCAATGGTGAAATTGGGGCTAACCTTCATTAGCTGCTCGTATGCATAGGCAACCTCCTCGGGCTGTGTGTAAAGCTTGGAACTATCAACGTGGGTATTATCAACGCCATCCTCCTCGCCACCGGTAACGCCTAGCTCAATCTCTAGGGTCATCCCAATCTTGGCCATTCGCTCAAGATACTTTGCCGATATCTCGATATTCTCCTCTAGCTTTTCCTCAGAAAGGTCGAGCATATGAGAGCTGTAAAGGGGTTTACCGGTTTCGGCAAAGTGTTTTTCGCCAGCATCCAAAAGGCCATCAATCCAAGGCAATAGCTTTTTGGCGGCATGGTCGGTATGCATAATAACGGGAACGCCATAAGCCTCGGCCATAAGGTGCACGTGCTGGGCGCCTGAAATTGCTCCAAGGATTGCAGCCTGCTGTCCATCGTTAGAAAGCCCTTTGCCTGCATAGAACGACGCACCTCCATTAGAGAACTGGATTATAACAGGCGAGCCAACCTCGCGGGCCGTTTCCAGTACGGAGTTGATAGTATCGGTTCCGGTTACGTTAACGGCGGGTATAGCCCAACCCTCGGCTTTTGCTGTAGCAAATACCTCTTGTACTTGTTTTCCGGTAAGTACACCTGCAGGGAATCTTTTCATAGTATTGTAATATTAGTTGTTAGTTATTTAGTTAGCTCAATATTGTTGTCAACGTCATTGGACTTTTTGTAGTATCTATCTAATCGAATTCTAATCTGCAGAAAACGGATTAATCCCAAAATTGCCAAAACTACGCTAAGCCCATGGCTTACATAACCCATCCATCGAAATGCTATGAAGTCCTTGATCTGCAAAAAGGCAATACCTCCCAACGCCCACAGGTGAGAAGCTGAACATACCAAAAGGTTCACCCATCTCCTCGGCACGAAAAGTGGAAAAAATAATATTGGGTGGAGTACCAATTAACGTTGTCATTCCACCAAGTAACGAGTCGAAAGCTATGGGCATAAGCAGATACGATGGTGGATTTCCGCTTTTCTTAGCTATATGTAGGGCAACAGGCATGAGTATGGCCAGTGCCCCCACATTATTCATAAAGGCCGATGCAACAGCAACCAAAACCGAAAGGGTGATAATTTGTAGGGTAAGGCTATTGCCCACCTTGGTAACCCAGCTACCCAGAATATCGATTAGCCCTGAGTACTCGAGCGCTTTGCCAATAATCAAAACCGCAGCTACTATAATTACAGCAGGGTGACCAAACCCAGCGAAAGCTTCGTCAGCAGGGATCAATCCAAATATAACCAGCACGAATAGAGCGATAAGGGCAACAAAGTCATGCCTTACTCGTCCCCAGACAAATAGCCCAAGTACAGCTATCAATGTGACAAAAACATAGATATGCTCCATTCCCTAAGGTTGTGACAAGGTGTGATGATTGTCAAAGTTACGCAAGATTAAGAGATCCTCAATAGCTGAGGACCTCTTAATTTTTGCAATTCGGAAAGAATGCTTACTACTTGGCTATCAGTTCCGATGAGCCGGTGGCAATTGCATGATCCTTGCCAAATACCTTAACCGTTATTGAAGGCCCCTCCTCATTGGTAATGGTTATGGCGTTGCCATTCACATTCACCTTTAGCACATTCTCCCTAAACCATACCTTGAAGCTGTACGACTTCCATTGCTCTGGGATTAGCGGATTAAACACCAGCTTGTTGTCCCTCACTCGCATTCCACCAAAGCCCTCCACAATCGATATCCAAGTGCCGGCCATACTGGTAATATGCAATCCCTCCTTCACCTCATGGTTGTAGTCGTCCAAATCGAGACGAGAGGTGCGTAGGTATAGCTCGTAAGCTTTATCGATATTCCCTATAAGAGCTGCCTGCACGGAGTGTACGCAAGGTGAAAGGGAAGACTCGTGCACCGTACGCGCCTCGTAGAACTCAAAGTTACGACGAATGGTGTCTAAATCGAAACGATCTTCAAGAAAATATAGCCCTTGCAGCACATCGGCTTGCTTTATGAAGCAAGACCGTAGTATGCGATCCCAGCTCCACTTCTGGTTTATAGGTCGATGCTTTGGATCGAGATCCTTAACCAGTATTTGCTCCTTATCCATGTATCCCTCCTGCTGAAGGAAAATACCTAACTCCTCATTCACAGGAAAGAACATGTTGTCACGAATATCTTTCCACTTCGAAAGCTCCTTGACTTCGTCGAATGAAATCTTTTGAGCCAAGGCATGATACTTATCGGGTTCGGTTTGCTTAACGTAAGCAGCTACCTCATCGGCATACTCCATACACCAAGTAGCAATTAGGTTGGTGTACCAGTTGTTGTTGATATTGTTCTCGTACTCATTTGGCCCGGTAACACCTAGCATTACATACTTCCCTTTCTCCTGCGAGAAGTTTACCCTTTGCGCCCAGAAACGAGCAATGGCAATAAGGAGCTCAAGACCGAAATTGGCCAGGTAGCTCTTATCGCCAGTATAGCGAACATAGTTGTAAACGGCAAATGCTATGGCTCCATTGCGGTGAATTTCCTCGAAGGTAATTTCCCACTCGTTGTGGCACTCCTCACCATTCATGGTAACCATTGGGAAAAGCGCAGCGCCACCTGAGAAGCCTAACTTCTCAGCATTCTCGATAGCTTTGCCAAGCTGCTTATACCTGTACAGCAAAAGCTGACGAGCAACCTTTTGGCCATGGGTAATCATGTAGAAGGGTAGGCAGTAAGCCTCGGTATCCCAGTAGGTAGATCCACCGTACTTCTCGCCGGTAAATCCTTTGGGGCCAATGTTTAACCTTTCATCCTTACCCGTGTAGGTTTGGCTTAGCTGGAAGATATTGAAACGAATGGCCTGCTGTGCTGCCACATCACCCTCGATGGTAATGTCACTATGGGCCCATACATCGGCCCAGGCCAAGGCCTGATCGTTCAGCATTTCATCAAAGCCCTTAGATATAGCTTGATCGAGCAGGCTAGCCATCGCTTTTGGGAATGCATCCTTAGCATGGTTTAGGTTAGAGATTACCGCAGCGTACTTATATACAGTGACCTCTTGGCCGGCGTTTGCGCTTACAGTTACCTTTGAGCCAACGTATTTCTCCTTGCTAACTATCTCGGGGCTTAGGCTTTGCCTTTCGTTATCGATGTACACGTTGTACCGCATGGCATGGCCAACCTGAAAATCGAGCTTTTTGGTTTTGGTTATTATAAAAGCCTCGTTATCGGTGGCTTTCTGCTCTACCTCATCCCAAAACTTTTCGCCATAGTTTGAGTCCTCGTTGCTAACATCAGCATTGAGGTAAGGCTTTAGGACCATTACGGCATTAGCCGTAAGCGGTTTTATGGAGTAGCGTATGGCGCCGAGCTCAGGGTTAACAATACTCAGAAATCGTTTGGCCGACACGGCAACCTTTACCCCCGATGGCATCTCGCAAATGAAGGTGCGCTCAAGGTAACCCTCCTTCATGTTGAGCACACGGCGGAACTCATCAACGGTGCCCTGAGCAAGGTCTAGCGGCTCCCCATTAATTTCAACATCAATACCAATCCAGCTGGTTGAGTTGATAACTTTAGCAAAGTACTCGGGGTAACCATTTTTCCACCAGCCTACGCGAGTTTTATCGGGATAGTATACCCCAGCCACATAGCTACCCGGGAGAGTTGAGCCACTATACTGCTCTTCGAAATTGGCTCGTTGGCCCATGGCCCCATTGCCGATGCTAAAAATACTTTCGGATGCACGAGAATTCTCAGGATTAAACCCCTCCTCAATAATGCACCACTCATCGGGCTTTAAGTATGGATTCATATATTATAATTAGATTTCACAATAAAATTTGAGCTTAAAAAGCTACGAAAGCATGCTCACTATGAATGTGCAACCACATCATCCTTGTCGGTTACAAACATAACAGATACAGCAGCAATAATCATTGCAACACCACCAAGAATCAGTGAGTAAATAGCCTGTCCGCTGAATACCGTTCCAACAAAGAAACCAAGAATACTCGCCGCAAGTATCTGTGGAATAACTATAAAGAAGTTAAAGATACCCATATAGGTGCCCATCTTATTTGATGGTATTGAACCTGCAAGAATTGCATAGGGCATTGACAGTATACTTGCCCATGCCAACCCAACGCCCAACATTGATACCAGAAGCATTGTGGGGTTGGTGACAAAAAAGATAGAGATTAACCCGATACCCCCTGCAACAAGCGAAATGGAGTGTGTAAACTTTCGGCTTGTGTGCCTGGCAATTATTACAAGAAGAAATGCCATAATTGCGGCAAACCCATTGTAGGTTGCAAAGCATATACCTACCCAGTTTGCACCAGTGTTATACTCCTTTAGGATTACAATAAATCGGTTGAATAGCGACTCATCTATCTGATAAACGTTTTCGTATTGTATCTCATCGCTCGACTCGGCTTTTGCCCCTTCCCTGAGAAAAAGGTTTACCATTCGGAGAGGAACAGCAACTTCTGTTTTACCTTTGGCAAAATGTTGCTCAATTTTCTCAAGTTCCTCTTCAAAAACAGTGAATCTAAAGTCAGATGATGCGGCAGTTTCGTTAAGCCTCTCCTGCTCAATCTTAAGCTGATTTAATTCTCCTTGGCCAATCTTCATATCGTAGATATGACTAGTAACACCAGCAGTTGTATAAATCCACATGGCAAAAAGGGCAAACCAACTGAAAAACTGAACCACGGCCAGCTGCCCCATAGTTTTTGGCATATTGAATAGGTCGTTGATTACCACCACTAGGCCACCATTGTTCTTACCCGATTTCTTTAGCAATGCAACGACTAGCTGAATTACCCCAAATACAACAACACCAACAGTAACAATATATAATTTGGAGTCGAGACTAAAATACCAAACACCAAACGAAAGTAGAAGACCAACGATAAGCCATATAAAGCTATGCTTAAAGAATACATTTGAGGGCAACTCCTCTTGCTTCACTATGGAGTCCATTCCGGTTTTTTCTCGAACCTCAGCTTGTTCTGCCTCTTCGAATGATTTAAGCTCCTCAGGTGAGTACTCTTTGGTTTTAACAATTGTCCAAATTACGGATCCAAAAAATGCTATGGCTCCCAAGTAGAAAGACCATTTAACGGATGGAGGCACCTGCCCCTCGGGGGCAGTGTTAGCCACACCAACCCACTCAGTTAAAATATAGGGCAATGCCGAGGCAATAACAGCACCGGTTCCAATAAAGAAGCTTTGCATTGCGAACCCCTGGGTACGTTGCTCACTTGGAAGCATATCGCCCACAAAGGCTCTAAAAGGTTCCATCGAAACGTTAATGGATGCATCAAGAATCCAGAGCATACCAGCAGCAACCCACAGAACGGGTGAGTTAGGCATAAATATTAAAGCAACCGAAGCTAAAATTGCTCCAAATAAAAAGAATGGCCTTCTTCGGCCCAACCTACCCCATGTATTATCACTCATGTGGCCAATGATAGGTTGTACAATAAGTCCAGTTACCGGTGCTGCGATCCAAAGAATGGGAATGGCATCGATATTAGCGCCAAGAGTCTCGAAAATTCGGCTAACATTGGCGTTTTGCAGAGCATATCCAAACTGGATACCTAGGAATCCAAAACTCATATTCCATATCTGCCAAAATGATAAACGAGGTCGCTTTGTCATTACGATATAGTATTATAGTTAGATGCACAGAAATATCTTTTCCAGGAAATGGAAAGATTTTGGAAGGGATAAAATGTAGCCAGTCAAATATAGGGCGAAAAATGATTCCCTGCAAATAATTTAAGGCATCGAAACTTCTAAAAGCTAGCTATCTATCAAGTAAAAGACTATTTCAATCGTTTACGAAGGGGAGAAAAAAATTTATAATTTTTTTGATGATTGTCCGCTATGATACCTAAAGCCTTAGCGTCATTGTAGTCAACTCATTTGTCATAGGCATTATAGTGGATGATCATGTTTTTTTATTTTATCAAAAAAAAGGCGATTTTGACATAAGAATCGCCCTACTCAACAATAGTTGGATGTTACTTTAAAAGTATTTTGCCTATTTACATAAGCAGTACATGTCACAATATATACAATGGTGTATTTACCTTTTTCGGGTGGTATTCCTCACAATCAGCTCCGTAGGCAGAACTTCGGTTTTTGGCTCCTGCGTTTTTTCACTATTAATCCTATTGATTAACATCTGCATGGCCTTTTCGCCCATGGTGAATCCGGGTTGACATACTGTGGTTAGCGTCGGTTCAATCATCTCGGCCATGTAGTCGTTTCCAAACCCAATTACCGAAACATCATCGGGCACTCTAATTCCATTTTTAATAAGGGTTTTAACAACTCCTGCGGCGGTAAAGTCATTCACGGTAAAAATGGCGTCGAACTTAACTCCATCATCAATTATCTTTTGGGTTTGCACCAAAGCATTCTCAAAATTATCGCAATTTATAACAAGCGAATCATCAATAACTACACCATTCTTCTTGTGAGCCTCCAGGTAACCTTTTAGCCTATTCTTGCCTATAAGTCGGCTTTGAGGGCCAGCAAAATGGATAATCCTTCTTCGCCCCTCCACTATCAGGTACTGAGTGGCATCAAAGGCGCCCTGGTAATCGTTTATAAGCACCCGATCGGTTTGAAACTCCTCGATCATCCTATCGAAAAACACCACGGGAATACCCTCCTCATCGAGCTTCCGTAAATGCTCATAATCGGTAGTTTGCTTCGACACTGAAATAAGTAGCCCATCAATAATGCTATGTCGGAACGTTTCGCAAACCTCAACCTCCTTGTTAAAGTCTTCGTCCGACTGGCTAACCATTACGCTAAAACCATGCTCGTTGGCCACCTTATTGATACCACTAATAACCGATGAAAAGAAGAAGTGCACAATTTCAGGGATTACCACACCAATCACATTGCTTCGTCTATTCCTAAGGCTAAGGGCAATGGGGTTAGGCCTATAGTTCATCTCAGCGGCTAGCTTATTCACCTGATCCTTGGTAGCCTGACTGATGTCTGGGTGATCCTTAAGCGCTCTAGAAACGGTTGATGGGCTAATACCCAGTAATCTAGCAATATCCTTGATGGTTACATTTGGTGATTTCATATTCTGATTTTATTTGAGCCTTAGTTGATATTTTATCCCAACCAAATATAGCCATAAACCCGCAATGAACAAAGTTTTTGTGCCAATTGTTGTTCAATAAGAACAAAAAAGAACCTAAACATTCGTTTAAATTTCAAACGTTTGCGCACTCGTTTGCGTTAACGATTGCAGTGATTTTAAGGTTTTTAAAGTTGTAACTAGATGTATTGAATGTTAATTTTTCGTTAATTGTGAAAGATTTTGGATTTTTTAAGAGTAGCCAAACCTTTAATTAATTATCAAATCAAATAAATTTGAATATGAAACAGAAAAGTACTGTTTTTAAATGTGTTACGCTTTTCTTGCTGCTTGCATTCTCCCAACAAATGGCTTGGGCGCAAA
>Ga0334895_1001659_pt1 | contig 21490 bp, 14 predicted proteins | sample GraSluR3_MG_7_FD_207229 | JGI IMG/M metagenome (GOLD analysis project Ga0334895, IMG submission 207229) | Sludge microbial communities from methane-producing bioreactor in Wageningen University, Netherlands - Granular Sludge_31_05-R3 | ecosystem: Engineered > Bioreactor > Anaerobic >... | reverse complement strand
CAAGAGCGTTACAGCAACGCTTTTAACATTAACAACTTTTATTAATCAGGCTTGTAGATAAGTTCTTTAAAAAATAAATTGGCCCCGTAGTTCAGCTGAATACCTGCCTGCCTGGTGCTGCAGGCAGTCAGGCAGGGAACGTCAGATTCCGGTTCTGAGAAGGGTGTGAGAGCGAATGGGGTAATGGGCTCAATGTGTTAGGCAAGAGCGTTACAGCAACGCTTTTAACATTAACAACTTTTATTAATCAGGCTTGTAGATAAGTTCTTTAAAAAATAAATTGGCCCCGTAGTTCAGCTGAATAGAACGTCAGATTCCGGTTCTGAAGGTCACAGGTTTGAATCCTGTCGGGGTCACAACAGCGCACTTCTTAGTGCGCTGTTTTTGTTTGCATATGCTAGGTATACCCACTTATAAAGGGTTTTTTTGTATGGTAATTTCTGCATAATCTTGCAATTTGTGGGAATGAAAACTTCCCTTAACTTTACCCGAAGATTAAGAACTTGATATTTCGGGTAAAGTTTTATTATGAATCACAAGTAAACAAAGGGAATGGCAACAGTAAAAGTTATCATCCGAAAGGATAAGCAAAAGGTTGATGGAACATATCCTATTGTAGTACGTGTTTCTCATCGTAATAAGTTAAAGTATGTTTCGGTGGGTGAAAGTGCTACTAAGATGCAATGGAATGAATCACGAGGAGAGGTTAATGGAAAGCACCCACATTGTATGAGTGTAAACCGAAAGATACATATAGTTTATGCCTATGTTAGAAGCAAAGTAGATGAGAGCGTCGTTAATCGTGTTCCATTAACTTTTGATAATTTAAATCCTCAAAAAGTTGATAATACAAGAGATTTTTTCTTATATGCTGAAGCCAAAATGGAACGTCATAAATCTAATAATCAAGGGGGAACATACAAAAGGATAAAGACAGTAGTTAAAAAGTTTAGAGATTTTACAGGAGAAAAATTAGATGTGGTTGGCGTTGACTCACGGCTTGTTACAGCATATATAAAACACCTTAGAGGAAGTGAGCATAATAACTCCGAGAATACAGTGTTTTCAAATATCAAGGTTTTAAAATCGATATATCAAGAAGCAATTAAAGGAATTGCTGTAAATGAGAACCCTTTTGATGGAATTGTAGTTCGACAAACAGTACCACGGAAACCAAAACTTAATCAAATGGAGATATCAGCCCTAGCAGCTGTTCAATTGACCCCAAAGCAACAGATGTGGAGAGACCTTTTTCTTTTTTCATTTTATTGCTGGGGTATGCGGTTTAGAGATATACTCTTTCTGTCACCCAGAAATATTGAAGGTAATGTTTTGTCCTACTTAACAAGTAAAAGCCGATTCACTAAACGTATAACACTAAATTTAAATGAGTACTCACTAGGAGTAATTAATCGATATGGAGGTGGAGCAGGGAACAAATTATTCCCCCTGCTAACTGAGAATATTGAAGATCCTGTTAAACTTGAAAATAAGATAGCATCATTAAATGTCATTGCTAACCGATCAGTAAAGGTTGCAGCGATTAGGGCAAATATTGGTAACAACATATCGTTTCATACAGCACGCCACTCATTTGTGGACATAATGAAGCAAGGTGGGATTCCTATAGAGGTTAGGATGCAGATGGTTGGGCACTCATCAGAATCAATTCACAGAAGGTATCATGATGATTTTGAGTCAGAATATTTGAGCAATGCAGTGAATGGAGTCTTAGGGGTACAATCACAGCTTTTAAGCAAGGACTTATAAATAGTCTTTTTTGTTCTTGTATTAGGAGGGATAAAACATATTAGTTTTTCATCAATTTTTTACTTTAATGCTGTGCTTTGGAGTTATAAACTTCTTAGAATAGTTGCAACATTGAAAATGCCGATAACCTCAGATAGGGGTATTTTAAATTTACCGTAATCACTTTGAACGTTCAGGCCTTCTTCTAATACCTCACAAAGTATAAGACCTTGAGTAGTATCTAGAATATATGGTTTGCCTGGCAGAAAGAAACTCCCGTCAATTTTTCGAAGACCAAGTACGTCTCCAATTCGAATGTCATTAGATGTTAGTTTGTATTGTGACACAAGCAAGCAGTTTAACTTTACAAAGGGTAAGTTATAATAATCGCCTCTATATATCTCTACACTTTCTTCTATACTACCTTTTATGTCAGAGTAGTTAAGCAGGGGAAGCCCTCTATTCCCAGATAAATTTCGAATTTTATTCTTTAGTTCTTGACTAGGGGGTGCGCCTTTTAAGGCGTTAATGATCTCGCTTAGGTGTTGCATTCCAACAACCTCTGCCAACTCAATTGGCGTTTTATTAAGACTCGATAAGGTTTTACCAACCTCTGTTGATTCGCTGTTGTCCTTTTCGTAAATAAAAGGGTCGCCTTCACCTGAGATTAGCCATACGTATGATATCATAGGGTAGTGATAGGTGATCGTCTCAGCCATATTCTTGCTAATTGAATTTCTGCCACGTGTAATATTGTACAAGCGATCTGGTCTATCCAAACCCATGCTTTCTGCAAAAGACTTTGCGTTTAGATTTAGTGAATGGAGTATGAGTTCAATTCGCTTAGCAGGTGTAACCTTGTTATCCTCCATAATGCAGTCTACTTAAAAATGTTGATAATCAGGCGTTAGTAAATAAATCAAAATATTAATTATACAAATGTAATCATAATAAACCAATAAAGGTTATGTTTGTACAACAAAATACAATAAATAATGCACAAATTCCTAGTATATGCTACAATTTACCACATATTGCTAGGTTTTGCTAGGTTTTCCCATACGCTACTAATTTATGCTACTATATATCAGTGTTTTAAGTTTAAGTATTTTACCCATAAATGTTTGTTATGATTGACGGTATTAAGACAGGGAATATTATTGCTATTAAAGAATCAGATTTAGACTGGTATGTCTCTGCAAATGAAAGAACTGGTGAAGTTAAAGAGGTCAAAGTTGCCAATTCTAATGGCCTAACATTTATTCAAAAAAGCCAAAGGGTTTATTTGAAGGGAAGCCTTCATATGTTTTTTAATGAGGGAAAACATAATCATAATAACTTCTCATTTGCCAGCCTGCGATCGGTTATTACTGAACTTCATTCGAAATACGGTATTAATCCACAAACTACACCTATTGAGAATTTAGAGTTTGGTGTTAATGTCGAACTACCCTATGCCGTTGATAAAATACTCAACTCACTGGTAATGCATAAGAGTGAACCTTTTAATAAGTTTGTAAGGGGGCAAGGGCTAGAGTGCAATCATACACAGTACTCTATTAAAATTTACGATAAAGGCAAACAGCATAATTTAAAGCAGAACTTGCTGAGAGTTGAGATAAAGGTTGTTCGGATGGCTTATTTTGCCTCACAAGGAGTAAAAATCAAATTTCTTTCCGATCTGCTTAAAATTGAAAACTTAAAAGACCTTAGCAATATATTAGTTCAAACTATAAGCGATGTGATTTTAACAGACGTAGAGTTGTTAAAAAATCCTGCACTAAGCGAAGAGGATCGATTGATAATTGCAAATGGTAGTAATCATAAGTACTGGAGATCTATCAAGCCAAAAAGCAGTAATTATATACTTGGCAATAAAGACCCCGATTTTAATCGAAGACGAAAATCATACCATAAGGAATTAAAACGCTTTAAGGAAACGAATAACAGATTTGGAGGGTCTCTTAATAGTGATATTGTTAAAAGGGTAGAACACAAATGCAGTGAACTTATTGTAACCGATATTAGGGACAACTTTACCGACCCCAAGGGGGTAAAAGGGACAACTTTACCACTAGTATATAGTGTAAATCTGTCCTCTTCAAAAAAGGAGTGTCTAGTTACAGGTTATGATATATCAATGCAGAAACCTGAATCAAGATTTCTTAATGTTACAGGTATTAGGTACTACCAAGATAACTTTCCTGATATCTATTTAGCCTTAGAAGAGAATTACCTTACTGATAAGTGGGAAAATGCACCAGCAAATATTAAGCACAAAAAAATTGCACATTTGATAAGAAGCAAAGTTTATACTCCAAGAAACCATTATAAGAAGATGATGGACAATAGGGGGCCTATGTTGTTTGATGATACTCCATACTACTCAGAACTTTTGAAGAAATCTTTTAGTATTTGCTCAAATCAAAGGGATATTTAACAACAAATAGCTTATGTTGTTATAAGTCTAGGTCTTTCCAACTTTCTTGTATATCTCTAGAAAAATTAACTTGAGGGGTTTGTGATTTTTTGTTTGAAACAATAGATTCTTTTGCGACATTCTCAATTATATATTCTGCCAACTCTCCAATAGTTACCATTCCTTTTGTTTCTTTAATTTTTTTCATTAAAAAATATGTAAATAATCCGTGCCCTTTCTCTTTAAATGGAAATGCTGATTCATCACCAGATGATGCGGTTAGCACCACCATGTTGCCTTTTAATTGATAATGTCTTGGCTTAAGTCTTACTGCCCTAGAAAGGGTTAGCATTCCATCATCACGAATTGAACCACTAAAACAAGCATCCATAAAAACAACGACTAATCTTGAATCATGTTCACTTAGTTTATCATAAATGAAATCAATCTTTATAGCCGATTCAACATCTGATGCGAATCCATCTACAGGCAAGATGTATGCTGATCTTTCCTTTTCGTCAGGCATACCGTGGCCAGCATAATAAAAGTAAACCTTAGCATCACCCTTGTGAGTTAAGATAACTTGATTTATCCAATTAATCGAAGCTCTAATGTTCCCAAATGTTGCATTTTCAATATACTTAATATTCTTTTCAGGTATTCCTAGTGTTTGCAAACAATAACTTTTAAAGACACGACCATCATTTATAGCAAATTGGACATCGACCTCATTTTCATAATTCTCATTGGCGATTATTACAGCAAAACTATTGCTGTTTATTTCAGGGTTTTTAGGAATATTCTGTGAAACATCATTAGAAACTTGATTGCGCTCAACAGAATAAATAACACGCATAAGCTTCATGTAAGATGCATTATTTGGAGCCAAACTATCTGCAATATTAAAATCACTTTGTGCTCCCTTTGTATCATTAAGTATGTTTTTAACTATCCCCCTGAAATTATACGCCTCATAATTGCTCGGGTTAATGGCAATTTCCATACTAAAATCTTCCATTGCCCCCTTATAATCATCATTTGATAGTTTAATGTTTCCTCTCTCATAAAATAATCTTTTGAAATTTGGATTAATATCTTGAACCCTATTGAAATCCTCTATTGCTTTTTGAGGTTGATTAAGTTGCCGCATTATTTTACCTCTGTAAAAATAACCCTCTGCGCTTAAAGGGTCTTCTTTAAGGTAATTGTTTATATCAATAAGAGCTCCAGGATAATCTTTCAATTCAAATTTAGTTACTCCCATAAGAGCATTAACTTCTAAGTCTTTTGGACATTTCTCAAAGTCTAAAAGGGCTTCTTTGTGTTTCCCTAACTTTAAAAACAGTTTAGCTCTATTTAAATACGCGTTAGGAAAATTATTTGAAATGGAAAATAACATTTCATAGTCTTGCAGAGCTTCTTCAAAATTATCTAAATTTTCATTTGCACGAGCTTTCCAGAAATATCCATAATCAGTCCATATTGTATTAAGGCTTATTAAATAATTACATTCTTCAATTACATTATTATAATCACCCTTATTAAAGTTTGCTTCAATTATTTTTAAACTCGGATATTCATCTGTAAGATCAAATTCTTTTGCTTTTTGAAAGTTATGTACAGCTTCGCCATAAAGTTTAAGTGCAAAATATATTTCCCCCCTTTTTTTGTAAAAATCTACATCATCAGACTCAATGGATATAGCTTTATTTAAATCGTATAGGGCTTCTAAAAAGGATCCCAGTTCATATTTCACAGAACCTCTCCAATAGAATGCATACGCATCTTGATAATTAAACCCAATCACTTTTTCGAAGTCAGGTAAAGCTTCTTTGTAGTTACGAAGATAAAAATAGCTTTTGCCTCTTTGGAAATAAGCGTATTGATCATTAGGATTTATACTAATTGCACTATTAAAATCGAAAAGCGCATCTCTGTATTTGCCTAATCTACTCTTACAAATACCCCTCCAATAGTAATAATCACTATTGGAATTATCACGTGAGATTAATTTATCAAAATCAACTATAGCCTTTTTATAATCATCTAGTTTAAGATTGCAATAACCCCTCCAGAAAATGGCATGGTTATTATTTGCATCAAGTTCAATTGCAGCATCAAAATCATTAATTGCACTTAAGTACTCTTCTTCGTCTAATTTTTGCAATCCCCTCTCAAAAAACAGTTCAAAAGACTGACTGTAACCAATCAAAAAACAAACTATAAGTAATGATAAAATCAGGAATCTTTTCATATTTTAATAACTATTATACTAAGAGATTAAATCTCACTTAAGTTTAAAATTACCAAATTGTCACATAAAAATAAACATTTTCTATAAATTTCTCAGCTTTGGCCTAAATAACCTACTAAACTTCTCGAGATTAGTTTTAAACCACTCATATTGTTCAGGCCATTCGTCTTTTTGGATAAGATTTCCTCTTGCTTTTAGTATTAAAACGCTAGATTTTTTCCCCTCAAGTTTATCCCATACTATACTTGGAGAAATCTCATTCTTCGATATTTCATATGCCTCAGCATATAGCTTGTCAAAATTCTCTTTAGCATTGTCGCCTGTAATGTTTAACCAAATACTAATGTTTTTTTCTCTTGAGTTCACTGTTGCTGACAAATGGAAGTTGCTTTTACCTACTGCAACATTAGTCCAGTGTTGAGGTTGAGGACTCTGCATTTTAACAAAACTCTTCTTATCTTCCATATAGTCTTTTAGCCCTTGCCAGTACTCTTGCTGCAACAATTTGATATCAGTCATATTTTGACTAGAGGCCGATTTCCTGACAGATTTTGCCCAGTCGTTTGGTTTAGATACCACATTAAACATTGGAGCGGCAAGGGACTCTCCTATCCTGTATAGTTCTACCTCTATCCCAAAGAAGTTAAATGTATCATCAGTAATACGATTAAGCCAATCCAATGCCGCACGATGTTCCTCGGTAAACCTTTGAGCTATCCATACAATAGATACAGCATCTAAACCTGCAGCGTAGGTCATTAATTGCCCCAAGTGGGTGTGATCGGTACGCTCAAGTTGGTTTTCAATTAGCACGTAATGGTTATTGGCTGTGTCGAGACAAAGTATATCAGCTCTAAATAATCCTACATTCTCTTCTTGACCTTGTACCTCTAACTCAATTCCAATTGCTTCGCTAAGTAGCTGTATGTTTTCCTCCTTTGCAAGCCAAGGGGTAAAGTCGATATCCTCCTTTTTCCAGTAGGTGCGGAGGTCTATCTTTTCAAGGCGGCCAAGTTTAATCATATTAAATTATTTCCAAAGTTTTTCACTCCTCCAATTATCAGGAAACCCCATCTCTTTTTCCTGAGGGAATGGGCATTGTTGCATTAGTTGTATTAGCTCAGTTTTAAATCCGTTTGTTGGGAGTATTGTGTTTAGCATATACTGTATGCAACACAATGCGGCATAGAGTTTATATGGGTAAATCCTTTTATTTGCAATAAATGTGTTTTGTGGATTAGTTGGTAACTTGATGTGTGCCGTTAACCTCCTGTTCCACAATCTACCGTGATGAGCACAAATATTTCGAATGTTGCTAAAGCAATGCATCCAGTTTTCAAGAATGCTGATATCGTTCAGCCCAAAGTGATTTGCCACAGCATTTTTTTCCTTCCCTTTCTTGAGGTTGCAAAATATTTGCGATAGCAATCCAAAGCTACTAACCTCTATACTCATCCACGATGGAGGTTCAGATGGGGTAGTGTAGTTGTTCTTGTAGTGTTCAATAAATGTCTCGTGACTTCGGTTGATCTCTTCCTGAAGATTATTGATATGCTTAGCAAAAAGGACAGGCTTTCGGTATAAGGATGGTATGTTCTGCCAATGGCTTCCATATGTCATTGCCCATTGATATATTATTTGAGTCCGAAGGGCAATTTCAATCTTTTCTAGCGCATTGAATACTAAATGGCTTAGCTTACGATCGAATTGGTATAGCTCAATAATCTGTTCAAAAGTAACGGGAACTACAAAAGGATGATTATCATCCGAGTTATCCTGAAAGGGGTATGTATATGCCCTTAACCTGTAGTAGCTAATGTTGGAAAGATAAAGTAGGGCATTGCTTTCGATGTTAAACTTAAGGCCTCTTGATTTGAGCCTAGCAACTTGATCGCTAAAGGTGACAGGGGGCTTTTTATAGTGCATAACTCCTTTTGATTAAGTTGATGAACACCCCATAAAAAGCGAAAACCTGCCCGGGTGCGCTGTTCTTATGGGAAGCGTGGCAGGTATTATTAGCACCAAATATAAGGCTGATTTTTGATTCTGCAAACATAAACAAGTAAAATATTGTTAAAACTAGCAATTATTCGTATAAACTAACCTATCACACCATACCTAAAAACCAAAGAATTGGTCTTAAAAAGTACCTTGATGCTACTTTCATCCGATTGAATAGTATAGTGCAGATAAAAAAAGTCGGTGTTTTTGGGTTCATCCTCGCCAACAATAATATCTCGAACGTGAGATGCGTTGGCAAATTCTTGACTTTTAACTGCCAAGGCCTGTTCTCTATCTAGGAACCTTTTGAAAGAATCCTTTCCCTTAAATTCTAACACAAGCCTTTTCCTGTGCTTAAGGTTATTGGATTGAGTATAAACAAAATGCAAACTATCCCACTTATCACGGAATTTCTTCATTTCAGATACAAAACTCTCCTCACTAGTAATGTGCATAAATAGGGAATCTATATCGGTGCATAGATTCTCCTCTAAGTTATGGTCAACTGTGTCCATCGATATACTTTTTAATATTGCTATAATGAAAATCGCTTTCTTTTGACTCTTCGTCAAAACGCAGATTAATTAAAAATCTAAAAGGTATTTTCTTTAGGTTATTCATAACCGATTTTGCCAGTGATGTTGGAACACCCTCTCGTTTCCAATCAGCTCTTGCACTAACCTTATTGCCTATGTTGTATTTAGCAATGCCTCTATACAACCTTGTTAGGGGCAATTTTCGATTGAGTTTGATTACACTATTAAAATCCGTTATCGCTTCTGAGTGTCGATCTTGTAAAAGGTTAATTATCCCTCGGTCGATAAAGTACATATGGTTGTCGCCACCCCTTCCCAAGGCAATGGTTGCATTAATATCTTTTAACGCACCAGCAAAATCGCTTAAATCGGCTTTAAGCGTTGCCCTTAGATACAATGCCGTGGAATAATTTGGTTCCAACTCAATGCTTTTGGTCAAATCGGCAATAGCACCCTCAATATCGCCCATACAATGCCTAATATTGGCTCGATGGAAGTATGTGTTATACAAGCTGGGGTCAATACCTATTGCACTGCTAAAGTCATCAAAAGCACCCTTAAAATCTTTATTATTACCCTTAGTGTGCGCCCTGTTAAAGTATGCCCAAAAGCTGTTTGGGTCAAGTGCTATTACCTTATCGTAAAGCTCTTTTGCCTTATCGAATTTTGCAAATATATTGTATGCATCGCCCATTGTTGATAGGGCAAGTAAATGGTTAGGGTCGAGGCCTAACGCTTTATTAAGTGCTTCAATAGCATTATCAAATTCATAGTAATCGTATAAATATGACTGAGCAACATAGCAATGGGCTTCAACCAAGGAGGGATCAAGTTCTACTGCCTTAAAAAAGTCTTGATAGCATTTAACCTTATTGATTTTGTTGTACGACAAACCTTTGTAGTAGTATGCCAAAGCAAGGTTGGGGTCTAACTCAATTGCTTGGGTTAAATCGTCCATTGCACCAGCAAAATCCTCGTTGTTGTACTTGGCTATGGCTTGGGATAGGTATGTTTCAGCAGGGCTATTCAATTCAACTCAAATTATTTAATATACCTTTCAATACCTTTATTAAACTCGGCTTTACCTCTATTGGCAGGATGCCTAATGTACTGGGGGCTTAGATTTAATTCACTCATAATCTTCTCTGAATGGCGACCAATAGCATAATAATTACTAACGTTATCAAATATCTTTAACAGTTCTTTCAGTATTTCTCCTCCAATCTTTAGTTCATCTACACTTGGCTTCCTATTACTTATTTCACCCTTTTTGCTATCAAATGGATGAAAGGGGAATATATTCCAAATTAGGGGAATATATTTTGCGTCCTTTAATGCTTCCCATACAATAGTTGCAGATTGTTCGCTTACATATCTTTTTTTCCTACCAAGTATCATAAAGGATGTATCATTTTTAAAAAATGGGTTTGTTTTAATAATTCTTTCACTAGTAAAAGGGATACCCGTTAACCTACAGCCCTTATACCCTGCCGCCTCACCAACTATTATTGACTTGGGCTTAAGATTGTACATCTTAGTTAAGTAAAGGGTTAAGTTGTTTACCCTTAACTCGCCTTCCTCAGAGTTCACTTTGTACAAGTTTGTTGCGGATTCTGAAAGTTCTATTTCGCCTAGCCTCTTAACAAACTCATTAATTTTTGATTCCATATTGTTGCTGATCATTTTATGAAAACACTTACCGTCTTTCCATTATATCTCGATTTTGTAATCCCCCAACTCCTCAACCCCCATACGTTCGTAATCCTCTCGGCTAATAATGCGCTCAATCTCGGGGTCAACCACCTTTACCTCATCGTAGGTTAGCTCGTAGAGCTTGTAAACCATTAGGTCGATTTGCGTTTCTAGGTGTGGGGTGGGTTGTTTGTGCTTTTTTGCTGCAATAATAGCATCAACCTTTTTAACAATTAAGTTCTCCTCAATATCGGTTGGATAGTAAACGTGAAGAGGCTCTATTGCCTGTACGCTAATAATTAAATCGCCCATTCCTGTTCTGGGAGCCGATTCGAAAAGTTGATAGTTGCAGAGTTTTGAGTTAAGAAGGCCAGTTAAGTATTTTATCTTTTCGCCTGTGGCAATGCAAGTGCTATCTAAACAGTACATTTCATCCTCAAAATAGGTAAACCTAAGTTGTGAGCCTATTCGCTTCCATACTATTTTTTCTTTTTGAAATTCATATAGGTAAGAACAGTTCCTTAAATTATATGGTGTATCTCCTTGGTCTTGCCTATTTGATAGTTTATCACCAAACTCTTCAAGATGTTTTTTGATTACATTATAGTCATTGATGTTAATTGGTGATATTCCACCTTTCTTATGTCCATTATGTGTGTTAATTAAATATGAGCCATCCCATTGTGTGTGATACTTTTCAATCTCTCGCCCTCTAAGCACTGGCTTGATTATTTCACTGCTTTTTGATTCTTTGTGTATTAAATCTTCCTTTTTATTGAAATCGATAATAAATGCTTCATTAAACCCAGTTAATACTCCTCTGTAAACAGCGAGTTTCCATTCTTGCAATGCCTTACCCTTTGCGGTTATTTTATTGTTTAAAGACTGATTTACTCTTCCAGATATAACCCAAGCATCATCAGAAATATAAGGCATAGGAGCAAACTTTAGCTTATTAAGGTTGCTCACCTGATTGGCATTTTCAATTACAAAACCTTCGAGGACTTTTGAGTTTTGGGCGTTTTTAGCAATTAGGATATTTGTGTCAACTGTTGCACTATCGAATATTCCAGGACCCAATGCAATTAGCTTAAGTGGCTCTTTTGTTAGAAACAGCTTTCTTAGCGATTTACCATAGCCAGCTTTCATCCATTGGCTAGAGGTAATAAACGTATGAACACCACTATTCTTTAGTAAATTGAAACCTACCTCATAGAATATTGCATAAATATCACCTGTGCGTTCAAAGGTCTTGAAATTGTAGGGTTTTAGCATATTCGCTAGTTTACCTCCCTCTTTTTGAAGTTGAACATACGGCGGATTCCCAATCACCACATCAAACCCATTATCCACGCCAAACATCCACTTGGGGTCGAACCACGGGGTTGTTTCCTCGGCAAAGGGCTTCCAAACCGATAGCAGCTGCAAGCGACCATTGGGGTTCATTAGCACACCTTTGTTCTTGGTTAGGAAAAGGTAGAGCTTAGTCTGCAACGATTCGAATAGCTGCTTTAACTTGGGCTTATCGGTATTGGTGGCGGTAAAGTAGCGGTTGCGTATCTCCTCTAGTCCATTAACCAGCTCGGCATCGCCAAACATGCGCTCAAAATTGTCGGGTTCGGGGAGTGGTATAAGCGTATTGGCACATACAAACTTAAACTCTAGGTTCGGCAATGCCTCCACGCCACGGTTGGGTTTATCGTCCTGTATCACCTCGTCAACCACCAGCGAGAGGAAAAAGCGCAGCTTGGAAATATCGATGGCAACGGGCTGTATATCCACCCCGTAAATTGAGCGCTGTATTACGCTTAGCTTGCGAGCATAGTTGCTTAGGTTGTCGGAATCGAACACCTTGGCGGCATCGAGCTTTTGCTTTATTATCTCACGGTAGGTGGGGTCGTTAATCTCGTTAAGCACCTGTAGTATGGAGTTGGTGGCCTCGTGGTCGACCTTTTGTAGTATGAGCAACATCTTTTGCAGCATACCCATAGGGAATGCACCCGAACCACAGGCAGGGTCGAGTATCTTTATGGTGTTTAGGGCTTCAATTACCCGTTTCTCCTCCTCGGTGGTTAGGCCTGAACTCTCGTTGCTGTAATCGAGTAGGGTATCGAATTTGGCTTCCTCAATGCCTGTTTTGGTTATTAGGTATTGTTTTAGGCTCTGGTCAACCATATACTCCACAATGGGGCGTGGGGTGTAGTAGCTACCCGTTGCTTTACGGGCGGTTTCGCCCGTTTCGGGGTTAATCTCGGCCAGCAGATTCTCAAATATGCGCCCCAGCATTTCGGGGTCAACCGAGAGGTCAATATCAATGCTGGTATTCTCGTCGATGGTGAAGTTGTAGGTTTCCAGTATATCCAAAAAATCCTTCCACCACTGGTCGGGTATTTTTAGGGCGTAGTTGGGTTGACCGTTTAAGTAAAAGTCGTCGGTATGGGGTTCGAACAGTCCACCGTTAAGGAATGGTATGGTATTGAATGGTAGTTTCTGGTATTCAGGCTTACGCTTTTCCAACGGGGTATTAAGAATCTCGAAGAATAGCGGTTCAACCCTTGCGTGGTAGAAGTTAGAAACCTCTTTTGATGCGTTTAGCGATAGCACCTCATCGTCTATCAGAGGGATATCATTGCCCGATTTTTTCTTCTTAAGGAACCAGCAGAACACGGTACGACCAATAAGGCGCACGGCAAACTCCTTATACTTTTGTTCGTTCTCGGCTGCAACCGAGGGCAGTATTAAAGAGCGCTCAAATTCAACCGTTTTGCTACCCTTTCGGCGTTTGCCACCAACCAGCTGACTAAACATAGCGGCAATTTGTCCATAGAACTCCTTATTTACAACTTCAACAGAGAAGCGTTTCTTTAGATCGGCACTATCGGCAATGCGCCCCATAGCAATTAGGTACTGTTCGGGCGTGTGGGTTTTGGCGTCCTCGCCCAGCACAAAGGAGTAACGTCGCGGATTGGAGTACTCCTTTAGCACTTTAACACCCTTCTCATCGAGCTTAGGCTCGATGGTTACTAGCGAAAGGCGAAAGTTCGATGGGTTGTCGGGTACAAAAAGAATAAGGGCATTGTTGGGACTATAGCGTGATATCAATTTAAAGGCATCTCTCGACAAACCAACCCTAGCATCCTTCTCGGAGGAGTGACGAATCTCGTAAACGCTAAGATCGAGTGATGGGCTACCCCCTAGGTAGGTAACCTCTTTGAAGTGGTTCGATTTAAAATCGAGTGAGATAGTTTCTGTCTCTGGAGTAAAATCTTCGGGGAGAAGGCTATCTCTAAAAAAACTTATGAAGTTGGTTTGGTTGTATTTTGCTTTGAAATCCATCCGAGAATAAGTTAAGTAGTTTACATAAATGTTTTTTCGCAAATTTAACACAAATAGAAGATACAGAAATACAGCCTATTAGGGCTTCTGTATTACATTTGTACTACATTTATATTAATTAAATGAGGTTATTTCGCACTAAACTATTAAATAAAATACACAGTCCATCTTCGCACACCACTTTTCTGAATCACCCCCTTTTCAGCCATTGTGTTAAGATGTTTCCTAAGCCTATTAATAGGGATTTCTTTGCCAATTCGTTGATGTATGGCGCTAATAGAACTTTCTCCATATCTACTTATATCTTAAGTAATCAATGCCTCAAGTCTATGTGATGGGATATTTTTTAGGTTTGTTTTTCCTTTAAATTGGTGTTTTTTCAGGGTATCGGGTTCAACATAGTATGTTGTACCCTTTGTTCTACCTTTGGCTTTAATAAGTTTTAAATCCTGCAACCTACCTATCCAAGTTCTTACCGAATCCTTCTCCTTGAGCCCTAAAATGTCTGCAAATTCAATTGCAGTTAGGGAGGTTTGTTGAGCAATAAGCCCAAGGCTAATAATCTCTTTTGATTTAAGTTGAAACTCGTTATTTACCTTTTCGATAAACTGAATAACGTGCTTATTGATAATGCGCTTCTTTACCGTTACCGTTACTCTATCATTCGCTTCAACTGTATCGGGCAGAGGTTTTCCGTTCGATAAAAGCACCTCATAGATTTTATCGTACCCCGAACCTTCCTTTTCCATCAACTTAAGGTCATAGAAGACCTTTGAAAGGTGGGGATTTCGTTGAATACTCTTATGTAAAATATTTTGTGGTGTTACGCCAAGTGGCAAAAGGCCTGGGTTATGAACTTCTAGCCTATCAGGAAATAGGTTAATAAATATATCTCCTCTTGTGGTATAAGGTCTATGTACCAATGCATTTGCAACTAACTCCCTGATAACTGGCTCTTCATAATTTAAAATACTTTTCCGAAATACTCCATCTGCTATTTCAATACCCTCTTTCCAGTCTGAAATGTCGTTTAGGATACAGTTTATTAATTCCTTAGGATTCTTATCGTAATCATCCCACATGATCTTATTTACCTTTTGGTCAAACTCATCGTATTTAATAAATTGGATAGAGGGAGCGTATAGCAGTTTTGCTCGGTGTTCTCTTTTTCCAATCCATAATACACCAAGATTAGTTAGGTAATCTCCTGGCACAAAAAAGTAATGCTCAAGCAATTCAACGGGAGTTTTCTCTTTGATAAAATTCGTTACTCTATCCGAATTGTTTATGTCATATATAAACTGAGTAAACTTATCTAGGTCATAGTTGTCTTTACCGATATTCAAGAGGGTTTGAGTTTCCCATATATAAGCACCTTTATCAGAAAGAAGTCGGGATAATTCGTCAGGTAGGATAGGTTTACAATCATCGTCAACTCTCATGTAGTATCGTCCATTGGAGGTTGAAGCGATTGCTGAGACATTGCGTTGAACTAGTAATTCCAGATATTCAGAGCCATTGTCAGCTGTTTTTACCTGAGGGATAACGCTTACGTTTATTGTCCGTGATTGAATCTGTTTCTGAAGCTTTGCAGGCAAATCATTAGGGATATTTTGACCCAAAGGAGGCTCATTGTCCTTGTCTTCTATGCCAAAAATAAGTACCCCTCCATAAGCATTTGCAAAACTTACGCAATCTTTAGCCAGTTCATCCCAGTTTACATTTTGCTTGGTTATTGCTCTAAGAGATTTTTTATCCCTAATGACATTCTCTTCCATTGTTATTGTAGTTAAATCAATTCCTCAGAAATTATAATAGTTTCCTCTCCATTATCGACTTCTTGCGCCTTTTTAATCATTGTGGTTATATACCTTTGGGTAATCTCCTTAGGTAGTTTATAGAAATCGGCAACCTTTAGCTGATTGATAAACCGCATATAGTGTCGAGGTAATGTATCAAGATCAATAACAGTAAGCAAGTCTTTTAGGTAGTCAATCTGATCCGAAAGTTTATCCTTAATCACAAGGCTAATCTTATCTGATATCTCTTTTTTCAACTTTTCAGTTTGCACCTGCGATGTGTGCTTAAAAAGGTTTTGCTTTATACTGCTAAAAACTGCCTCAAAAGAATCCGATACTTTTTGGGGTTCTTCTGTTATTTCGGCTTGGAATAATTTTAGAGCTAAAGAAGCAGGTATTGGTGCGTCGTTGCTAGGCTTTGTACCCAACCTAAAAACAAAATCGTTACCCTTTTTACCAAAAACGAGTACACCTGATTTATCTTTCTTCTCCTTACGCCTTATGCGTGTACGAATTGGAATCTTAAGTGCAGAAAGGTAGGCATCGGAGTTTGCGCTTTGGAGGCTATTGTATAGGTTTAGGTATGGATTCTCCCAGGAACGTTCTTCGCTTTTTGCCAATTCAGTTTCGTATTGAGTCTTGTAAAATGAGCGTAACTCTTCATCGCTGGTAAGGATTTTGGTATCCTCGCCTAGCAGGGCGTGTATCATTGCAATTTTAAGGGTCGATATCTCTTTGGTTCGGGTTTCGTATTCACCTGTTTCAGTAGGGAAATAGTTGTAGATGTATAGCCTATCAAATACCTTCTTATTGATACGATTAATACGACCAACCCTTTGTATTACCCTTGTCGGGTTGTAGGGTATATCATAATTAAAGATAGTTCCCGCACGATGCAAATTATACCCTTCCGATATGGCATCGGTGGCAATTAGTACATCGTAATCGTTTAGCTGTTGGTTTGCATCAATTCCTGCATCGAAGTTTCTTCTGATTATCTCCTTATTGGACTTTGTGGCCTCTTTAGAGGTGTACTTAAGCACCCTGAGATTCCCTTTCAAGTTTTCGAATAGGTAGTTAACGGTATCGGCAAATTCCGAAAACACTATGATTTTTCGGCGGGGTTCTTTCTTAATAAGCCCTTGTAGTAGTTCTCTAAAAGAGTTAAGTTTCGGGTCAAACGATATTCCATCCTCAAACCATAGCCTATGGATATCTTCAAGTAGCTTAATATCGGCTATCAAATCGGTTTTGAACCCCTCCTTAATGTCCTTGGCATCTATCTCAAACAATCCTTTTGACTTAAGGCTTTCAAGCATATCATTAAAGCCGAGGTTCTCCAAGTCATCGGTTAAATCGTCGCTAGTAATAAAGTTGAAATCTTCAATCTCGGGAATATTACCCTTTTTATAGATCGGAACTGTACCCCGCTGTTCGTACCAGTTAAGAATATTCTTTGATGACTTAATCATATACTCCAATGAAATCTGAAAAGAGTATATAGAACTCTCAAACCTTCGAACAAGTAGATGCCTCATAAACTTGGAGATGTTGCTCTGCGATTTCTGGAACAGGTTAAAGTCGCCAAATACATCCTCAATCTTTTTCTTATACTTTTTAAAGTCCTTGATGTAGGTAACGGGTTTATATCGTGTGCCCTTAAAGCAAGCCTTTTCGTCCTCGGACGATATTCTCTCAAGGGTGTTAATATAAAGACTCTCTATCTCGCCCAATTGATACTCCAATATTTCGGGTGGGCTTACCTCTGGGAACTCTATGCCTTGTATTGCTATATCCTTTCTGTACTCCTCAATTTCGTGCAAATCGAGCCTTGATCGACGAATTACTAGGGGCGATATAATATCTCTTATTTGCTGAGCAATATGCTCTAGCTCTCTTTGTATCTCATTTGCTGATCGTGTCTTATCCTTCTGTGCTTTGGCCAGATTCTTATACATTTTGATGAGAAGAGAGAACTCGTAACCAAGGTTATTTACAGTTTTTAGCGTTGATTTAGCAGGTATCTGAAAGAGCTTTATCATCGAGAAGATATCCTGAGGGCGGTTATTGAAGGGCGTTGCCGTTAGAAGCATTACCTTATTGCCCTGACAAATCTTGTGAAGGTTCACATAATCCCTTGTGTCCTCGTTGCGATACTTATGGGCTTCGTCAATAATGATTAGCCTTTCGTCTCCGTTGTTAGAGTTGTTGTAATATTCGAGTGCCCTATCGATTGCTCCACTACTAAAGACCTTGGCATTGAAGTCGAAGAAGTCTCTGTATTCATCATCCCATTGCCTAACCAAGTGGGGAGGTGCAATAATAATAGTTTTTAAGCCCAAATTATGAGCCACAGCCGAACCTATTACGCTTTTCCCCAAACCAACCACATCGGCAATAATAACTCCGTTGTGTGTTTCTATGGTATGCAAGGCATTTTTAATGGCATCGGTTTGGTATTTTAGGTTGAAAAAACGGCTCTTGGTTATCTCGTGGGGGTATTTTACGTTCCTATCGTATTCAATAGTAAAATACTCGTGTAGCACACGAATATATATATAGTATGGTTTGTATAGTTTCTCAAACCAAATTTTATCCATCACCTCAATATCGAACTCGGTTATATGGTTCTTATCGGCAATCACCACAGCACTTTCCCATAGCTCATTGAATATTCTAACACCCTCTTCGTAATCAGGCTTTGAACGAAGTATAACGTTTAGTTCATACTGATGAGTAAGCCCAGAGGCAGTAAGATTGCTTGAGCCAGTGATTAAAGTCCCAGGGTAGGTACCCATTTCAGTTTCATCATCCCTCCTTTGGAAAAGATAAAGTTTTGAATGGTTGGGCTTAAGTGTCTTTCTTATCTCTAGTGTACCATTTTTAATTTTTGAAACAAATATTTTAAATGCCTCTTGTTTCTTGGTGGAGTCAAAAAAATCGGTTTCGTTGAATAGTTTTACAAATGCCGAATTGAATCTATCCCTTATATGCCCTCTGGAAACAACTTCATCGGTAAGCATATCCACTTCCTTAACCCTATTCATAACATCTTTCTCAATATCCAAACCCACAAGGATTTTCATTTCCTTGTCCTCAAGTTGCTTATAAATCTGCTCAAATCCTGAAAAATAGAAAAATCCAACAAGGAAGTATAGTTTGTCAGACTTGGGAAATATCCCATCCATTACCTGCGAAAGCAGCTGTTCTTTGTTTGTAATAAAATGTCCTGACATATTTGAGTGAGGTTTGGGGTTAAAGGTAGGGAAAGCAACCGAAATTTAAAATACCCTACCGAACAATGTTTTTGTATCTATGTGCTTGTATATTAAATGTATAGTGTGGTGTGACGGGTAAAAAAGAGACAATAATTAGGACATATGTATGGGTAATGATCTGACAGGCAAGTTCATACGAGTGTCTTAATTTAGAGTTTCAAGACATATTTAATATGCATTTTGTGGTAATTAGCTGTAATATGTAACCACTCTTTTAGGCGAAAGTTAAAAAGTGGACATATAGTGTCCCAGTTAATGTATCGATTTTATTAATTATCTATCTTTACTTAAAAGTATCAAGTGCAAAAGTAGGTTTAGTATATTCTACCCTATAGATTAAAAGGCTGTAATTTGCTTGTATAAATTTTAGTTTGAAAATACATTATATTTAAAATCGCACCCTAAAACTTACCCAATAGAAATAAATTCAATGCAAGAGGTTAAAAATGAACACATTGACACTGTATATTTGAATCCTGTCGGGGTCACAACATGTAAAAAGACCAGCTTACTAGCTGGTCTTTTGCGTAGTAGGGGGCGGAAAAAAAACCTTACTCTTTGTATTCAACAAACTCGAACGGAATCTTAATGTTTTCGGAGAAGTCGCTTCCTGCATACTTCATATCGATGTCGTCGTCGGGGTAGTGCCAAATAACCTTCACCCTGCTTAGCTTGTTGTGAATAACCTCGAATCGCTTGAGGATTTGGAAGATTATTTTTGAGCTTGGGGTGTTGTAGTATATCATCCTGAATATGAGGGTTGTCTCCTCGCAAGGGTTTTCGATGTAGTTGGTTATCCAGTCGATTATGGGTTCAAAAAACCCCTTGGCATCCTCGGGTAATGAATTGCCCGAGAAGGTTAATTGCCCAGTTTTACCATCAAGCTGTATTTCAGGGTACTGGCTAGTTCCTTTTATCGATAAAACATCCATGACTCGTTATTCTTAAGTTAATCAATATAAAGATACAAAATTATATCAATTGTGATTTAAAATGGCAATTTTGTTTGTAAAAATGAAATGAAGCTAAAAGCACCCTTACAATCAACTATTTGGCTAATGGGCAGGGAGTCTTATATGCATTTCACATCTTTGGCAGTCGAAATGCAATGGGTAGCTTCGGGTGCTATCCTGTAGGAATAATTTTCGCCTGTCCTTTTGCCCTTTCCCGTCGCATAGGTTCATTTCGTATAGCAGACAATACTTGGTGGTCATTAAGGTATTTCCTCTGGGCGATTTGATCAGCTCAAACCCCTCATCTATGCTGCTTACATTATGCCGTTTATAAAATTTTTCTGATAGCGAATTTGTAACGTTTGCTTTATAATCCAACTTTTTCTTAAAGTAGGGTATGCTATTGGGAACTATTTTGTTGCTGCTAATTTTATGCCTAGCAATCCTGTTCCTGCCATGTAGGTCGAGCAAATCCCTTCGGAAACCATTGATTGCTCCCACCGGTATGTAAGGGATGAACGACGGTGTTTTGCTAAATGCTATGCTGTTGATCCGATACGGGGAGTTTCCTGTTTTGAGCAGCTGCCGTTGTAATGTGTCGAGCATCTGCTCGCCATTTTTTGCTGGTTCAACACCAATGCTAAACTGTTGAATGGTAATGATGCAATCCTCGTCGGTTAGCTGCAGGGTCACCCTTTCATCGTCTACTCCAACCATCAGCTCACAGTCGATCCTACGATCGGCGGAGTTGTTTTGCATTAGCTGTTGAGCAAATTGGTGATCGTAGTTGCGGTAAATAGCGGCACCACTATGAACACCAATGGCCTGATTGGGGATTACCTTCTCGCCGTCAACACCGTTTACCTTAAATCCAACGAGAGCGTTATTCTTGTTGATGAAGCATAGGCCATCGTTGTTGTGAATTGGTTCATCCGACTCAATAGCAATGTATTCCCTGGAAACGGCCTTTACCTCACCAATCATTTTCCCCATTGATTTTGGGGTATCAAACGATGCCATCGCTTCAGCTCGTCCGTGAGAAAAGTAGGTGGTGTACCCCCGGTTAAAGGTTTTGTTGGGGTCGGGGGTAAAATGGTATGTACATCTCCCCGATGATGATTTTTTAAGATTTGGCCTCTGCTCTAGCACATCATCAATAATCCTACGGTAGTGGGCAGTTATATTTTTTACGTAGCCAATGTCCTTTAATCGCCCTTCAACCTTAAGCGATGAAATCCCCGCATCAATTAAGTTGGCTATGTTTTGCGTTTGGTTAAAATCTTTTAGCGAAAGCAGATGTTTGTCATGTACCAAAACCTTACCTTTTTCATCTACTAGGTCATATTTTAAGCGGCATGACTGAGCACACTCGCCCCTGTTAGCACTTCGACCAGTGGTTGCATAGCTCATATAGCATTGCCCGCTGTAGCTTACGCATAGCGCCCCATGGATAAATGCTTCAAGTTCTACGCT
>Ga0334895_1001656_pt1 | contig 21503 bp, 40 predicted proteins | sample GraSluR3_MG_7_FD_207229 | JGI IMG/M metagenome (GOLD analysis project Ga0334895, IMG submission 207229) | Sludge microbial communities from methane-producing bioreactor in Wageningen University, Netherlands - Granular Sludge_31_05-R3 | ecosystem: Engineered > Bioreactor > Anaerobic >... | reverse complement strand
GACCATTGATTAGATGACCACCAGTGGCTAGATATGGAATTTTGTCGATATTGATACCTTTACCACCAATACCGGGTACCCACTTGGGCAGCTTAATTTTATTAAGACCGCCAATCACTCCATTTATTAAACCGATTAGTAGATTAAGCGGCGCTTTAGCAAATGCGACAATACCATCAAAAATACCACCGAATATATTCACAATTCCGTCCCAAGCTTGTTTCCAATTTCCTGTAAATACACCTGTAATAAAGTCTACAAAGCCATTGAATACTCGTTGTCCTGCACTTAGAAAATTATTGAAATTTTGCTCAATTCCACCAAAAACGCTGCCTAAATATCCAGTTAAAAAGTTAAATCCTTGTACAAAAATGTCTTTTACACCACCCATAAACGCATTTACGCCATTTCTGAACCATTCTATTTTTTGATAGGCCAATACAAACGCAACTACAAATAATGCTATCGCTGCAATTATCAAAACAAATGGATTAGCAGCCATAATAGCTGACATTGCTCCGAAAACTGATTGAACCGCTTTGATGCCACTCACGATTTTAGTGATTGATCCCATCAAAGTACCGATGATGACCAATAGTGGTCCTATAGCCGCGACAACTAAAGCAATTCTGACAATCATCTGTTGTGTTTCTGGAGATAGAGATGAAAACCAGTCTTTAAATCTTGTCAGAAGTGAAATTGCTGCTTCAAATGTTGGTAATAGTGCAATTTGAACTTGTTCTCCAATATCAGCAAGTGCAAATTTCGCCTGATTCATTGCTTGATTAGCTTTATCAATTGGATCGAGTGTCTCATCAAATGTTGTTCCTACTACTCCAGCACTATTTTTGGATGCCTCCGCCAGATCGTTCAGATCAAGTGTGCCACGTTGGATTGCCTCAACCATCCTCACAGCCCCTTTTGTCCCAAATACTTCGCTCGCAATCGTTAGCGCCTCAGTCTGATCTTTTGCGCCTAAAATTGATTTTTGCGTTTCGTTCAATCCATCAGATAGACTTTTTCCTTGCTTAGCATATGCCACACTTGCTTTTGATAAACTACCAAGTGTTGCAGATGAATCTACACCAGCTTTTTCAAGCTGACCAAGTAACATTGCTCCCTCTGAATATGATAGTCCAAGTGCTTTGATTTGAGGAGCGCCTTCTACAGACTTTTTAAATAAATCATCAACTGACACGCCTGTTTTTTGTGATGCTAATGTAGTTGCATCAAGTACTGATTGAAAATCTTTGTTGCTCAAATTATAAGCATCTAATGCTTGCTTCGCATTTTCAACACTTGTAGAGACATCCGAATCATTAATTTCAGCAAATTTCATGGCATAGTCGGCATTTTGCTCTAGCTCTGGTCCTAAAAGTCCTAATTGCTGTCTAACAGACCCAATCGCATCGCCTACAACATCTAGCCCTAAATGCGTATTACTCCCAACATTTTCAAATGATTCCGCTAAGCTATCAGCTTCATCTCCAGTTGCTCCTGTTTTTGATATAATACCATCTAGTTGTTCATCAATATCATTAAACGCTGCCAATCCTGCAGCGCCTGCAGCCATAATAGGAGCAGATATTCCTACAGAAAGTTTCTGACCAACACCTTTTACTTTGCCTCCAGCCTCTTCAATTTTTTCAAGTTTTTTAGCAGTATCAATTGACACATTTCCTTGTTCCTTCAATGCGTCATTTGTCTGATCCAAAGCATTTTTTAACTTATTTTCGCCAGTTTCGGAATTAACAAGCTGTTTGTAGAGCTTATTTGACTGTTCGGAATATGCACCTGTCTCTTTGACTGATTTTTCGTACTCATCACGCAACATTTGCGTCCGCTTCTCGGCACCTTCAAGTTGTATTTCAAGTTTTTTCTTAGAGGCTGTCAGCTTTTCAGTTGCTGTTGCATCATTCCCCATTGCTGATACGTGGTTTTTATACTCTAAAGCAGCAGTATTCATTACTTGATTAATTTCTTTGATAGTTTGAGCATACTGGATTTGACCATCCATTTTAAAATTAAGTACAACATCAGATTCTTTTGTTTTTCCCATTTATACTCCTTTCTACCAAAATGGCGATTTATCAAGCGTGATTGATTCTGCTGCTTCGAAATCTGTATTCGATTCTAGCCATTGAATATAGCTCTTAAGCCACAAGTTGGGCGTTGATTTTAAAAAGAAATTAATATCCCACCCAAGCAAAGTTATCGCAACATACAAATAAAAATCCCAAGGAATTCCTATTTCTTGGGATTTTGATTGTTGTTTTTTCTTTTCGCTTTTTGATGACCTTGTGGCTTCCTCGATTTTTTTACATCTTCCACCTGAAAAGTATTTTTTGAGAAAATTTCCATGCATTTTGAAAACACTTGAACTGTTTCATTACGTAATCCTAGCCACGCAAAGACGTCACTTGGCGAATCTTCAAGGCCGCCCGCAGCCAACATACCATAAACCAATGCCTTGATGATTTTCCAATCATTAGATTTGATTTTAGAGACAGTAAGTTTACCTCTTGAACGTTGCAGAAAACTATTTAAATCCTTTTCAAATTGCTGGTAATCATCTCCATATACGACCCCGATATACTCGATAGCTTCGTGGGATAATACCACAGGGAAATCATGACCATCGATATTAACCGTTGATCTATTTGAAAGTCTATCAAGTTCAATACCATAATCGGCTAATCTTGCCATTATTCGCCACCTCCTGATCCACCTGATTGAGCTGCCACAATCTCTGCCCATTGCGTTTCATCATAAATAGGTGCTGAAATAAATTTTTCGTACGATACACCTGTTGCGCTGTCACGATTAGAATCGAAACTGGAGTGAATCACTCCATTATTAATTAACCCGGTTGCTACTAGATTAGCAGTTACATCGTCAATTTTCGTTTCATCTTCCGCTGTAGCGTACTCTTCATCGATCACAATAGACAATTGCGTCTTAGGATACCATACGGCCTTTTTGCCACCACCTTCGACATTACCGATAAACCCAAATGCAAAGTAAGGCAACTCACGCGCATTGTTTTTTCCAAATGTAACACCACTTGCAGCAACAATGCCTTTTAATTCATCCATCACTTCAATTGGTATTCCCACATGTTCCAAACCAATTTCATGTTTTGTTTCTCGAGCTACACGCCTAAACATTTTACTTGATGCCCATTTCTCCAATTCTGATCCATTACCTTTGATTTTGAGCTTGGTTGCAATAGGCAATCTCACAATCTCATCATACTCAGGCGGAGTAGATACAGTCTCCTTTTTAGTCATGGGTGCAAAAAGGACATCATCTAGTCCTTCGAAATAAAAAACGTCTGTATTTGCCATTTTTATCCTTTCATTTCTTTTAATAATTCATTCGACATAATGTCTTGAATAGTTTCTTTGTGTTGTTGCCAAGTTCCCTCAACAAAATGTTCAGCCTGTATTTTTGAAGTTCCGTTTTCTATAAATCGCCAATAGAAAGATGTATCTTCAAAATAAATGGTGACTCTATCATCTCCTATTTCTATTTTGACGTGATCCTTCATGTGCTTTTTGTTCATCAGCGATTTAGGAATGTTCGGGAGTAGTTTCTCAACAAAAAAAGATGCCGCATTCTCTAAAGACTCAATTGACACTTTGTCAATATTAACTTGAGCAAGTCTTGTAGTGTAATCTAGCATTTCTTGGAATCCGTTGTTATTACTTGACATTTTCTAAGTCCTCAATCAGTCTTATTTGAGTAAAAAAGTTAGTGACAGTATCGTCATTTTCGTCGCCTTGTATGGACATGAAGTCCGTGTGAGGAACATTTGATAATGCACTTTCTAATGGCAACAAGTCAATCTCTGTACCTGTTGTGAATAAAGATACTTGATACAATGGCATGAGTTTGATCGTCTTCCCGGAGGCAACTTTCTTACCCACAGAGATATTGGAATAAACAATATAAGGGTAAGGAATGCCTGGTGGCGCTTTCCCTCTAAACGTTCTGGTATTGACCGCCTTGAGCAGTCTTCTCAGTTGTTCGATATTAATTGACATACGAAAGACTCAGCTCCATTTCTCTTGTGTCAGAGTTGGTGAAAATCCTAGTGATATTGTAGTCAATTTCAGCTATTCTCACACCGTTATTTTTTTCAGTTATCGTATTATCCCATCTGATTTTAATGCGACGCACAACATCAGTTTTTGCTTGCAATGATAAATATTTTTCTTGCGCAGTGATACCGATATCCTGATAAAAAACATCTCTTTTCTTTATTCGACTGATAATCGGACGGTCCTGTTCATCAAGTGATGATGAAATTACCATCAATTCAGCTTGCCATCGCAAATTATTAGTCTGCTTCTTCATCTAAAAATGCCTCCTGAACAAAAAAAGGTGTCATAGCATCTAACGCTTCTGACAGCTCCTTTTCAGCCACACGATATTCATACATGATTCCAGCAACCATAATGACAAGATATTCTGCTTGTTTTCCGGTTGATTTTTTCACATACTTTTTCGCATTTTCGATATAAAAAGATAGCATAGAATTATCCATGCCCTCTTCAAAGTGGATATGTTTCTTGAGTTTATCTTCCAAACTCATTTCTTCAGCCATATTATTCTCCAATAGGCATCTCATATTTGTAAACTGTTGGCTCAAAAGGTGAGTAAATCAATTGTCCATCAAGTAAATTATAGATTTGGAAACCGATTCGGTTGGTACCAGAGAATTTTTCCACCAATTTTTGGATTTGCATAGCGCCAATAACATCCTGAATATGAAAGCTGCTATAATCTCCAAAATATAAAACGGGTACATCTGGCGTACCTTTCTTATCTGCTGCATCAGTAAATTCCATCGGATAGCCCACGAGCGTATTTCCGATACCACCCTCAGCTTGCGTCATAGGACGAAGTAATGGGAAACCATCAGATGTTTTCATTTTTTCAACCATCGTTAAAGCCGCACGATTCACGATCCAGCGACCTTTTTTCATGACTTCCGTAACTGGTGTATTTTTCATTTCAATTAAGGCGTCATATACCTTTTGTCCAGCATCCGCAGCTTTAAGATCAACTGCAACTGTAGGATTGAATGCTACTGCTTTTTTAGATAGTGCACCTGGATTTAAATTATCAACATCATCTCCATTGAACATGTAGTTGGTCTCTTTTCGTACATAAGCCTTTTTAAGCTCTTCAACGACAATGCTTTCAATAGGTGCACCCGACATCGCCAAAAGTTTCTTGGTTACTGTTGCTAATGCATCAAATTCAGCTGGATCAAGCAAGATTTCATCAAATTCAATTGAAGTTTCTAAAATTTCAGTCGTGCGCTCTTTTTTGTTAACATTGCCTTCAGCTTTTTTGACAAGGACTGGGTATTTAACATCGCCTGCTGTACGCACAACCGTTCCGTACTTACGCAATAAGTTCTCTTCTTGCGCATAAGTGATGATTTCGCTTGCAATTACTTCAGGTACCGTTACTGATCCATTCCCAGCTTCGATTCCTAACGCACGCGCTTCAGACTCTGAAATCTGGCCTACTACAAATTTAGCAAACGCTGAACGAATTTCCGCTTGGTTGCGTTTTTTTGGTTCAGCAGCACGAGTGCTTAGAGCATCTCTAACTGCTGCCATTGCTGCTGAACGCTGTTCAGATACAGCAGAGCGTTTTTCGTCATCTGCAGAACGATTTTCATCATCTGCAGTTCCATCACCATCTTCAGGTTCATCATCTGCAGTTCCGTCACCATCTTCATCTTCATCATCAAGTTCTGACAGAGAATCTGCAACACTTTGTAATTCTTCGGTGATGGTATCGATTTCATCTTTGATTTCTGCCAATTCATCTTCACGCGTTTCAGGGTCCTCAATTTTTGCACGTAAGTCTGTTAAACGCTGTTTATTGCGTTTTTGCAATGCGATAAGTAATTGTTTGTTCATTATTTTTCCTCCAATAGGTTTCCAATTTTTTTGAGTAGTGTTTTTCGAACTTCAACTTTTTGAGCAAGCTCTTTACTGCGTACCAATGATGCTTCGGTATCGTCGTAAGCTGGTATCGAAACGACTGAAATTTCATATAGATCAACTTCTTTGATTGTTCTGAGCGCAGGCTCTACTGAAAAATCCCATGTTTCTTCGGTCACATAGAAACCAAATGAGCACTGATTGATATCGCCCCTTTCCATGCTTGCCGAAAGATCACGCGCAACTGATGTATCTGGTAAATCAACATGGAAATTCAGTCCTTTGCCGTCTTCTAACAACCTAAGCGTACCGCTTTTAGTTCGACCAAGTACATTGTCCCAATTATGATTAAACAATGCCCTAACATCAGAGTTTTCCGATAAGCTTCGAGCAAATGCACCTGGTTCAATCGTTTCATCAAACCATCCGCCAATGTTTGTTTTTGAATTAAACACAGCAGCATATCCTTCAATTGAGGAGCTTTCATTTTCCTCGGCCCTTGTACTGAGCTGAGTAATGTTAAATACCCTCGTTTCCTTTTTCTTTGCTATTGTCATCACCTCCCTTCAATGAATCGTCCGTTGCTTTTTTCTTGCCAATCTCCGTTAAATCATTAGAAATATAGATAGCCTGTGTCTCTGGGGTATTCTGCTTAGGGAATCCAAGCATTTCCGCAACATTGTCAGGTGAGGTAATCCCCGTCCTGACAATGTTATATCCAATGTTCGTTTTCGTGCTGTACGGAACGAAATCAAGAATATTAATTTTAAATTTGATGGTTTTACCAGAACTTTTATCAAAAAAAAGGGCCGTTAAATGCTCACTAAAATTTTTCATGATATGTTTAACTGCTTTATTATGTAGATACATCATCCCTTTTTCAACATCAATTTTTATCAAAGATGTGTAGGTATCAACATTTACTCCTAAAAATTTACCAAGGTCCTTTTTATAGACGTTCAAATAGGCCAGTATCTTATCGTCATCAATCGGACTCTCGAGAGCATCAATTGCATATCCTTTTCCTAAAGGAATCATCTTTATCGTCCTTGATTCATCAATTCCCTCTAGCTGGTCTAAGATTGCTTTGATAAATTTCGACTGTGCAGCGTTTGAAGGATTAATGTGCGCATCAAGTTTTAGCATAAACGCAAGCAGGCCACCTTTTTTATATTTTTCAGTCAAAACTTTTTCAGCATTCATGACACCGCTTAACGTGTTTTTTCCTATATCCAAAATACCGACACCTTTTAAATGACTAGTGCCTATATTTTTAACATGTCTAATCATAAATGGCGGAATTTCAATCCCATTTATTTTAAAATGCTCAACCAACCGATTATCAAGTTCAGCGTATACATTTGATGCTAAATGAATTTGATCACCATCCCTAATCGGAAAGACCTCACCGTTCAACAAGTAACTATTTGTCATTAATTTCATGAATTCAAATTGTGTCAAATAATTATTCGGATTTTTTAAATATTTCAAAACTGGATCATCATCAATTTCCTTACCCCTGTTATCCTCGACAACAATATCAGCTAATGCAATTTGGTTGCTTATATCCTGCATCAACTCATATACATCACTTGACGATAGAACATTCTGTTCATTAACGAACACACCCCCATATCTGATGGATTGTGCATAGACATCTTCAACCCATCCTCGCTTTTCTGCTATTCCGTAAAGCCAATTGGAAAAACTGTCTCTAATTCCCAAGTCCTTATCCTTTCTATCTGTAGATGTCACTTATTAAATCATCAATGCCATCTTCATTGAGATCTTCCATCAACATCATTGTCTCTTTATGCGCAACTAAAAAAGCGACAAAGCCATCAATTTTCTTTTTTGATTGTCGTTTAGATGGTGCTTTCATGCCGTTTAGATTGCTAACTACAACCACGTTCAAAGCGCAGTAGATAAATAAAGGATTATCTGTTAACAATCTTTTTTCATAAATGATTCGCTCTGTATCATCTATCATTGAATTCATGACTGTTGGGTACTGATTAACCGCAATGCATTCAAGTCCTAAATTTTCACATTTCTCAACTAATTTTTGTGACATCGCAGGGTCATAGTTCAATTGCTGAACATCATAAATATCCATGCACTCAATAATATATTCAAGGACTTGGTCCTGATTAATCATTTTACCATCGCAAAAAGTGACAAACCCTTTTTCCGCTAAATCTTGATAAGGTACATTATCTTCTTTCTCTCTAAAATCAATGTCAGCATTTGGAATGAAATACATCTGCTTAACTTTAAGAATCGCTCGTCCGTTGATATCGAATGACGGAAAATTTAAACTAACGCATGTCAAATCAGTTGTCTTTGATAAATCAAGTCCGAGATAGCAAACCTCACCATCTAAATCTCCCAGATCATCAACAAGTACATGTTCTACCTGTTCTTGCTCAAAGAAATTATTAGCACCATTAACGAAAACATTTAAATGCTTAGACAAAAATTCAGCCTTCGAGTGGGCCGATTGCTTTGCTTTTTTAAATTCCGTCTCAAGCTGTTCCATCGTGACAGATATACCTATATTGGGATTTACCATCCTCCAAACTTTTCGATTTTCCCAATCATAATTTTTGTTTGGTTCCCAGATTGCTACGAATAGTGAGTCATCATTGTCATTGTCCAATACTTGTTTAGCGTACTTATACACACGCATTCCGACAGACGATGCACCTTTACCAGCTGTCGATGTATTTAACATCATTGGCTGTTCTCTTGAAACCTGAGCAGATTTCAGATTATCATACATATCCATGTTCTCTTGCGCATGAAGCTCATCATTTAAAACAAAATATGGATTTTTTCCTTCAAGGCCTTTAGTATTTTTACTAAGCACCTTAAATTTATTTTGATAAGCTATGCCATCAATATTATAACGATATAGCGCCCCACTAATAGTTCCGTTGATTCCCTTGTAGATTTGAGTATCTCTGGATAATGGCTCGGAGTTTTCAATTGTCTGTGAAATAGGCTCAGCTGCATTCTGAGCTTGCTCATAGTCAGTTGCAGCTGCATAACAGTCTGCGCCAAGTTCACCCTCACCATACATCGCATACAACAAAGCGCCTGCAGCAATGATTGTCTTACCATTTTTTTTAGGAACTTGAACATATGATTCTCGTATCACGCGCACGATCTTTCCTTTTTCGTTTTTGTGATACCAACCATACATGTTTGCAAAAACAAACATTTCCCATAATTCAAGTTCCATCAATTGGCCCGCAAGTGGTCCTTTGACATGTCTTACAAATGACTGTACAAAATCAAGCATTTCATTTGCTCGGTCAACTTCAAACCAAATATCTTTGCGCCTTTTCCACTTTCGATAACGCTTTACTGCTTTGATAATTGAGCTAGGATATCTTGTCTTATTTTTCATGACCATTTTAGAATATTGGTCAGCAAAATTTACCCCCGGTTCAATAATCATCCTGATCCTCGCCATTTATCACGATGTGCTTGCAATTCATTTATAGATTGCAATTTTAGCGATTTTTCATCGTTTTTTTCCAGTTTTTGCGTTATTTTGCGTTTATTGGTAATACCGAGTGATTCAAGCATTTTATTTTTCTTATCACTCCAAGTTTCAACATGTTGAGCCAATGGATGTTTCATTTCATTAACCGCCCCAGCCTTGTTTTCATGCAGTTTTGTTGGTGCAAATCCAGCATCTTCCCATGCATCAAACATTGATTTATATATAACAAATGCATCCAGATAATTTTCTAAAAGAGGCGTGATGGATGGATAGTATAATTCTTCATCGGTTAGATATTTTACTATTTTTTTTCGCTCTTCATCCCTTGCTACTTCAAGGATTTCAAGCTTTTTCTTTTTGGATAACTTAGCCATCTCACACCCCCTTTACTTTTTAAAATCTTGCGCAACTTTACAAGTGCCTCCTGCTACCCTATCCTCCGTGATGACAAAAAAATTATTTTTGATAGGGGGGGTTACTTGAAATAATTCGCGAAAACTTTTTTATCTTCACCATCATTTTCTTCAATCGTATGGCATTTAGGACACAACAATCTTATATTGTTTGGCTCCAGTTTTAGTAATGGATTTTTTCTAATAGGTACTACATGGTGCCTATGTGCTTGGCGACCAAATACAAATTTGCCACATCTCTGACAGCAACCGTTTTCTCTTTGATATACAAAATCGGCAACTTCTTTCCAAGCGCCTGTTCGATAGAATGGTTTGTTCTCGTGATGATAGATGTCTTTCTTTTTGCGCTGTTTCTTGGATGCAGCATGTTCCGGACAATATCTGCCCTTACTTATCTTACAGCTGCACCCATTGAAATCACAATATTTCATAATAGCAATTCAATAATGTCAATTTTCTTTTTCACATCTTTTGGAATTTCAACATCATGATCTTTTGCATATTTTTTCAAATCTTCTACCGTCATAGATTTCAAATCAATTTTATCTTGATCATCATCACTTGATTCTTTATTTTGATTTTGTAAATCATCAGGTTCTTTATTTTCTAAATCATCCTTCAAATCAAAATCTGGTTTCTCGTCTTTCGGTACAGAAATAGTTTTCATTTCTTCGCTGTCCCAATACTCAGTACCTGAGATAGTTTCTCTGATTTTAGTTTTCATTTTCTCCTCCAAATTTTCTATACAAGAAACACCATCTTTCGATGGCACTTCTTTTTTGCAATTTCTCATGATACAATTATTTCATTATTTTAGGGAGAAAAGTACCTGTTTTTTTCTCCCCCATTTTTCTTAAAATAATACACCTCTGTGCAAAGCAAAAAGCTCTAATATCTTGTATCTAATAGAGTATGCCTGACCTACCCCCACACCCATGTAAACTGCTCCAATCGTCCCCCAGTCGTAATAAGAATTTTCTCCCCAAAAACACTCCCTTACTAATTTTTGCAATTCTGGTGCTAATCCGCTCATTGTGCTATCAATATCCTTTTCTAGTTGATCATAATACTGATATGCTTTATTATTTTCTTTTCTCATCAGTGCTTCAAGTGGTGGCTCTGATTTTTTGCGACTCCCCTTTATCCACCAATTCACATCATGCTCTCTTGATAATTCGGCAGTGACTAGCGCTTCAGCTTTTAGTCTTGGAATTTTTGGATATAGTCTCATTTGCTCCTCTAATCCTGATAGTGTCTTTCGGCTCAACTCTTGCTTTTTGCGTGCCACTCACTTACCTCCTCATGCTACCTACATAGCTGCTTTATTTTATTTATCAGTTTATTTCGTTTCTCATAGCTCATTGACTTATTCAGCTGTCCTTTGAAAGTAGATGCGTGCACCCCCAACTCCTCAGCAATTTCTTTCTGAGTGTAGCCCATATTTGCGATTAAATTCTTGATATCATCATTTACTCTTTCAGACCCCTTGCCATCAGCAATCGGCACCACTTGCATGCCTGCATCCGTTATTGATAGCTTAATAACCTGAGTGCCATCCCCTGTTTCGCTTGTCATGCTTTCTTCGGAAATAAAACCATATCCGCCTAATTTGTTCCTGGCATAGTCCAGTCCTCTTAGTTCTACCTTTACAATCTTAGCAATTTCTCGTGGCCATCCAGTCAATGATTTCTTTTCCTGTATCTTTTCCAAGAGTCGCGCCTCACTTGCAGTAAATTCTGGTTGTCCCATGGCTACTCCTTTATATTTTGGATATTTCAAACTCAATCCGAGGATTGTTGCTATAAATTTTTCTTGCAGATTTTTTGGCAACTTGACCATCATCATAGTAACAAATTCCGTTTATCGCATCCATCAAGGCTTTTTCATAATTATCCAGATCTGGCTTGACCATCACAAGCATACTTTCAGCTTCTAACGCTTCCTGGTTCTTCTTAACTTTTGAAATATATTGTGGCGGCCGAATAAAGAAAGTTATTACCATTTTCAGCGCACAGTTTGCCCAACATTCAGGCTTTTGCGCTTTTATCAGATATGCAAGATTCTTTTTCCAAAATTTCATCTCCTTATCCTCGTATGTACTGATTCTCCCATTTTTTATGGTCGACCTATGTCTTGCTTGTGGTTTTGGCTCAATATCGATTACAAATTTCAATTCTTATCTTCTCCTTCGCATGCGGTAATATATCAACGTCCCGAGATACTCATTTTCTCGTATGTCTAGTTTTACTAGCTCATCTTTCTGAGTCTCTGGATTTTTACGTGGGAACTCAATCAATTCCCAGTCCGGATTGTCTTTTTCTAACTGCGTTACCAATTCATCATTTTCAAGCAAACGTGCAATCTTAGAATCTGTATACTTCCAATTTTGCGCACGCTCGACGATAGGTTTTTTCAAATTACGACTAGCAAACCATTTCCGTTTACCTTTTTGATTTTCTAATTTAAATTCTTTCGTGAGATAATTTGCTTTAATGACTACTCCATCCATACCATATTGACTTTTTATTTTATCAATTTTAGTAAATCCGATTGACTTTTTATTTTTCCCTCGGCCCTTACTCCACAAGTCATCAATTTCATCCCTATTTAACATATTATCTAGCAATAGATGGAAATGAAGATTTTCTGTATTTTTCCCTTCAATTACTCCCATGTACTTCATCTTTGGTAAGTCTTTCTTTTTTCTCGCACGATTTATCCGTTTTATGAAATTTGCTATTTCTTTTTCGCAGTCCTCAATACTGCCTGGTCTATTTTCTGGTGCAAAGGTAAATTCTCCTGTATAGTCTCCTTCGTTAAAATTTGCCACCGCTGATAATCTAAACCATTTTTGAGCATTACGATAGTTTAAATTTTTTTGAACTGGACGGCTCGCATTCTCTTTCCTTTTTCTTGGTCTACCACCTTTTACTAAATCAACAGGTACAGACTTTCCTAAAATGCTGCACTCACGATACTTGTCATCAGCAGATATTGATATATTCCTTAAATACATAAACGTGTTCCTTTTCTGTCCCTAAACTTAATACCTATTACAAGCCGCCCAAACGCTAACTTTGAAAATTAGCGTTATAACTTGATATACATGCGTTTATGTGCTATATTTAAAGTACATAAACGAAAGTTTCTACTATATAAATACAGTTCACCTAAAACTGTATTTTTTTGTTGCAATTTTACATCACGCGCATTTTGTTATCGATTACTATTTTGTTGACTAATACAATTTTTATAAAAAAACTTGTATTCTATTATCATGATTGTCAATGTAACTATGATCCAAATCACAACAAAAAATACTGATTTAATTTTCGGTGATTCCTCAACATCTTTCGTAACTTCTTTGTATCTTTTTTCAAACACAGCAATTTTGTTACCATTGACTGGCTTTATTGTCCCGCCTGCAGCCTTAGCAAATACAGTTAATTTTCCACCAATAATTGCTATGTACCTAAATTTATGATGCGGCCCTGTATAATACTCTGACCTATTAGCTTGCGATATCAACTTACTCGCATCTAACTCTTGATACCAAAAAGCAAAATCACTTGTCTTATACTTATTGCCATGAATTTCAATCTCAGGGCTGCCTAATACATTCGTGTCAACAAGATGCCAAACCCATTCCCAATATGTTTCAGTCTTTGAATGAGTTTTACCTTTGCTATCGGTATATGTGACTGTTCGTGTTTTCATATCGTATGTTTCTTTGAACTCCTTGCGCTCAATTGATATGATACTTGATGCAATGTCTTTATCCATTTCTGGAAATTTTACATTTTCGACTGATTTTATATCAGTTGTCGTGATGAAATTGCCCTGTTCAGTTTCGACAGTATAATCATACATGTCTTTTTTATTTTCAAGTTTGATTGCTTTCCTATATAGTTCCACTTCATCCATAACACTTTCTTGTATTTTTGAGTTGATGACGAAACCTACTGCCACTAATGAAAATAAAGTAATGATCATAGCAACAATTTTGAAATTTTTTATATCTAGCTTTCCATCCATGCCAATCCTCACTTAAATAGATTAGTGGCTTTTGAATTATCCACTTTGAAATCAAGATATTCATATTCTGAGACTTCATAACCTCGCCACGATAAAAATAGTCTTGTTGGAAATCTCCTTACATACCGCTTATATCTCCTAACAGATTGATTGTAGTTGTCACGATATTCAGCTAAACGATTTTCTGTTATAGAAAATTCTTTCATAGCTTGTGAATAGTTAGCTTGCGCTTTGATTTCTGGATATGCTTCAACAACTACATTCAGTGCTGTTGTTGCACCTTCAACATCTCCGGATTTGGCTTTAACACGCGCATCCGTCACGTTTTTCAATGTATCAGACTCATGTTTGTTGTATGATTGTACAGCATCTACAATATTGCTGAATAGGTCAACTCTACGTTGTTCTTCTTTAGAAATACCTGATTTAGCTGATGCTATACTCTCTTCTTTTCCGATTGCGCTATTTTCAGCGCTAAAACTTGCTAACACGATTAAACCAATTACTGCAGCAAGTGCAATAACTGGAATTACAACGTAATAAAATATTTTTTCTTTCATTTAAGCCCTCCAATGATTGTTGAAATCATGAATATAAATGCTGATAAGACTAATACAGCAAATGCAAGCATTATCAGTATGATCAATACGCTAAATATAATTCCCAATGTATCGGATATTATATCGGATAATTTTTTTATCATTATTCTACTCCTCGTTTCATTAAACTTTGTATGAGGTAGTCCTCTAACTCAGCGTCTTTTGTTTGTAGCGCTTTAGTAGTGTTATCGATGCGCTGCTTGATAATAACCTGCTCGTGCTTCATCTTGTTAATTTCTGTCTGCTGTACCCAAATTGAAGAAACGGCCATCAGCAAGAAAATAACCGATATGAGTAATAAACTATATATTCGACTATCTTTTTTCATCTAGCACCTCAACTAATTCGGGATATAAGTAAGCATCTACCAGTCTCGTTTCGTTGCTAATTAATACTTGTGGCACATTTCCGCTATAATCAACAATTCCCACATCGATAAATGATGCTTTTCTAAATTGGTTTAGCATACGATCTTCACCTTTAGTAATATTTACTTTTGGATATACAGAATCAAAGCGTTTATTTTCAATATCTAATTCGATGATGCGTTTCACTTCCTCAGCATTTTCCTTGCTGCAGAAAATTAAATCTTTTGAAAGTTTACCATCGATGAATATTCCCCAATCACATACTAATTCTTTAACTTCAATCTTCATCTTCTTGGTCCTTTGTCTTATTTATTTGCGGGTCAAGGTCTAACTCTGTTTGATTTGGGCTTTTCCACTCTGTTACATTTAACATGTCGCCTTGTGGTATGATGAACTCAAAATCAACAACTGCACCGATGCACTCTGATAAGCTTGGAATGATATTAATCATCTCAGTTCTAGGCACGATCAGTTTCAAAGCTAATCCGCTATCGGTCACGTTGGCGCTTTTAACTTCTGCTTGAAATTTTTTTGATTTGAAAATACTTTGTTTACTCATTATTTAATCTCCTCTACTGCCCAATCATATTGACGGACCATTTTTAAATGTTTTACCATTGCACTTGCTACCTCAGATGTATCGAATTTGAAAGCCTCTGATTTAACATTCGTTAATTTTTGCATTGGATTATTGAAATTGCTGACATACCATTTTGCTTTTAATTTGGTAGCATTGTAACCTACGATGTGCTTTTTCATTTTTCTTCTAGTGGTTTAACATAATAGAGACCTGGTGTCACTCTGTCATTCTTATAAATTTCAGCTTTGTGTTTCGCGTATGATTCACTTATGAAAACCGATATCAATTTATTACCCTTGTAAAGTCCATACCTCATGGCAATCGCTCCTTATCTTTTCCAAAACTCCATATCAGTTCAAGTTCTACTAATCTGCTTACCTCACCATTTTCATAGATAAAGCAGTCTTTTCCATAACTTACAGCGATTAATATCTCTACCTGACAACCTGATGACTGTTTTAACTCATCCTTTGATCCAATAAACAAGACACCTTCACATTCTTCAATGTGTTTTGCTGAATTACACAGCATTTCAATTGGTTTTTTATCTTTGACAATCCCATCTATAGAATTGTCATTTGCTGTCACTTCTAAAAATGGATTGAAAAAATCAATATCATTTTTCGCTAGAATTGATGCGCAATCTGAAATTTTTTGCTTTATTTCTTCAATCGGCTTGCCGTTCATCGGAGTTGCTAAATATACTTTCATATTTTCTGCTTTCTAAAATAGCTCAATTTGCATATCAGCATCATCTGCTTTTATCTTTTCACTATCCTCTAAACTTACCTGAATTTTCATACCTTCAAACAGTTGAGCCTGTTTGGTGTAAAAGTCCTTTTTGATTTCAAAACCATAAGCACTACGTCCTAGCTCATAAGCAGCTCTAATAGTTGAGCCACTTCCACAACATGGGTCAATCACGACATCACCAACATCTGTGAACAGCTCAATTAAATTTTTGATTAATGATACAGGCTTTTGAGTAGGGTGTATTTTTGGTATGGATTTATCGTCACTCTGCCACTCAACACACCAACCGCCATATTTCCAAAAATCTAAGTAATAATCATCAGGATTGCCAATAGTCACATCCATTCCATTCATGACCATCTTGCCTTTGCCATTTTCTTTAGGGTTGTTAAATTTTGGCAGTTTATCACGATACAATATGATGGCATACTCGCAATTACCAACTACTCGCATATTCGTTTTCATGGCCTGCGAACTTTGTTTTTTTCTAAAAACCAAATTAATGTAATTTTTAAATCCATGTTTTCTGCCATTTTCGATTACCATCCACTGTTGCTCAAATGAACAAAAAACTATCATGCATGGTGCTGTTTGCCCTATTTTTCCTGTTTTTGCTTTACTTTCAGGCTTTAATAGTCTTGATGCAAAATCAAAAAAATTATTGATTTTGAAGTCATTATCTGTGTCAAAAAATTGTTTTTTGGCCTTATCAGACTCCCCATTTTTATTGTCTCCATCTGCATACCATGCCGGATTACTTGCATATGCATTTTCTCCAATATTGTATGGGATATCTGCGATAATAAGCTGAGCACGTGGCACGTTATACCGTTTAGCATTTTCAAAGTGATCATTATAAGTTTCGTATTTAATGCGTTTTCTAGTATCGATTTCGCGCATATCATCTATTTTTTCTTTTTTCATTCCGTCCAATCTTTGACACGTGTCGTCAATAATTCTTTTGCTAAGTCTTTAATCTTCTTAGCTCCCTCAACACCATGAAGTTCGTCAATAGCCAACGTATAGGCCATCATGTACTTCCTTAATTTTGAAATTGTTTCATCTTTATCAGCAATTTCTTTTTGATAATCTGATTCAGATTTTTGCATTGGTCAACTCTCTGTCAATATATGATGCAGTGTCGGCGATTGACAATCTGGTAGTCTTGTCCTGGTCTCGTTTGAAAATAATATCCAATTGTCGATTGTTTTCCGTCTGCGGTTTACTCCATAGCTCACTTTTAGTGAAGACATCAGCATAATTCGCAAGTGGTACATCCGCATTTTTGGCTTTTTCAAAGACCTCGATTTGCTGTTTCAGACTTCTATTTTCAGACACCAAGTCATTATCTTTTTCGATAACAATAGCGACATTTTTTCTGAGCCATTCATTTTCTTCTAACAGCCTTTCAATCTCAGTATTTTGATCAGCGATTAATTTTTCTAATTTGTATCTTGGTTGATAACTCATTCGTTCCCTCCGATATCTTTTTATATGACGTGAAATTCATATAACTTTACTTTGCCTTGCCTGACATTTGTATTATTTCATTCCTAAGAATTTTTCAATTTCACTTTTGCGGTAGTACAGACTTCTAGTCCCTCTGATGGGTGGCTCATATCGTTTCAAACCAGCCTTGCGCCAAGTTTTTAAAACTGGGTCTGTAATTTTATATTTCTTCAACACTTCTTGCTGAGTGATAGTGTCTTCATCTAGTAATTTGACAGCGATTATTTTTTCAATAGCTGCATCAACTCCTTCTTTGATCAGAGACTCAAGATGTTCTGAAAAAATTCCTAAGCTGTCCATGACACTCCTTTCAATTTATGGTATAATTGTGTTAATAAAATTTACCGAGTACCTCACAGTCTGCCAAGATTGAGGTGCTTTTTTGTTTCCTCTAATTCAGGCCCTCCCCCTGATCAGCGTGCGCAAATTTGTGAGTGTGGCACTGCGTATACTACAAAGTATTAATTTTTACATCTCGCCAAAACTATGGGCGTATCTTACATCTCTCTAGTTTGCTTTTATAACGTGGTTCCCAGCACGTTTTTTCACGCGCATTGAGTATCAAATAGCTTATCTAAAGTCATTTAGATCAATATCAAGCGCATCGGCTATTTTAACCATAAAGTTAAATCCCGGACTTTTTACCTTACCTTGTAAAAATTTAGAGATATATTGCTGACTAACTCCAATCATTCTTCCAAGTTGTCCATGTGATAAGTTTTTCTCTTTCATTTTTTCAATGATTATCTTTTGCATTTAGAACTCCTTTGCTCTATATAGTTGTTAATAACTTTATCCACAACTATATGTTGTGTTTTAAGTATATTAGTGTTATAATATTCCTATGAATGAATACCGCGGCTAGCTGTTTTTATTCAAAATATTATAGAAAGGACAATCAATTATGGATAATGAAAAAAGTATTTTTGCAGAGTTGATTAATTTAGAAAATGAGTTATACAATCATACTAAATATTTAGTAAATCAAGTTTCCGTAGAAGATTTAACTGAAATACCAATTATTGAATTTAGACTGTCAGAACTCCTCATCTTAAAGTCAAATTTAGATTTGTTCTTAAAGATAAATTCCGATTATCAACATTATGAATTTACTTCCCTGATTTCATTTTGGGAAGACTCGTTCCATGAACTTAAAGAAGTTATTGAAGATGATGACTCGAATACTAGTTGGATGATAGAACGTTTTGAAAATTACTCAAAACAACATGACATTGTTGACAAAATGATTCGAAGCGCATTCGGAAGCGAGTAATCCAGCGAAAGCTACCATTCGTGTGTAGCTTTTTTCAATGCAATTTTTTTGATACGATTAATTGCCTCACTGATAATCGCATCTCCAAGGTATCCGGTCAAATCCCATTTAATTTTACTTATTGCTTGAATAGCTTCCTCATAATTTTCGAAATCTGCTAATGAACTTTCAACCAGTTCATCGATAATTTCATTTACATCATTACGAGTTTTCAAAAAATTATCTTTTAAATTATTCACGCGCATTTCTCCTTTTTAAATTCTGTTAAATTTTTTATTTCCAAGCCAATGACGACTTGGCCTTTTTCTTGATTACTCATGTGCTTTCTCCTTCCTAGTTTGCTTTTTTGACGCGAATCCCAACGCGTGATTTCGCATTGATGAAGAAACCTTAGAAAAAGTTATCGATAAGTCAAGTTCTAAAATAGTTAAAGCAATCAATACCATTGGCAAATAAATTTAACCTATTTTCTATTTCGACCATTTTTTTGATCTAGAAACTCTTCCATTTCTTTGATCATCTTGTGATTGTCAATTATTACAGGAATTGCGACAACTAATGCAATGATAATCGACACAACCAGTATTACTTCTTTTAACCCCATTAGGCTCCTTTCAAGGTGATACACAAGTTTCACTTAATGGTTCTAATATCAGTTATATCGAATTGTCAGATTCTTAAATTTGACACACGCCCAATTTTCAACAACTCCGTAATGGCCAAAATCAATTCGGGGTTGTTTTTTGTTTCCTCAATCTGCAAAACTTCAATAGAAAATCTTGTGATGGCTTCACTTATGGTAATTTTATTTTTTTCTTGATAACTCATGATCTACTCCTTTCTATCTCGCGTGCTTACTCTCCATTTCTGATATAATGAACCTATCAAGCACGGCAATGCCTGAAATAATCAGAAAGGATAATTTTATGAAAATTGACATTGAATTAGCAATCGAACAATCACGGGTGCACGCAGTGAATAACATGATTGACATTGATATTAATCCTGATCAAGCAGTAGCAATATCACACGCAATCGCTTCAATGATTACTGATACCCTATCAGCAATTAATGAGAATCAAGATAACGTGCAGTTCTAACACTTTTCACTAACTCCGCAATGGCTGAAACCATTGCGGGGTTTTCTTCTGTCTCGGGTTTTTCGCAAAGTCGCTTTATAAGTTCTTCTACTTCTGTCATATCCTACTCCTTTCAACTTGCTAAAAATTCAAGTTGGAATCTAAAATTTTTTACAAATAAACTTCTGAAAAAAGTGCATTCACTTCTTTAAAAGATTTGTTTGTTACTTCCGCTATTTTTTTAATTTTGCTTAGTGTAAGTTCCTCTGGATGCACTCTCCATGCATAAACAGTATCATAAGAAACACCAAGTTTTTTGGCGAATACCGTGAAACTCCATCCCGTTTCTTTGATAAACTCATCAAACGGCTTGAATGTTTTTTTGCTCATCTCATTCTCCTTTCTTATTTTTAAAAATATTATACCACCGACTTGAATTTTTAGCAAGTATTTTCTTGCTTTTTTTTCAAGTTTTTTATTTACTTTGACACAATATTGGTTTATACTTGATTTATAATCAATATTACAAGGTATGAGGTGTCACATGACAGATATTAAATTTGATAAAATGGTTAGCTATTACAGAAAATTAAACGGTTGGACCATGAAAGAATTAGCTGAAAAAATGGGGAAAACTGAATCTGCGGTCTCAAGATGGGAAAGTGGCACAGCATCACCCAAAATTAAAGACATTAATGTTTTAAGTGAAATTTTAGGTATTGACGCAGATATATTAATTTTTGGTAAATCAAAGTTAGTAGAACCTACCAATGATATTATTTCTGAGACGATAGAAATCATGCAAAAACTAGATGAAGAACATCAAAAAAACATTTTAAACTTCGCTAGATTTGAGTACGCTCAGGCTGAACAAGCCAAACAGTTGGAAGAGAACGACGCTTCGGTAAGCTAAAATTGCTTTAACATTATATAAGGAGAATGCTTTGAAAACATCTTTAAGGGAAAAAGGAAACAGTCTAGCTCAATTCAATCCCAATTATTGCGTCATAGATATTGAGACTACCGGCTTAGATACAAGATTCGACGATATAATTGAAATTGCTGCTTTAAGAGTTCGTAATAATATAGTCGTTGAACATTTTAATTGTTTGATTAAATATGATGGATTTACTGAATTACCAGACTTTATTACTCAACTTACTGGTATTACAAGTGAGAATATTGAATCTGAAGGTGTTCCCACAGAAATTGCACTTAAGACATTTCTTGATTTTATTGCTGATGATATAGTTGTTGGTCATAATGTTAATTTTGATATTAATTTTTTATCGCAAATTGTAAAATGAAGTTAGCCACCTTGAGAGAATGAAAAAGCACCCTGAAATGTTAGACTTGTAGTTGCTAGAAAACAAAGTCGAAAGGTTTCATGATGCAAAACAATTATACTTCAAAAGGT
>Ga0334895_1001644_pt1 | contig 21641 bp, 10 predicted proteins | sample GraSluR3_MG_7_FD_207229 | JGI IMG/M metagenome (GOLD analysis project Ga0334895, IMG submission 207229) | Sludge microbial communities from methane-producing bioreactor in Wageningen University, Netherlands - Granular Sludge_31_05-R3 | ecosystem: Engineered > Bioreactor > Anaerobic >... | reverse complement strand
CGCGGAAGGTGTTTTCGATGAGCTTTCCGGTGCGCAGGCTCTTGAGCTTGGAGCGCATGAAGGCGGGGCCTTTACCGGGCTTGACGTGGAGAAATTCCACAACTTCCCAAAGGTCGCCCTTGAAGTCAATTACCATTCCATTTCGTATATCAGACATTGAAGCCATATTTAAGTCCTTAGATTTAATCTGAGATGCCATCATTTTGTGTAGGCATATTTTGGCAAGAACTTTCTGAAAAATAAGGCGAATCTTGGCGCTGCAATCATCCCGATATAATGGACTCAGCAGGATGAAAACTATAGATCCCACTCATATCTTAGGCGAAGAGCTATCTTGTAGTTGAAGCCCGGCTGCGGGATGTGGGCGTAGATCTCATATCTCTTGTCTTGGAGGTTGTTTAGCTGTAGCGTCAGGGTGGCACTTAGGTCCCCGAAAGACCTGTGGGCATAGCCGCTGAGATTGATTGAATCGATCTCGGGCATGCTTCCGGCAAGGTTGTCGACCGTGCTATATTGCTCTGAGATCCTGCTATAGCTCAGGCGAGCGCCAAAGCTCTGCGGTTCATATGCCAGCGATATGCTGCCGCGATATTTGGGACTGTAGGGCAGGTATTTACCGTAGCTAGCGCTGGGGCTGCCATCTTCTCTTAGGGAGCGATCTTTGGCGTCGCTGTGAAGAAGATCTGTATTGAAGCTGAGTGCCTCAAGGGGGAAGTATCGCGCGGCAAATTCCCAATTGGTCAGTTCCGCTTCTCCCACATTAAAAGGACGCCAGGTGGAGCCATTGAGGAAATATTGGCGCCATTGGATGAGGTTATCCACCCTGCTGTGGTATCGTGTGGCTTCCAGTAGCCAAGCATGCCAGTATCGTCTTTTTGCTTCTCATTCTCGGTTCACGGGATCATAATCAGGATTTCGGTCAAGGAAATTCGCTATCTTTCCCTCAAAGCCCAATCCCTCATATACTTGAGGTCACCGGAAAGTGCTTGATAGCAAATAAAGCAATTGACAAAAAATGGTGGGAACTGAGGGTGGCATCTCAATGAAGGCACTGCTTTGGCATTGATCTGAGGAAATTCCAGAACTTTAACACAAGGAAATATCTGAATGCGCACATTCGACACTATTCTTCCATACCTGAAGAAGAGTTATAAGCAAATCCTGGGCGGCATCGTGATGCTGATCTTGGTGGACGTGGTACAGCTCATCACTCCCAAGGTGATGGAGTATGCCATCGATAGCATACAGCGTCGAGAGATCGACTCCGCCGGTCTCTTCTGGGTCGCTGCACTGATCATCGCGCTTGCTTTGGCGGTGATGGTCCTACGATACTTTTGGCGAATGCTGATCATCGGAAACTCCCATCGCATCGAACAAAGCTTACGGCAGGATTTCTATAGCCATCTTTTGCGGCTCTCGCAAAACTACTTTAACAAGAGCAAGACCGGCGATCTCATGGCATACGCCACCAACGATCTGCAATCCGTGCGAATGCTCTTTGGGATAGGACTGATCGCAGCGATGGACATCATCCTGATGACCGTGGCGAGCTTTTCCTTTATGGTCTCGATCGATCTGAGGCTGACTCTTTTGGCGATCATCCCGATGCCTTTCCTTTCATTTACGATCGGCTATTTTGGCAAGCGGATGCACAAGAAGTTTGCCCAGGTGCAAGCCAGTTTTGCAGCGATGAGCGGAAAGATCCAAGAGAGCATTTCCGGCATCCGCATCGTCAAGGCTTTCAGCCAAGAAAAAAGTGAGCTGAAGAAGATCGATGAAGTCTCCGAGGTCTTTGTGAAGCAGAACATCTCCATGGCAAAGATAGCCGGCTTTTTCCATCCTTTCCAGAGCTTTGTGATCGCCTGTTCGATGATCATCACGCTATACTTTGGCGGCAGAGCTGCGATTCGCGGAGACATCACAATCGGCGGATTCATCGCGTTCTTCCAATATCTTGGCATGCTGATCTGGCCGATGATAGCCATTGGTTGGATCGTGGACATGTATCAGCGTGGCACGGCATCACTTAAGCGACTAAACCACATCTTTGCGGAAGTCCCTGAGATCGATGATAGCGAAGCCGATATGTCCATCAAGGGCATTGATGGCAAGATCGAGATCAAGAACCTCAGCTACCGCTATGGCGAGGAACTTCCTCATGTCTTCAAGGACATCAGTGCCTGCATTGATGCCGGCAAGACCCTAGCGATCGTGGGCCCCACAGGATGTGGCAAGACCAGCTTGATCGAGCTGATCGTACGCATCTACAATCCGCCCAAGAATACGATATTTATCGACGATAGAGATGTCTATCGCATTCCGCTAATGGTGCTCAGGAAAGACATCGTGCTCGTCCCACAGGACATCTTCCTCTTTAGCGACACGATTGCAAACAACATCCGTCTGGGCAATCCCAATGCCTCCGATGAAGCGGTCTATGAAGCTGCCCGCATCGCCAGCGTCTATGAAGAGATCAACGACTTTGACCACAAGTTTGAGACCATGGTCGGCGAGCGTGGCATCACCCTTTCCGGCGGACAGAAGCAGCGTGTGGCGATTTCTCGCGCGCTTCTGACGGATCCGCAGGTCTTGATCCTCGACGACGCCCTATCCGCGGTGGATACCAAAACTGAGCGTCAGATCCTCGAGCGCTTGATCGAAGATCGCAAAGGCAAGACCACCATCATCATTGCGCACCGTATATCTTCCATCCAACACGCAGACAAGATCATCGTGCTGGATGAAGCCGTGATCAAAGAACGCGGCACTCATGACTCACTCTTGCGCAGTCGCGGCATCTATTATGACCTCTATGAAAAGCAGAGAATTCGTGCCCGGCTGGAAAACGAGGAGGATGAATCATGATGCACGGTGGACACGGTTTTGCAAATGACGATCTGAAATATAGGATCTACGATCACCGCCTCTTTACACGGATGGCTCACTATCTGAAGCCATACCTGATCTGGGTGATCATCTCGTTTCTTGTCTTGATGTTGGTAACCGGATCGGAATTGATCCTGCCGCTTATCGAGCGCTCTGCCATTGACGATCATATCGTCTCGGACAAGTCCATTGCTATCTTCCAAGATGAGGCGCGATATCAGGACTTCATGCAGCGCTATGGCTTTCTGAATCTTACCGAATACACGCATGAAGGGATCCACTTTGTGGTGATCTCTTCCGCGGAAAGAAACAGGATGGACCGCCCTGAGCTTAATAGCCTGGAGGAGGAAGGTATCATCAGCGGCAAGACGGTATATCTGGTGGACGACAAGCCCAAAAACCTTGAGATCCTCAATAGATACCTGAGCCTTGAGTCCAACCCTGAGCGTGCCATTAGAGAGCTGGATGGATATTTTTACATCGGGGAAGGTAAGATAGCAATCGCGCAAGATCGTCTGCAGGAGCTTCCTAAGAATGACCGCCTCGAAGTGCGCAGTGATTCCTCAAAAGCGCTGTTGCGCCTGGCCATGATATATTTGATCATCATCATCATCAGATTCGCCGCGGGCTACACACAGGCGGTGCTCACCACCACCTTCTCCCAAAAAGCGATGAATGACCTGAGGCATGATGTCTTTGCGCATCTACAAAAGATGCCGACCAAATACTTTGATACTAACCCGGTGGGAAGACTGGTGACGCGCGTGACAAACGACATCCGCGCCATCGATGAAATGCTCGCTTCGGGAGTGATCACCATCGTGCAGGACGTGATCTTGGTCTTTGCGATCATCATCCTGATGACGATCCTCAATTGGCAACTTGCTCTAGTAAGCATGGCGATTCTGCCGCTCTTGATCTGGGTCATTGCCGTGTTCCGCAGCAAGACCAGGGTGATCTACCGCGAAGTGCGTAAGTATCTGGCGCAGCTCAATGCCACCTTGGCTGAGCACATCGCCGGACAGAAGATCATTCAGCTCTTCAATCAATATAGCCACAAGCGGGATGAATTTTCGAACATAAACCACACCTATTTCCAGACCTCGATGAAGCAGCTCAAGCTCTTTGCCTTCTTCAGGCCGATCATCCACGTGTCGTCACAGATCGCCGTGGCACTGATCATCTGGTATGGTGGCGGACAGATCCTGCGCAATGCCATCACCATCGGTCTTTTGATGGCATTCACCCAATACGTTCGCAAGCTCTTTCAACCCATCAACGACTTCTCGGAGAAGTTCAATGTGCTTCAGGGCGCATTAGCAGGCGCAGAGCGCATCTTTGATTTGATGGACTTGAAGCCGGATGACTATCGAGATGAACTGGCGACCGGCGTCAAGCTCGAAGGTGAGATAGAATTTGAAAACGTCTGGCTGGCATACAACGAAAACGAATGGGTGCTCAAAGACGTGAGCTTCAAGATCCGTCCCGGAGAGAAGATAGCCCTAGTGGGACACACCGGCAGCGGCAAGACCTCCATTGTAAACCTGATCCTTGGCATGTACCCCTTCCAAAAGGGGCGCATCCTCGTAGATGGCAAAGCTCTGGACAAATACGCGCTCTCTGATATCCGCTCGAATGTGGGCATTGTGCAACAGGATGTCTTTATCTTTAGTGGAAACATCAAAGAAAACATCGCTTTGAACAATGACAAACTCACCGATGAAGAGATCAAGCGCGTCGCCACCTATGTCAATGCCGATAAATTTATCCAACAACTGCCTCACAAATATGATGAGCCCGTGATGGAACGTGGTGCCACGCTTTCGACCGGGCAGCGGCAATTGATCGCCTTTGCGCGCGTCTTGGCATACAATCCCTCGATCTTCATCCTCGATGAAGCCACCAGCAATATCGATACTGAGACCGAGATCCTGATCCAGGATGCTCTTGAAAAGATCATCAAAGAGCGCACCTCGATCATCATCGCACACAGATTGTCCACCATTCAACATGTGGATCGCATCCTCGTGCTGCACAAAGGCAAGGTGGTCGAAGAAGGCTCACACTTTGAGCTTCTGGACAAGAAAGGCTTGTATTACGATCTCTATAGATTGCAATACACCTAAATGATCATAGATAGTTCACGGGGGATCGGCTTGTCGCTCCCCCTTTTCTTTGCCTGCCTACGACCCCCTGGCAGAACTAAGCTCATCCCCAAGCTACAGCTTCCATAAGGGATCTCTTTGATAAAGCAGACTGAAGCAAAAAAGAGATTGACAAAATCCCAAGCATCCCACATTTTGATGACATGGATAATATCCCTGATCTTAATAGGAGGATCAATGAAAAAACAATGGCTTGTAATTTTAGCCCTTATGCTCATCACCAGCGTGTTTGCAACCCGCTATGAAGTGGTGGCATATTATGAAGACTTTGAATCCGGCGCAGATGGCTGGGTTCATTATGATGGCGCTGAGAGCCCCAATGAATGGAGCATCTACTCCTATGGTGGCACTCAAGGTGACGTCTGGTGGATGGGAGACACTGATCTGGCATCCGGAACCAATATCGGTGGTTACTACAATCACCAATACCTGGTGCTGGATACCCCGGAACAAGCTATCACCGCCGGCAATTCAACTCTTACTTTCAAAATGAGACTCGGCTTGGAAGATCCTGCCGGTGCAGAAGATCCTTATGATGGATGGGATTCTGCAAACGTGCGTATCTCAATCGATGGCGGACAGACTTGGAACGTGATCGCAGGAACTCCTGCATATGACTTCAATTCTTCCTATGCTTTCGGTTTTGAGCATGGTGAAGGTCCCGGCATCGCAGCCTGGGGTGGCATGCTGACAGATTGGACCACAGCTACTTTTGATCTTTCCCAATACATTGGCGAAGACGCTATGATCCGTTTTGCCTTTGCTTCCGACCCTGCCTATGCCACTGCTGAACAGCCCAATATGTTTGGTTTCATGGTGGACGACATCTCCTTTGCCGGCTATACCAATAATGGCGTCGATGACGGCCAAATGGTTAGCAGCAGCCTCGTTCCCCTGGGTGGAGACCTCTGGCACATCGCCACTGAAGTCACCGCTCCCTCACCTACACATGTGATGAAAAACCAAAATGATGATGGATCATACAACGACAATATGCTGAACTACCTGGTCAGCCCTTCCATCACACTGCCTTCAAGCGGTGACATCTGGTGCGACTTCCAGATCATGGGCGATTTCTCCGATCCCGGCACCTTCCCGGATGTCGACTATTTCGGTTGGGAAATCTCTCCTGACAACGGCATGACCTGGTTTGCCATGAGCAACCCCTATGGTGATCCCAATGGCAGCAACTATGTATATTCAGATGCTCCTCCGGTGTGGGCTTCCATGGTGGAAAGCTATTCTCTGGATGGAGACATCTCCGATTACGCAGGCAATACCGTCAAATTCCGCTGGTATTTCCAGACCAATGCCACCCCCGCTATCGGAACCGGCATCATGATCGACGACTTCACTATCTGGAACGATGTCTTTATCTCACCTCCGGAAAACCTCATTGCCACAGTAGATGGCAGCACAGTAAATCTTGAGTGGACCGAGCCGGGTGGCACACCTCCTCCTCCTGCAGGATTTACCGATGACTTCGAGTCTTACAACGACTTTGCCCTGCAGTTTGGCGATTGGACCCTCTTTGATGGTGACCTCTCCCAAACCTACGGCTTCCAAGGAATCACCTTCCCAAATAGCGGAAGTGCCATGGCTTACATGATCTTCAACCCCACCGCTACCACTCCTCCCACAGAGGGTGCAGTAGCTCACAGTGGACAGAAGATGGCTGCCAGCTTTGCAGCTGTGAATCCTCCCAACAACGACTGGATGATCACACCTGCTTTCACTCCGGAAGTGGGTCACAACTTCACTTTCTGGGGCAAGAGCTACGTAGCTGACTACGGTTTGGAACGCTTCAAAGTTGGCGTCTCAACCACCGGAACCAATCCTGCTGATTTCACAATCATCAGTGGCGACAACTATGTTTCTGCTCCGATCGCTTGGACTCAATATAGCTATAGCCTCAACAACTACGCCGGCCAAGAAATCTACGTTGGAATCCAATGCGTGTCAAACGACGCCTTCATCTTCTTTGTGGATGATGTAGCCGTCCAAGGCAATGTGCAGTTGGCAAACCAGAGCTCACCCGCGCAGGAGATTCCTGTAAACACCATCGCCAGAGCCCTGAATCCTGTCACTTCCGGCCCCGTAGAAGGCATCGCATCTGAGATCAGAGATACCCGCGACGTCTCAGGCTACAGAATCTATCGTGATGGGATCATGATCGACGAAGTTGCCGGCACCGTCACCGACTATGCTGACATGAACGTAGACGGCGGAGTGCACAGCTATTATGTGACCGCTATGTACGATGCAAATGAATCCCCTGCTTCAAACACCCAAACCGTGTTTGTAACCCCAGCCATGCACACAGAGACCTACTTTGATGATGGCACCGCAGAGGAAGGCTTCACTGTCGGTTCTTCAAACCAGATGGCTGTATTGCACAACTGGCATAACGAACCCGTCACCCTCAAATGGGCAAAAGTATATGTGCAAAATCCCACCGGCGCTTCGATCATCGTCCGCGCCTATGAAGTGGATCCCATCACAAACCTGCCCGGCGACCAGCTGACTCAGGTTCAATACCCCAGCACCAGCGTGAAAACCGGATGGAATTACATCCCCTTCACGACCGAAGTGGTGGTCAATAGCGGACAGTTCTTCTTGGGCATCCTCGAAACTCCGAATGCTGCCTCCATTGGTCTTGATACTGATAACTCCGGACACAGCTACACCAATGTAGCAGGTGGCGGATGGACCGCAAAAGAAGATGGCGAGATCATGATCCGCGCCATCGTCTACACCGGCACCAGCATCGAAGACGGTGTGACCCCCGCCCTCAAGCTGAGCGCTACAAACTATCCGAATCCCTTCAATCCAAACACCACCATCGCCTTCTCAGTGCCTGAAAACGGCATGACCAAGGTCAGAGTGTTTAACCTCAAGGGACAATTGGTAAACACACTCGTTAATGGCGAAATGACCGCCGGCAGCCACACCGTAAACTGGAATGGCACCGATGCCGGTGGACAAGCAGTATCCAGCGGAGTATACTTCCTACGCGTTGACAACAACAGCAGATCCACAACCCGCAAAATGCTGCTCTCCAAATAATAATCACATAGCATAATACAACGCCCCCGTAGAAATACGGGGGCTTTTTCATGCCCAGAAAATGGCGCAGCCGCAAATCGCGTAAGTCCTTATTTTCTCACCGCTTGCACGCTCGACCGGTGAGCGACCGGTGAGGGAGGCATGAGCGTGCCTTATTTTGCAGGCACTTAGGAGCATGGGACTCAGAGGTTTTGTGGGGATAGATTCCATGTGTTTGACCGCCGTTCTCTAGATTCCGGATACCCTTCTTAGCCCCACAAAACTGCTGCGTAATTTTGCGGGGACCCCGAATCGCTACGCTTCGTGTTCCGGAATGACTAAATTGGGGCGGTCGTTAAGATATGGAATGACTGGTTTTGGGCTGGTGGGCAGGATATAATTTGAGCTAGCTCTGCTATCTAAAATACCGTCCCGCCGGGACTCAGGTAATCCTTAGGAGGCATCGATGCTATCTAAAATAGCGTGCCTCCGGCACTCATAACCCATAACCCATAACCCATAACTCATAACGCCTAACGCATAACCCATAACTACGAACAAAGAAAGCTAAGCTTGACAGAATATTGTCCACTCTTAAAGCTGTAAAAAAAAGACTCAGACCCATTTATCGGGATGATGCTGGAGGCGACATGGCATCTCATAAGGCATTGGACACGATCCTTTTGATCTTAGCTCTGCTGCTTAGTTTACTTTTTGTGGCATCGATCACTCAGTTTATCCGAGGTGGGGATATTCTCTTCACATTCACGCAGATCACTACGCAGATCATCTACATCATTTTTGCCATCACCATCTTCATGATCATCCTCATCTTGGTGCTTGAGAATTCCTCTCCCGTCCACACGTTGGCCTGGATCATGGTGCTCATCTTCATCCCCATTGTGGGCTTTGTGTTTTATCTGTTCTTTGGCAGAAACTGGCGTAAGATCAAGCTTTTTAATCGAAAAGAGGTTCAAGACGCAGATTCTCTGGATGAATTGGCACAGAGATATCCGCTCTTATCAGGTAATTTTTTGGAGCACGGTCTAGAGCACAAGCTCCATCGCCTGTTGAAGAAAAACAGCAAAGCCATCCTCACCATTCACAATGAGATAGAGCTAATTCATGACACCGCGATTGCCTTTGCTGCCATCTGTGATGGGATATCAAACGCGCGTCATCATGTGCATCTGGAGTATTTTTCCATAGCAGCCGACAGCACCGGGCGCTATCTGAAGGATCTGCTCATCCAAAAAGCCAAGGCGGGAATTGAGATCCGCTTTATCTACGATGATGTGGCGTGCTGGAAATTGCCTCGCGGCTTTAAGCGCGAGCTGCGTGAGGCGGGCGTGCAATTCATCCCCTTCATGCCGGTCTGGATCCCACTTTTAAATAGCAGAATGAACTATCGGAACCATCGTAAGCTGGTGGTTGTTGACGGGATCAAGGCTTATCTTGGCGGACTCAATATCGGCGATCAATATCTGGGCAAGGATCCCTATTACGGCTACTGGCGGGATTCTCTTGCCATCTTCAAAGGTGAGAGCGTGTTGAGCTTGCAAGCGATATTCATGGCAGATTGGTATTTTGTGAGCAAAGAGCGGCTCTTCGATCCCAAGCGATTGGACCATTATATCGCCACAGAAGAGTATCGCAAGATAGAGAATATCTCCCCTGTACAAGTGGTGGCAAGCGGGCCGGACACACATCATGCCAATATCCTGCAGTTATACTTCTCGGCGATCGCCAATGCGCATCACTCCATCCGCATAAACACTCCCTACCTGATCCTCAATGATGCTCTTCTTATGGCACTGAAGACCGCTGCGATCAGCGGAGTCAAGGTGCAGATCATCCTGCCCTTCAAGGCGGATCATGGGATAGTGTTTTGGGGATCGCGCTCCTATTTCCAAGAGCTTCTGGAGGTCGGAGTGGAGATCTATGAATATATGCGCGGTTTTATGCATGCCAAGATCTTAATCGTGGATGAAGAGATCTTGGGCCTGGGCACGGCAAACATGGATCTGCGCAGTTTCAATCACAACTTTGAGCTCACGGCATTGGTCTATGACGATGCGCTCGTGGACAAGGCCAGCGACGCTTTCAGCGAAGATCTGGCATATTCCCGCAAGATTCACCTGGCAGATTTTGAGAAGCGCGGCCTTATCCAGCGCAGCAAGGAATCCATCTGCCGACTATTTTCGCCACTATTATGAGAGATTACTATGCAATTTATCAATCTCAATTTTGATCAGGATCTCAATGCGCGAGCATTTGAGGAGATACGCCCGCACACGGTTTTGGTCTTTCCTACCCGTGCTTCCGCACATTCGGCACGTCTGGCCTTTGAGACGCGCTGGGCTCTTGAGGATCTCGTTTTTTGCAGCATAGCGGACTTTAAGGATACTCTGCTTTGTGGGCAGATTCCATTTTTGGAGGATGAAAAGCGGCTCCTGACCCTTTACCAAGTGCTGACACCCGAGCAAAAGGAATATTTTCACCTTTCGGAATACTCTCTCATGCTTGAGTGGGGTCAGCAGTTTTTTCGCTTTATGCAGGAGTTTTGTGAAGCCGGCTATGACGTCTTGCGGCTGAGTGATCTTCTTCTAGATGCCGGCCTCATGCTCAAGCAGTGGCAGGAGAAGCATATTGAGCAGTTGTCTGAGATCGTCCAAGGCTATCATCGCCGCTTGCAGGATCTTGGCTTTACGGATCGGATCTTTGAGTATGAACCACCTCAGACACCACTCCCTTATCAGGGATATCGGATCATCTTTGTGAATCAATATTACTATAGCAAATTGGAGACAAGCCTCATAGAAAGTTGCGCAAGAGCAAATGAGATCCTGCTCATCTACCACGGAGCGTCTTCCGGTGAGGAGATCTGGCCCAAGACGCGCTTTGATCTGAGCCGTTCATTTGAAGATCTGGTTTCCAAGCCGCGGATCAAGATCTATGAAAGTGCCACAGAAGATCAGCATGCCATGGCATTTTCCGCCATGATCCGGGACATGAGCCCGGGGGTCATAATCGATCCCACCTTTCTGCGGCAGCCCTACTCAAGCTTTTTTGAAGAAGCTCAGAGCCCGCATCCGATCCCGATCACTCAAAGCAGATATTATGTCTTTCTGGCATTCTTAAACGAGATCGTGGAAAGCCAAAGGCGACATCCCGGCTTCGTCCCGCTAGGCATGATGATCCGTCGGCTCAGAGATCCACACATGGCGCGGATCATCTGTCCCGGCTGGCGAAACGAAGATCAGGTCATGCTCATGCAAGAGCTTTTTGGGCTTAGCAAAGATGGCATCCTATATCTCGATTTGGAGCCGGAGGATCAGTTTGGGCAGAGCAAGAGCCATCTGCATACTATGGATCTATGCAGAAAACTCTTTTCATTAGTGCAGAAGATCTTGGCTATCCGCAGCATCGCTGATCTGATTGAGCTATCGTCGGATTTGCTGGATCCCACAGGCATCGCCTCCGACTTGGAGCTTTCCAAGACGGATCTTTTGCCCAAGGTCTTCACAGCCTTGGCAAATTTTGGAGCCATCGAAGAGCTGCGATTGGTCGAAGACTGGGAGAAGATCTTTGAGCATCCCGGAATCGGCATCTTTGGTCTGTGGCTGGATTTTCTTAAATCCCAAAGCCTCAGATATGAAGCAGCAGCTTCGGCTTCAAAGTGGGAAATCAGCAATCTCTTGGATTCACGCAATCGTAGCTATGACTACCCCGTTTTTCTGCAGATGGTGGAAGGCATCATGCCAAAATCCCCGGAAGCTATTTGGCTGCTCAATGAAGTCCAACGCCGTCATCTCGGCATGATCTCCTATGATGATATCCGGGATTGGGAGAGATACTACTTCTTCCGTCTAGTGCTCTGCGCCAAGGAAGCGACGATCTTCTGCTATCAAAATCAAGAGAAAAACATCAATGTGAGCAGCTTCGTGGGCGAGCTGAGCCATCTCTATGCCACTCAGCCCGACGGATCTCTCTTTCATGAAAAGCTTCCCGACATCCTCTTCTCCGGGCTCTTTGAAGGGAAGCAAAAGGGGGATGAGATGGCGCTATATCGGACGGATGATCTCAGCGACGACTTCTTTTGCCTGCCAGCAGATCCGCTTCGGGATTTTGGACCCGAGCATGAAACAACGCAAAGCAGCTATGATCTGAAGATGCTCTCTGAAAATCCCTTTGCCTGGTATATCAGCTCCCATCGCAAGATCAGTCCCAAGATCGTGGAGCTGGAAGAGACCATCAGTCCGCCCCTTTTCGGCAATCTGATGCATAGCTTCTTTGGCGAGGTGCTTGGGCGTTCGCCAAGTGTGCACAAGGATCTTGATAGCATCAGATCCACCTTTGAAGATCACGATGCTCTCACGCACAAGCTCCAAGAGATCATCGACAGTCCGGACTTCTACTACAAAATCCCCAAAAACCACAATGCCAGATATCTGAGCACGATCATCAGTCCCAGATTGGCAGATAGTCTGCAGGAGTTTTACAACCGCTTCCTATGGTGGCAGCTCAAGGACACAGAATTTCGGATGATTCCGGAAGCCGAGTATATGACCAAGGCAGAACAGCAATATCGGATCCTGACAAGAGTATCACACGAAGATGTGGGCTATGTGGTGAAGATCCGTGGCAGAGCAGATCTGCGTATCGAGACTCCTCAAAAGCTCATCATCGTGGATTTTAAGACGGGCAAAGCCAGTGAGGATCAATTGCTCTTCTATGAATACTTCTACTACCTTCTCTCGGATATCTCGCTCAAAGAGCGTCTACACTCTTTCATTTGGCAAATCCTTGATATGAGCATCGACGATTGCAGCGCCAAGGTGGCTAAGCACCGCGAATCATATCCCCAAAAAATCGCCGATGCCTTGCAGGCGTGCTTGGAAGGAGGCTATATGATCGCCTCCAAAAGCAAAGGAAAACGCTATCTGCAAGAGATCACCCGCAGTGACCTATGGCTAAACAAAGGAGAGGAAAATGAGATTTGAGAATAGGATCATATCCGCCAGTGCCGGAACCGGGAAGACATATAGACTCTCCGTGGAATATATCTGCCTGCTGCTCAAATACTATGTGACTCATCCGGACTTTCGCACAGATTCGATCCTGGTGATCACCTTCACCCGCAAAGCCTGCGCCGAGATCCGCGAGCGCATCATCTCGCAGATGGACAAGCTCATCTCCGGCGAAGATGAAGGTCTTCTTAAGAGCATTCGCGGCCATATCCCCGGCGACCCCAAGAGCCTGAGCATCGACGAAGAAAACAAGCTGCGCTCCGCACGATATGAGATCAAAGCTGACAACCGGAATCTGCAAGTGATGACCATCGATAGCTACATCGGCGGCATCTTCCGCAACATCGTGCGTCCACTGAAAAGCATCGATAGCTACGATCTTGAGATAAACGCAGAAATGAAACGAATGCCCGCACTCATGCAGCACCTCTTGCAGCCCAAGCTCATCGGCCTCTTGGAGCGCATCCTAAGCCGCAAGGTCGAGCGCAGCATGGATGCTTATGCCTCTCTCTTCAAGGGGCTGATCCAAAACCGCTGGATCTATTATCTGATCCGAAACTGCTCGGATCACCATCCATCCGCGCAAGATCCCCTGCAATATGACTTTGCGCTTGATCTGAAAGAGCTGATCGGCTTCATCGCCGAAAACAAGAAAAAGCCCCAAAAGAAGCTATTGCTCTGCTTCAAGAAAGATTTTAGCAAGCTATTTAGCCATGATGATCTCGAAGCTGGGGAGATCATCGAAGAGATCATCAAGATGTCCCGCAGGTCCTCAGATGCCATGAAGATCCTGCATGTTCTGCAAAAACAGCCGATCTTCAACAAGCCGGATCTAAACAAGGATATGCACTCTTTGGCGACCGACCTGCAGGATCGCACCTTGAGGGCCCTCGGCGAAAAGCTCTACTATGAGTTCTTCCTCGCCGAGCAAGAAGAGATCCTTCAGCTATGGGAGTCCGTCTTGGCGGAATATGACAGATTGCTCTACTATCACAAGACCCTTAACTATGATGACATCAGCTGGCTCACCTTCGAGGCACTCTTTAGCCCGGATCCCCCTCTCTTTAGGATGGAAGATGCTTCCGAGGCCACCGAGTTTTACGCCTTCCTCAGCCATCGCAGCCGTTTTATGCTCATCGATGAGTTTCAGGATACCTCACTTCTGCAGTTTAAGATACTCCTGCCCATCATGGAGGAAATCTCCAGTGGCTATGGCAGCAAGGATTTTGGCGGCATCGTGGTGGTCGGGGATGAGAAACAATCCATCTTCGGATGGCGCGGCGGCGAGCGGGATCTGCTCATCAAGCTTAAAGACATCATCCCCAGCTTGGGAGAAGTCAAGATGGAAAAGCTCAGCCACTCCTATCGCGTCGGTGAGGATATGATGAGCTTTATAAACAGCATCTTCAGTGATACTCGGCTGCATGAGTATCTGGCAGATCAAGATATGGCGTGGGACTACCCTCTGGTGAAGTCCGCTCTGGGGAACGTGTCCGGATCGATTGAGTATAAGACCATGGGGTTTAACAGTATAGGTGGCGAAAAGCCGATGATCTATCAGAGCTTTGTGGATGACATGCTTTTGCCCGCTATTTCCAAAAGCAAGGATGAAACCGTGGCAATCATTTGCCGCACAAACAAGCAGCTCGCCCAATTGCAGCTACTTCTGGAGGACGAGGACAAGAGCAAGAGCCCGGTCTTCCAGCCCAATGCCCCGATTATCGAGCATCATCTGGTTGCACCCCTGATCAGTTGGATGAGATATCTGGCATACAAAGACTATCTGGATCTTCTTGCTGTCTTGCGCTCGGACTATCTGAGGATATCCTCCGGGGTTCTCAAAGAGATTGTGGACACTATCCACGCTCATGAAAGCAGGAAGCCCGCTTCTGACCAAGAGCTGACTTTTGAGGACATCGAAGTGGCGCACAAGCTCTATCTTTTGGCGCAGAAGCTGGTGGATTCGCCCCCATCCGTCATCCTGCAGGAGACGGTTGATCTGCTCTTTGCTCAGCCGGAAAATGTCCCGGAAAGAGACTATCTGAATCTTCATGCCTTCATCCGGATCGCGCAAGATTGGGAGCTCAATCATGCCAAGGATGGGCTTCTTGTATCCGAATTCCTGGATTACCTGATCCAAAACCAAGAGCAGGAAGACTTCACTCAAGTAAGTGTCGAAAACCGCGAAGGCATCGAGCTCTTGAGCATCCATCGCTCCAAGGGGCTGCAGTTTGACCGCGTCTTTGTCTTCTATGAGATCAGCTCTGCTTCCAGGAAGAAGACCGAGCTCTATCAAGCCCTGGATTTTGGTGATTCCGGCTTTAGAAAGATCTCGCAATATGCCCTGAGCTATCACTTTGAGCAGATCCTGCCCCATTCACCCATGGCTGATCTATATTCCCAAAGACAACGTGCCGCACTCCTAGAAGAGCTAAACAACCTCTATGTGGCTCTCACCCGCGCCAAGAAACACCTGCACATCTTCCTGGTCTATCCCTCCAAAAAGGAATGGGGGGATTACTATGAATATCTGCAAGGCAATGGCAGCGTGAAACTGACCCACGTCATGGCGGAGATCTTGCACAGTTACTTCGCCGATATCCCCAAGACAGAGACCGGTGTGCACAGCATCAAGCGTGATTACCCCGAGAAGAAAACAGATGAAGATGCCAAAGAAAGCCCCAAATCAGCGACTCAGCTGCGAGTTGCACGTCATCAGCGGCCGGATCTTGCCAAGATGCCGGATTACCCGCTCCCGGACGCAGCGTCATTCAAGGAGCTCTATCTGGATAAGCGCCAAGCGCTCTGGGGAGACATCGCCCACTTTTATCTGAGCTTCATCAAGCGTGACCTGCCCGACGAACACAGCCTGGCAAGCCGGCAAGCGATCTCGCGATATGGCTCGCTCGTGCCCAAAGCCAAGCTGGAGAAGCTCTTTGCTTCTGTGCGAGAAGCCCTGAGGGAACACAGCTATCTCTTCAGTGGGGATTATGATCGGATCTTCTGCGAGCTGGAAGTGGGGACCCATCGCATCGACAGGCTCATGATAGACATGAGGGCAAAGCTCGGGGTGATCGTGGATTACAAGACCGGTGGCATCCACGAAGAGGATCAATTGGAGATCTACCAAAAGGAGCTGATGAAGCTGCCGATCCTGCAAGGTTTTAGCTGGGACTTGCGCTATGTGATGCTCTCGATATGAGCGCTTTGTTTAGTCTTGGCGCCTAAAGTGGATCACAAAGCTGGTACCTTGTCCCGGCTGGCTATAGACATCATATTCCGCGCTCAGAAGCTTGAGATAGCCCAGGCTGAGCCGCAGCCCCATGCCCATGCCAAATTCCTGGCTGCTGCCCTCTTTGGAGCGAATCTTGTTCTCCTTTAGCTGCTGAAGCTCGTCGCTGCTCATGCCACAGCCGTCATCTTTGATCTCCAGGCGCAGCGCATCACTCTCTTGCCGACATGAGATCTCGATCTTGCCCTCTTCTTTGGTATATTTCACGGCATTGCTGAGGATATTGCGCAGGACGATCTTGAGCGTGTTTGGCTCGGTGAAGATCTCGGGTGCATTTTCCGGGATATCCAGGCTCACCCTGATCCTCTTCTGAGAGATCTGCCCGCGATATAGCTTGAGCGCGCTCTTGATGAGCGGCGCGATGCTCACATCCCGCATCAAGCGGCGGATCTTTTTGCTATAGCTGCGGGATTCTATCCAGATCATGATCTCCGTGAGCAGATCCGCTGTGGAATCCAGAGAATCCAAGATCTGCCCGATGAGATCACCCTGCATCTGAGGATCCAGCTCTTGATCTTGGATCATCCTCAGAGCAGCCACGCTATTGGAAACTGGCCCGCGCACGTCATGAGAGATCACCTTGATCAGGCGATTGAGCATGGACAGCGAATTATGAAGCTCCTGATTGCTTTTTTGCAGTGCTTTTGCTTGCTTGTTGATCAGACTGTTTGAGCTTTCCAGTTCGAGGTTTTTGACGCGATAGCTCTCGCTTTTTTCCGCGATCTTGCGGGTCAGATATTCCGCTTCTTGGCGTGAGATCATCTTCTGAGTGATCTCCAGATACTGCTCATCCTTGATCTCGATGAGCTCTTCATAGAGTTTCACTGCGCCCTGATAGTCGCCCACTTTGCTAAAGTATACTGCCATCATCTTGATCGCTGAGCTCTTGAGGTGATTGACGTCCACTTGCCGGCTCAGCTCATATCCCTTTTGGATCACATCCTTTGCCGCGGCATAGTCCTCTTTGGCGAGGTAGATGTTCCCCAGATGCAGATATGCAGAGCCCCGATAGCCCCGGTTATCTTCGCTGAACTTTTCCAAAGCGCGCTTCAGATAGTCCTCTGCTTCATCAAATCTATCCAGATGAAAGAGCTGCCTGCCCATCATGCTATAGGTCTCGGCTACTTGTTCATCGCCATAATATTTCTCTTGATACTCCACCGCCTTGCGCGCATAGACCAGGGCTTCTTCATAGCGCTTCAGATCCGTCAGCGAACTGCTCATATTGGAGTAGATATATCCCAAAAGAGGCGCTTTTTCCAGCCTATTGCAGAGCTCAACCGCCTGAGCCAGACAGCTGAGGGACTTCTCATGCATCTTGATCGGAGTATATGAATTTGCCAGATTGATCAGCACCGCCAGGCGAATCTCTTGATCCTCATTATCATCCAAGGCGCTGAGCAATTCATAGGAAAGATCGACCGCTTTGGTAAATTGCTTTGTATTCACATACGCCACAGTGAGATTGTTCATGATCATCATCCACAGTGAATCCTCGGGCGTCATCTCTTCCAGCATATCTTCCCAGATGTAGATTGCCTTGAGATGATCCCCTTTCAAGCTATAGCCGACCGCCTGGGCGGATCTCACCTGCATGCCTTGCTCCGTCAGAGAATGCTCTTTGCAGAGCTCCTCCGCGCGGTCCATATTCGCAATGATCTTGTCGACATTCTTTAGATAGACGTCGTAGCGGGTGAGCCCCAAGAGCATCCACACCTCATGATAATGATTGTCCGTAAAATCATGGTTTTGTAGATATTCTTCCACCTCTTGATAATAGGATCTTGCCGTCTCTATCTCGCAATCCACCATCTTATCGATCAAGACGCTGATGTGCTGGATGCCGCTGTCAGTGATTCTTTCCATCATTCTCTCCGTTAAACACAAGATAATGAGTTGCATAAATCCGTCAACCTAATTCTAACGGAATTGGACTTGACAGATTCCCACATGTCAAAGCTCATGATACCTCATCTAAGACATTTGATTTGAGGTTGATATGCGATACAGTTACTTTCTCTTGATTCTCCTGATCCTGCTCACAGCCCTTGCAGGTTGCCAAAGCCAAGATCAGGAAACCAGCGCGCAGCGATATGTCGTGATCTCCCCCGAGATCACCGAGATCATCAGCGCCTTAGGTGCCGGGGACCGCATCGTGGGCATCAGCGCCGAATGCGTCTTCTCCGAAGAAATGCAAGACAAAGAAATTGTGGGAAACTTTGGCGCCATCAACATGGAAAAGATCCTGGCGCTGGCACCGGACATCGTCTTCAGTTCCGCTTTGGAGCAAGCCGCCATCGCCCATGATCTGCGCAAGCTCGGCATTCGCGTCGAAAGCTCATATCCCACCAGCATCTCCGAGATGCTCTTTGAGATCACCCGCATCGGGGAGATCATCGATCTACAGCAAGAAGCCCATACCCTCGCAGACTCTCTAGCCAAGGAGATAGCGCTGATCAAAGCCGCTGCGAAAGGACTCCCCCGCCCCAGAATCTATCTGGAGATATACCGCGACCCCATCATGAGCGTGGCAGACAACTCCTTCGTCGGAGAACTGATCGAAACCGCCGGTGGCGACAACATCTTCGAGCGCCTCGAGCGCGACTATTCCCGCGTCAAAGCCGAGGATGTCATCAACCAACAGCCCCAGATCATGATCTGCTATTCGCAAGACAGCCTTCAGAACATCCTCGCCCGCAAAGGCTGGGCAGAGATCCCCGCCATCAAAGACCGCATGATCTTCTTTGAGGAGGATATCGATCCTGATCTGATCCAACGCGCCGGACCCCGCAGCATCGCCGGAATGCGCAGATTGGCTGAGATCTACCAGATATGGCGCGACGCTCAATGACCAAACGCAGTATTTACAGCATTCTCCTCTCCCTCGCTGGCATCGGACTGGTGCTGCTCTACCTCTTTTGGGGCAGCCCCAATAGCAACGTCCTCTGGCAAGTCCGCTTTCCCCGGCTCTTGCTCACCCTGATCTCGGGCATGAGCCTTGCCGCCATCGGCAGCGTATATCAGCTCATGCTGGCAAATCCCCTGGCGGAGCCATACATCCTCGGCATCTCTTCGGGATCCGCCTTTGGCAGCATCCTCATGGCAAGCCTCGGGCTCCTGGTGCTCATGCCTCTAGGCGGCTTCATCGGTGCCATCCTCACCATGCTCTTGGTGTGGAGATTGGCGCAGAAACACGGCGCTTTTGACCGCAGCAGATTGATCATCGCCGGGGTGATCGTGGGAATGTTTTTCTCCTCGGGGATATCACTGATGATGTATCTTCGCCGCGAGGACACCGTCCTCATCCTCAGCACTCTGATGGGAAATCTCGGGCGCATCTTCAGTGTTGGCGAATACCGCATCTTCCTCATGCTCAGTGCAGTCGTGCTGCTGCTGCTCATCTGGCTATATCTAAAGAGTCGAGCCTTGGACATCATGAGCTCCGGAGACATCTATGCCTCCAGCGTGGGCATAGACGTGCATCGCCTGCGCAAGGAGATCTTTGTGATCTCCTCCCTGATCGTGGGGATAGTGGTCTCATATGCCGGGATCATCGGCTTTGTGGGGTTGATCACTCCCCACACCATCCGTCTTTTGGGCTTCACAAACCAGAAGAAGATCTACCCCGCCAGCCTCTTCATGGGCGCGGGCTTTCTGCTGGCGGCAGATTTTCTTGCCAAAAACGTCAGCGGAATCGAACTCCCCGTCGGCGTGATCACCGCCGCCATCGGCTGTCCATTTTTCATCTATTTGCTACTCCGGCGATGAAAAAGAGATTGACACATTTCCCAATCCCATGTTTTTAGTTTGGATAAGGAGCGTATAGAAGCATGCATAGAGATAGAGTAAATGGCGTCCTACATCAGATGCTATTGATGTCCCGAGATCCTGTGATATATCTCGCCATTGACGAACACAGTGGCGGTTTTTCCCAAGAAGAATCACTGACGATTTCCGTCGTCAAAGCCTCCGCGCTTACTTGCAGCTTCCGCCTTGATGAGGCGCTGAAGCTGGCGCTGGATCTAGACAAGAAGCTCAAGCAAGAAGATCTGCTCATCCTGGAGATCTTCAATCTCTTCACCATCATCGCCATCTACCGGATCTTGGGGAACAGAGAATGCTTCAAAAGCTATACCGACGAAGCCTATATCCGCGCCCAAGGAAGCTCCGACGAGATGCTCAAAGCCCTAGCTGCTACTTACAACATCGACATCATGCAGCCCGACCCCTTGCAGCTTGATCCCCTCATCGATGATCTCTCCCAAAAAGTAGCCAAGGCAGAACACCCATATTTTCGCATCTGCCTGCTCTCTTGGCTCGGCAAGATCCACCAAGCTCTCTCCCATCATGACAAAGCGCAGGATTTCTTCAGCGCTGCCTATGACCTCAGCAGCCAACATCAGATGAGCATCATCTCGCTCAAGCTCTGCATCTCCCTCATCCAAAGCTGCACAGAGCTCGGCAAACATGAGATGGCTGAAAGCTTCTATGCCATTGCTCATGATCTCATCGCTCAGCTCAGGCTCCCCGTCTATGAGATGGCGCTCAATCTGGATTATGGCGTGCTCAAGCACTCCATAGGCGATCACCACGCCGCCGTGCTCTTCTTCCACAGAAGCCTCCAAGCTGCCACCGAGAATCAGCTCGATCTCCCGCTTCTGAAGTTTGACGTGCTTCGCAAGCTCGCCAACTGCCTGAAGCATGTGGATTCAAACCACGAAGCGCTCTCATATCAATTGGAAGCAGAAAAGATGATCGCCGGAAAAGGATTTTTGGAGCTCGAAAAATCCCTCAGCGCACAGATTGCCGACAGCCTCATCGCTGAAGGCAATTACGACGAAGCCATCCGCCGCCTCAAAGACGCCGCAAACTACTATCGCCAAAACAACAAGATCCCCGAGCTGACCCGGACCATGCGCAGCATGGCAGAATTTTTTCGCAAAAAACAAGACTTCCAAGAGGGCTTTGCCGTGCTCACCGAACTGGACAAGCTCAATCAGAGCTACATCAATCATCTGCACAATAGCCACAGCAAAGACAGCGACCAAAAACTCAAAGATATCATCAAAGAATCCAAGAGTCTAAGGCACAAATATGAGGCTCTCCTCCGCGATGTGGTCAAGCGCCAAGCCACCCGCTTTATCGGCAATTCCAAATCCGCTAAACGCGTCATCGACAGCGCCATCCTTGCCTCCATGCACCGCGAAGCAAATGTCCTCATCA
>Ga0334895_1001637_pt1 | contig 21684 bp, 27 predicted proteins | sample GraSluR3_MG_7_FD_207229 | JGI IMG/M metagenome (GOLD analysis project Ga0334895, IMG submission 207229) | Sludge microbial communities from methane-producing bioreactor in Wageningen University, Netherlands - Granular Sludge_31_05-R3 | ecosystem: Engineered > Bioreactor > Anaerobic >... | reverse complement strand
TGGGATATATGTTTACCAGGATAGTCTCATCATTGATGGAGGGAGACATCCGAAAAGCAATAAGGAGGAGAATGATGGAGCGAAGAATATCTGATTACAATGATCACTACATACTGTGTGGTGCTGGAGAGACAGGATGGCATGCCATGAAAAGGTTTCAGAAGAGCAATGTAAACCTGGTAGTTATTGATAAGGACGAGCAGGTTATAGAGGAGCTCCATGAAGAAGGCGTCTCTGCAATACTTGGTGATGCAACCATGGACGAAACACTTATAAGAGCTGGCATTGAGAGAGCAAAGGGTTTGATCTGTTCCCTCTCCAAGGACTCAGACAATGTTTTCACTGTACTTACTGCAAGGGAGCTTAATGAAAAGCTCTACATCGTATCAAGGGCCATTGATAAGAACTCCCATGACAAGCTTAAGAGAGCAGGAGCCAACAACACAATCTCCCCAGATGAAATCGGAGGAAGCCGTATGGCTGCACTGATGCTAAGACCTAATGTAATCTCCTTCCTGGACATAATAACCCATGCCGGAGAGGTTGTGCTTGATCTTGAGGATGTTGTAATATGCGATAGTTCATCAATAATGAATCAAACCCTTAGGGAGGTTCGAATCCCCGAAAAGACGGGACTGATCGTTCTTGCCATAAAAAAGAACCTTAAAAAGAAACTTCAGTTCAACCCCCATTCTGATGAGATTCTGGAGGTTGGGGATACAATGATTGTCCTGGGGACCCAGGACCAGATCAAAACACTGAGAAGACTTGCTTGCGACAAGGGAGACAGAATCCATGACAAAAAACACCAGCTGGATTAACCAGCTGGTGTTTTCATGTGGATTTTCTAGATCATAGACTGAATTTTACTATCAACGCTGGATCAAGTACTCTGAATGCAAAGGTCTCAGCAACAAAGAACTTCACCTTCTCCGCATCATGCTCCTGATAGCCGATTGAGAAGTCTCTTCCGATTGTAAGTTCAAGGTCATCATGGTTATAAGGAATCAGGTATGCTCCTTCCACTACATGACTGAGAATGATTTTACCTTCAATCAGGCTTTCAATTCTTTTCTTCAAAGGATATCCACTATCCTGAGCGATTATCCTCTTATAGGCATCTTTTCCCACAACAAGTGTGTATGATCCTCCTGCAAAATTTCTTCTAAGTCTTAGCACTCCCTCAGTTATTGACTCCATAAGGGATTTTGCATCTTCTCCAAGCTTGATTGCCTTTCCTTCAGCTGCTCCATCAAGTCCTACTATTCCCGCATTTTCCAAGCCATTGTACACAGCATTCTCTTCAAACAGCGCAATTTTTTCCAGGGCATCCTCCAATGGGCCATAATCAACATCCTTGGCTCCTCTTGAAACATTGTCAAGCTCCCATCTGTCCATCTCAAACTCGATTCTTGATTCAGTCAATGGAAGTACCTTGTAGTTTGCGTAGCAAACATCTCCATCCTCTTCGGTTTCCCCAAGTCTTCCCTCAGAAATGACATTGAACGAAAGACCCTTGGGTCCGTTTACCTTTACTACCTTCCTGGCTGACAGATATGACTTTAAGACCTCAGCGGCCCTTTCGTCTATTTCTCCCCAGGCTTCACTTGAAATTGGTGCCAGTTCTCTGTATAGCATATATGCTTCCCTCCTATTTTAGATCTCCAATGTTCAGTCCTTTATCACCAGAGAATTCTTCCTCTTCCCCGCCTTCTTCAAGGTGAGCGATGTCTCCTTCGGTGAATAAGTAAGTCTTCATCTCCTCATCCCAGGCTCCCATGTTTCTTCTTAGCCATTCCAATGTCATTACCGCGTGCTCGATCTCCTCATCTCTGTTGTGGGCAAGGATTTCCTTAAGTCCAGGATCAGTTGCGGCAGCAACTCTCTGGTTATACCAGTCAACAGCCTCTATTTCCTCCTTAAGGCTTACCAGTGCCCTTGTAATATCCATTGTCTTGTCATCTAGTCTTTCAACAGGTTCATGATATTGTGTCATCCCTATTCCTCCTTGTATTTATTCTCTAATAAGGACTTTACCCTAATTTACCAAATAATAAACACTCATATCCTATAGCTTATATATTCCAATGTCAACGCCGGATTTAAAATGATGGAATCGCCGGGTAGAAATTGACCCAAATGCCGGCTACTCATTCGCCGGAATATCCGCCGGTGGTACTGACATTAGACCTGATTTTTGTCTTTGGCGAATTCTGTAAGAGTCACCACGGATATTTATCACATGTGCATGATGCAACAGTCGATCAAGGATAGCCGTTGCAATAACTGTATCACTCATCAGTTCTCCCCATTCGCTAAAGTACTTGTTGCTGGTAAGGACAATGCTGCCTCTTTCATAGCGTGAGCAAATCAAGCGAAATAGAAGCTCTGCTGAGTGTCTGTCTAATTGCATGTAGCCCACTTCATCTACTATTAGCAAATCTGGTTTCAGATAGACTTTCCATCTGCGCTCCAGTTTGCCTTGTTGTTCTGCCTTCTTAAGGTCTGCTATCAGTTGTGCTGTTGTTATGTAGTAGGAGGTCATTCCGCTCCTTAGAGCTTGCATCCCAAGCCCTACTGCCAGATGGGTTTTACCTACTCCTGGTGGTCCAAGAAACACTACATTTTCTGCTCTTTTTACAAATGCCAATGTAGATAATTCCTTTATTTGTCGGCTGTCTATACTTGGCTGAAAACTATAGTCAAACTCCTCCAAAGTCTTTCTGTGAGGAAGCTTTGAAAGTTTTGTTCTGGTTTCTTCGCTTCTTCTTTTTCTATCTGTGATTTCTTCATTTAGAAGATCTGAAAGGAAGGTCAGATAAGTGAATTCCTTTTTTGCAGCTTCTTCCAGTTTGGCTTCAAGAATCTGGCTTCCAACCTTGAGGCCAAGCAGTTCCAAAGACTCATGGGCTTTCTCAATTTCAACCATTGGCACTCACCCCCATAACTTCATCGTAGAATGCCAAGGGCCTCTTATCTACAATCAATGTATCTGATTTAATCCCATAAGCCATGGGGAATGCTACCCCCTCTTTTTCAGCAAGTCCTTGATACTGACCTCTTAAGAAGACTATTTTACCTGATGTGTACTCTATCTTACGGCACAATATCCTGACTTCTCCGTCATAGACTTCAAAATTGCCTCTGATTGCTCTTACTCTTACTTCTCGGTTGCTGTATTGCCAATCTACTCCATATCTTACGCCATCATAGCTTACAAACCCATCTCGGGTGACTTTGCGGGTCTCCCACCTATAACTATCTCTTGTGGATGCCTCGGGCAAGGGTAGGAGTGGCTCTTTTGCAAGTGATTTTAACGGTATTTCTCCAGTTGTTCCGTGAATTTTACTGTCGGCTTTCTTGCACCATTCTATTGCTTGATTGTTTAAATCCTCAAGATCTGTAAATTTTCTGCCGGGCAGAAAATTGTCTTTTACATAGTGAACCAGTCTTTCCACCTTGCCTTTTGTCTGTGGTCTTCTTACTCTGCAAAGCTTTGGAACAAAGCCCATGTCTGCAGCGAATTCTGAAAACCTTGTATGAAAGATAGCTTTTCCTGATTCGACTCTTATTACAACGGTCTTCATATGATCTGTCAGAACTGTTTCTGGGATGCCGCCGAAATACTCAAATGCATTTAGCATGCATCTCACAAGACTGTAGTAGTCGCATCTCTTGGTGAATTCTACATATTTTGCTCTTGAATTACCCATAATCATTATGAAGGCAGGAGTTTTATGACTCTTTCCTTCGCCGTCTACATAGTGTACAATTCCCCAGTCCATCTGAGCCTGTTTTCCAGGAGGCGTCTCATATCTTTCCACTGCCTTGCGAGTTTTCAAAGGTCGAAAAGGCTTTATGTAATCTTTGATGATGGTTATTCCACCGTCATATCCTTTTTCTTGAAGCCTATCAAAGATTACTGAGCAATTTAGTATTCCTTGTTTCATGTAATCATCAATATCTTTCTTGAAGGGATCAAGCTTTGAACCCTTAGTTTTTCCTGACAATCCATGCTTCAGAGTTTTTCCACGGTTATTAATGTATTTCTTTGCTGTGTTTTCTGATATGCCCAACTCCTTAGAGATGGCATAAGGGCTCTTGCCCTGGTCTGATTTTTCGCGTATCATAGTAATTAGCCCACTCCTTATCATTTAGTACCTCCATAAAAGTATTCGCCATACTTCTATGGTATTCATTTGGTAGGTGTGGGTCAATTTTTAACCGGCTTTTTGCTTCAATTATATCCCGGCGATGACACCAATAATCGGGACCTGCTTAAATACTGATAATTTAGCGATTACTTTTTCTGTTTTACGCAAAATAGCCATTTACTTCGCAGAGAATTTATGTTTTTTGAAGAGCCCATATCTACACATTTTAAGAGACAAAAAAAGAAGCCTTTAACAAAGCTTCAATTTTTATAGATTCCCGAGACAGTGTTCCTGTCAGAAACGGTTTTCCTGTCCTTCCTTCTTGTCTGCGCAACAAGTTATTGATGCTTCCTGGCATCTTCAGCTGTTATCTCAGACTGAACTTGATAGATAGTAATAGTTTTAGGTAATAAGTTTTCATTATATTCAATGTCATAGAGGTTAACCATTAGAAAATTATCTTTTTGATGGGACAAGATGCTACATTCTTTAATCTTGTCCCCAATCAACATTTAAATTCTTAATCATCTTTATTCTGATTTCTTAATGATGCATTATAGGCAATTAGTTTCTTTGCCATGAAGTACAAGCCAATCATTATAGCTCCTATTATTACTATTACTACAGCTATTAACCCTATTAGCGTTATAGATGGTAGGTATTCTATCATATTATCCCTCCTTATGATTTTCTCATAATTTAAGTTCCTCTATACAATAAAGAATCTCCAAAAACCAAATTTTATTTATTCTTATACTTCCTACTATTAAAAATTCCAACGGCAATTAACAGAACAATGAACATTACATTCAATATCTGACCATAATGATTATTTATCCAATCGATATAAAAAGATAAAGCAAAAATAGCAACTGTAATAATAATTGAAATCAATATAAATACATTCCCATTCTTCGACATTTTTTCAACTCCTTATTTTTCAATACTTTCTTTCGATATTAATCAAACACTATAAACATTTATCTGAGTGCTCTGTCATGGATATAGTAAACAGTACCCTCAGCATCACATATAAAATTACCGTTAAGTTTCGTATCTACTAATGCATTGATAAGACCTGGAACATGATTATAGTCTTTACTCAAGTCAAGACTCTCAATTACACCTTCTGAATTATAAACCTGTTTCAATATTACCATTGCTTCTACATCTATATCTGTCCGTAGTCCTACCGATATTCCTTCGTTATCCTTTAGATATGTTTTTAATAAGTTCTCTATCTCCGTTATATCCTCCATAATTGTTTTATTCGTGTTTTTATCCATCCAATTAGGTATCACAAAAAGAGCAAAAACCAATATTACAACCATAGCAACCCTTAACTTCAAATTTTCCATTATATTAATGTATTCAGTCTTGCTTTTTTTTCAAATATATTTCCACCTTTCAGTTATTATACTTTATTCTACCTGTACCAACTACAAAAGTCTTTAGTATAGTATATCACAAAAATGGATATATTATTCCAGCTAACCCTATATATTCGTAGTATTAGTATTTTTTTAAGAATTTCTCCGCGAAGCAAGGCAAAAAAAGCAAAAAAAAAGCATATAAAGCGATTAGCTAACCACAATATATGCTAATTATTTATGACTATTATACTATATGTTGTATGCCGCCAGTCAAGTCCCTCTATATGGAATATATAACCTATAGCTTTCTCATCCATTCCTCCTTGAAATCACCATCCACAAGTGCATTCTGAAGGGTTGAGATCATTTCATCCCTGTCCCTGTTCAAGGTTCCCTTCAGGGCAACGTAGTTTGAGGCATGGTTGCTTCTGAACACACACCCGGGACTATCCAGGTTCTTCAGCATAAGGAGGGTCTCCTGAGCAATCTCATATGGAGTGAGCAAGGAAAACTCTCCCGCTTGAACCTGATCCCAAAGCTCAGTTCCAGGCTCAATCATCAATGTCAATAATCCAAGGTAATCTGGTTTTATCAGGTTGACTGCATGGGCTGTCTCCCTAGCATGCTCCTGCCAATGTTCTCTACCCCCAAGTCCTGAAATTACCGTTACTGAAAGCTCCAGGCCAGCCTCTTTTACTTTTCTGCCTGCAGAGACGATTCCCTCTTTCCTATCACCCTTCTTGACAATCTGAAGGATTCTATCGCTACCAGACTCCAGACCGAGATAGGCTATTCCAAGACCGGCCTCCCGGAGATCCTGGAGTTCCTCCTTTGACTTTAAGTGAATGCTTCCAGGGGATGCGTATATGCCAATTCTTTCGCATTCTGGAAATGTATTCCTAAGCTCCCTTATGATATGGAGCAGATTGTCAGTGCTAATCATAAGAGCGTCCCCGTCAGCTATAAATATTCGCCTCAAGTTTCCATACACACTTCTTGCCTCATGGATTTCCTGGATGATCTCATCAGTTTTTCTTATTCTGAAGCTTTTGTCCTTGTACATGCTGCAAAAGGTGCACCGGTTGTGGGAACACCCTATTGTAGCCTGCAATATCCAACTCCTTGCCTCTGATGGCGGTCTGTATACTGTACCTTCATATTTCATCTAATCACTCCCATAAAAGTAGGTTACAACATACCATTAAGTATATCATAACCCACTGTAGCTTTATTTCATGTTTTCCCTTATATACCCAAGAACTTCCTCTGCATGGCCGGCAGATTTTACCTTCCTGTATTCCTTGACCATCTCTCCATTCCTGTCAAAAACAAAGGTTGATCTTTCTGTTCCCATGTATTCCTTGCCATACATCTTCTTAGGCACAATAACCTTGAACTGCTCATGCACCCTTCCTTCCTCGTCACTTAAAAGCAAAAAGTTAAGGTCCTGCTTATCCCTGAATTTTTTGTGGGAACTGAGGCTGTCCTTGCTAATTCCCATTATGACAGTGTCCAGCTTCTCAAACTCTTGATTCAGATCCCTGAATCCAACGGCTTCGGTAATTCAACCGGATGTGTTGTCCTTTGGATAGAAGTATACCACAACATTTTTCCCGCTGAAGTCCTTAAGGGATATCTCCTGCCCATCTGTCTCCTTTAGAGTAAAATCATATTCTGACATCCATTTACCTCCCCTATGTTATTGAGGATTATATACCCAATTGCTTAAGCATTTACAATCAGATGACAAATTTCCATTTAAGAATTCTTCTGTCTGCCAGAACCCTTGATTTCGCCTCTCCAACAACCACTGCACCCATTTTTTCATAGAACTGTCTTGCCTCTGGACTTGATACGAATTGGAGCTCAAGAATACCCCTGCTTCTGCAAAACTCTACGAGGTGCTCCCAAAGATGGCTTCCGTAACCTTTTCTTATGTTTACTGAATCGATGTAGAAATATTCCAGTGTCACATCCTCATCACTTTCTATCAAGCTGTAAAAACCTATTATTTCATCCTCATCCTCAAGAACAAAGGTGGGGTGGTTCATGATATAATCCTCTGTAAGGCTGTAGATTCCTCTGAATGCATCCAGAAACTTCTTGTCATACCCCCAATGTGCCTCTGAAGCTACTGCAAGCTCAGTCAAGGTAATGTTTTCCTTTGGATCAGCTCTCCTAATGTTCACAGCAATCCCTCCTTTGATATTTGTATACCCGCCATCCTACTCTCCAATTATTTTTACCAGGACCCTTTTGGGTCTCATTCCGTCAAACTCACCGTAAAAAATCTGCTCCCAGGTTCCAAAATCCAGCCTGCCGTCTGTTACCGCCACTACGGCCTCCCTACCCATCAGTGTCCTTTTAAGGTGGGCATCTGCATTGTCCTCAAAACCATTGTGGTCGTACTGACTGTGGGGCTTTTCAGGGGCCAGCCTTTCAAGCAATCTTTCAAAATCCCTGTGGAGGCCACTTTCATCATCATTGATAAAAACACTGGCGGTTATATGCATTGGATTGCACAGAAGGATGCCCTCCCTTATCCCACTTTCCCTCAAAGCAGATTCCACCTTGGGTGTTATGTTTATAAACCCTCTTCTGCTGTTTATATTGAAGGTCAATTCCTTTCTGTATGATTTCATAAGCTCCTCCTTCTTCTAACTATCTTGTTAATGTACTACTACCCATTATACAACAAAAAACGCCCTCCGTAGAAGGCGTTGTTCCAATTATTCTGCAGTTGGTTGTAGCTTATGTCCTGAAAATTTGTTTACAAGTATCGCAATTGCTCCATCTCCTGTTACATTGCATGCAGTACCAAAGCTGTCCTGTGCAAGGTAAAGGGCTATCATTAGTGATGTCAAGGTTGCATCGAAGCCCAACATGCTCTGAAGCAGGCCTATTGCAGCCATTACAGCTCCTCCTGGTACTCCAGGTGCCGCAACCATTGTTACTCCAAGGGCCATGATAAAGCCGATGTAGGTTCCAAATGACAGTGGCATGCCTGCAATCAGCATGATTGCTACTGAGCAGCTAACAAGAGTGATTGTGCTTCCTGAAAGATGAATTGTGGCTGATAGAGGTATTGCAAAATCAGCTACGCCCTCATTCACTCCATTCTTCTTTGTCTGCGCAAGTGTTACAGGAATTGTAGCAGCTGATGACTGCGTACCGATTGCTGTGAAGTAAGCAGGTATCATTGTCTTGATCAGCTTGAACGGGTTAGCTCCGGAAAGTGTTCCCGCTATAAGATACTGAACAATGATTATTGTCAGGTGGAGTATTATTACAAGCACGAATACCCTTGAGAATACGCTCAGTATCTGGAATACCTGCCCCGAATATGTCAGGTTCGCAAAGATACCCATTATATGCAGTGGCAAAAGCGGTATTATAATCTCTGATATCATTTTACTTATAATTGCCTGGAACTCATCCATCAGAGACTTGATGGTCTTTGATCCAGTTGCAGCGATTCCTATACCGATAGTGAATGCCAGAATCAGTGCTGTCATTACTCCCATGACAGGTGGTATTGATATCTCTATAAATGCTGCAGCTGCAGCCCCCTCTTCAGCTAGCTCGGTTGATAGTGCTCCCTCTGTTATAAAGGATGGTAAGATTGCAGTATTGGCAAAAAACGCCATAGTTCCTGCCAGTACTGTTGAAGTGTAGGCAAGCCCTGCCGTTACGGCAAGTATTCTACCTGCGCCTTTTCCAAGGTCACCGATTCCAGGTGCAACGAATCCAAGTATGATTAGTGGAATTGCAAAGCCCAGGAAATTTCCGAATATTCCATTGAAAGTCGCAAATACCCTAACTCCAGGCTCTGGCAAAACCATTCCAAATAATATACCTAATATAATGGCGATTATAAGCCTAGGCAGTAATCCGATTTTTTTCATTTGTTTCCTCCTTATGTCTTTTATCATAAACTCCCACTGGCCAATTCCAGTTGAATGTTATGTATTTTGCCTTATTAAGTTAACATTTTGTCAATCCAATTACAACCTTTAAAGCGATTCTTAACAATTCTTAATCTTTCTTACTGTTTCAAATTTTCTGACATCATTCCTCTAGAGTCCTGACATCGGGTTTACATATCTTCCCCTTGCTCGGGTTTTACTGCCATATTGTATGGCCCCTGTGGGACATCTGTGTATGCATGCCAGGCAGTGAACACATTTATCCTTGATCCATACAGGTTTTCCTCCCCGCATTTCAATAGCATCCACAGGGCAGATTTCCTCACAAAGATTACAGCTTGTACATGAATCCGTCACATGAAACTTTTGAGTCCTTCTCCCCTTCCTGTAGAGGGCACCTGCAAGCATACTCATCATTCCAGGCATTGGTCCCCTTATATTATTGTGATTCCCCCTTTTGTCATCCTTTATAAGCTGTATCATACGGTTCAGTGAATCCTTGCTGCTTGTAAGCATCCTTTCCTGCTTTTCAGCATTCTGAACATCATACAAAAGCACATAGTTGTCAGGCATTTCCAAGGCAAATACAAAATCTGTAGCGATACCTTTCTTATGAAGCAGATCCTTGGCTATCTTAGTGGAATCTCCGGTTGTTGCTCCGCAGGTTGCCAGTATAAAGCTTCTGGAACCCTCCTCCATTTTTATTTCCACCTTCTCCAAAAAATCTTGCACCACTGTTGGAAGTGAATAGTAGTAAACCGGAAATACCACTCCAAGAATCTCCCCTTTTCCAATAGTAATTACTTCATTATTTCCATCAAGGTATTCCACTATGTTTTTTACTTCTTCACCCAAAGCTGTGCCCAATACACTGGCTGCATACAAGCTGTTCCCTGTACCTGTGAAATAAAATATCATATTATATCCTCCTTCTGTACTTTCGGTTCATTTCACGGTCCATCAAAATTATTTTATGTAATGGATAAACTTTCTTGCCAATCTTGCTATAATAGTATTATACAGGATGTCGATCGAGTTATTAACCTATATTGAAAATTGGATTGGTGATTTTATGAATACCTATGAAAAATGGGCTGAAAGGGAAATGCTTCGGTGGATGGGAGTCATGAGAAAGAGACCCTCCATAGTCCAAAGCATCTCCAAGGGAACACAAAGGAGGATAAACTCCCTGCTGCCAGAAAAATATCATGAATTCGTAACGGGAGCAATAAAGAATATGACAAAAGCGACTCTCTATGGGTCAAAATTTGGGGTAAACCCTCCCCTGGTGGGATATACCCTCCAGGATAGGGAGCGAATTCTCAAGAGCAAGACCAAGATGTATGCTGCAACTGCAACTGTTGAAGGTGCCGCCACTGGTGCAGGAGGATTTATGGCAGGACTTGCGGATTTTCCACTTCTTATGGGCATTAAGATGAGATTCCTCTTTGAGGTGGCTGCTATATATGGTTTTGATACAAACGACTACAAGGAGAGACTATACATTCTTCACATCTTTCAGCTGGCATTTTCAAGCAAGAAGCATGTGAACAAGGTATTCAACAGGATGGAAAACTGGCAAGGGTATTCAAACAGCCTTCCTGAAAATCTGGATGATTTTGAGTGGAGGGACTTTCAGCAGGAGTACCGTGATTACCTTGATATCGCCAAGCTCCTTCAGATGCTTCCAGTAGTGGGTGCCCTTGTGGGAAGCTATGTGAACAATAAGCTCCTTAAAAAACTTAGCGAAACAGCAATGAACTCCTACAGGATGAGAATGCTAAAATAAAAGAAGAAGGCCACTTATTTCTCAGCCTTCTCTTTCTCTTTTCTCTTTTGCCGATTCTCCTTATGTCTAAGGTATCTCTTCTCGCCTTCCTCATAAAGTCTTCTTTCCTCGTCTGTTCTCAGCTCAAGCTCGGGTACCGCGGTTGGATTTCCATTTATATCAAGGGCCACCATTGTGAAGTATGCCGTCAAGGCCACCTTTGGAGGCTGGCTAAGCTGAAGGTCCTCAACAGTAACTGTTACCAGAACCTCCATCGATTGCTTCCCAACATAGGTCAGTTGTCCATAGCATGTTACCAGCTCCCCTACATGGATAGGATACATGAACTCAAGCTCATCCACCATTGCAGTGACGGTGTTTCTTCTTGAATGTCTTCTTGCCACAATACCAGCGCAGCTGTCCATAAGCTTCATTACCTCTCCGCCATGCACATTACCTTCAATATTAGCCTGGTCAGGCTGCATAAGGTGTCCAACGCTTACCTTTGATTGATCCACAGTCTTTGATTTCAAATGCTTCACCTCTTTCCTTGAGTCACCGGGGACGGTTCTTCTGACTCATTCATCGGTTTGAAAATTATTAACCAATTAGATATTACTCCTATACTCAAGTAAAATCAAGTGCTAAATCAATCAACAAGTCCAGGGTGTGTCCTTTTGAAAACAACCATGTTGTATTCCTTTCCATCGAATGGACTCTGGTCTATGACCCTTCTGTCCTCAACAAATCCACATCTTTGAAGAACGCTTATGGACTTTGCATTGCTTTCCTCGGTGAAGGCTTCAAGCTTCTTGAAATCAGCCTCCTTAAAGGAATATTCAACTACACCCCTCAAGCCTTCAGTCATCAATCCCATGCCTCTGAATTCGGGAACAATTCCAAACCCAAGCTCTGCCTTCTCCTCGTCAGGATAGATATTCCACAGGCTTATTGTTCCGATTATCCTACCAGACCTTTTGTCCTCAAGCCCCCATACGATCCACTTGTTCTCATCAACTCCCTGGTTCATCCGCCTGATGTAGTCAATTGAATCCTCCAGGCTTTCATCCGGTCTGGTATCTGTATATTCATGCATCGAGGGATCCTTTCTCATATTGAATACATCATACATGTCCTCTTCTTCCTTAAGCTTTCTGAGAAACAATCTCTCAGTCTCCAATTTGGGAAAAGGGTTGAAATCTATCTTCATAATCTGCACCTCCACTTATATCTAAAATCTCTATACATAAGATATACCCCATTTGTCCACTTATACATATTTTGCTGAATCAATCAGAATAATTTTCAATTTACCCCTATACACCCCTGGGGTATTGTGATATAATACATCCATATTGAATAAAATAACTAGATGGAGTGATAAAATGTCTTATATGAAGGTTGAATTTCCAGGTGGTCTAAGGGTTGATGCAAGGTCCTCAAGACACCTAATAAAAACTGACCAAGGTGGCAGCGACCCAACACCATTTGAACTGTTCCTGGGCTCGATGGCTACTTGTGCAGGAATTTTCGCACTTGGCTTCTGCAAAAACAAGGGTATTAACACTGAGGGTCTTGATATTTCAATGGACCTTGAGATGAACAGACAGACTGGAATGATCAGCAAGGTAATCTATGATGTGAAGCTTCCAGAAGGCTTCCCAGCAAAATACGAGAAGGCTCTGATTAACTCTATAGAGCTTTGCTCAGTGAAAAAACACATGATGACTCCACCGGAGTTTGAGGTGAAAACAACATTCTAAAGAAATATCCCCCAATCCTTTTTCGGATCGGGGGATATTTCCATTTTAAGTCTATTCAAGTGATTCAATACTATTTGAATCCAGGTCGAGTCTCTTTAATGTCGGTGGTTGTAAATCATCAGAAGAGTGGAACAAAAGCCAACCTCCAAGATAAGTAAATCCTTCTACTCGAATCGCATCAGAAAGGAGTGTCTTGTCCAAACCAAAGTGGTCCATCCTATAAATACCTTCTCCTGGATATCCAACATCTTCACCCTGAAGAGAGTAGAAAATTCCCTCTTCCGTTATTATATAGGCCGATACATTGCCGTCAACCGGAACCTGATATATGTCTGGATCCTGGCCTTCGGTTCTTATCAATCTATAATCGCCGTCCATGTAGTACCAGTAATCATTCCACCTGGAAAGGTTCCTGACGGAGCTGTCAGTTTCAAATTCCAGCCTTCTGTCACTTCCGTCCATATGGACACTTTCCACACGGCCTCTTTCACCATCCATATAGCTATAGAATAAGCGGTTATCGAATACCGCCAAATCCGATACTCCTTTTTGGATAAACCGCTCCAGATTCTGACCATTCAGATCCATTCTGTATACATTTTGATTGTCCTGAAAGTTTATGAAGTATATCCAATCTCCAATCAAATGGGGTTCCATTACATATCCCAACTTGTAAATGGTCTGATTTTTCGTTCCATCAAGCTTCATCCTGCTATAGGGTTCACCACTGGAATAGAAAACCCAGTCTCCACTGATATTGAGCCTGCTTACCCCATATCCGCCGCCCTTCTGAATCAGGTATTCCTTCAGCTGGAAATCCTTGTCGGTTTTAACCAGATTCATGTGATTCTCAACATAGATAAAATGGTTTCTGCTTTCCACGCCATTTCCGTAGTTGTTTGTGTTATCTACAGTATTGCCTAATTCTTCACCATTTATTGCTTCAATCTGCTCCACCTTTCTCATGGTGTAGTTGTGATACCTTATCCTTAGATCCCAGTAGATTCCAGACTCAAAGACTACGGGTATGGATAATATGATTATGGCTACAATAAAAGCACCAACTGAGGCGAATCTCCTTATCCACTTGCTGCCCCTACCCTTCAGATCCTTGGCCAGCTGGTCAACATAGTAGCGGGGGCCTTGTATTGTTGCTCTTTCCTCGGAATACTCCAAACTCACCGTTTCCTTGCTCAGCATGTTGTAGGGAAAGTCAAAGCCTGGCTTAAGGACAAGCTTTTTCCCAGTTTCTTCAAGAACTCTCCACCTGGGATTCTGTCGGAGCTTCTCCAGCCACTCCACATCCACCAATTCTTCTTCTCTTTTTTTGTCTGTATAGCTGCTGATGGTTGCGATTGTGACTATAACAATGTATGGTATCAGGATTCTCCACAGGTTCTCCATCTCATATCCCAAAACGATCTCATATAGGACATATAGAAATAGGACAATGGGCAAAGTGAAAAACATCAGCCTTTTTATTGCAAGGACTATTAGGTTATCGGGCAGTTTCATTGGGCACCTCCATGAAAGCTACAAATTGTATTCTGTCGGGTCCATTGTACCTTAATTTTAAGCCATTTTCAACTGATTACGAAAAGGAAACCATGGAGTTTAAATCCCATGGTTTCCTAAGCATAAATATAATTATCTATTTATATGGTACTCGTAGCTGACTACTCCCTCTACCTCTGTAAATCCTCCTCTGTCATAGATGCTTCTTGCTCCCTTATTGTTCTCATTTACAGAAAGAATCGTTCTTTCATATCCTGCACCATGGGCAAACCTTATGGCTTCCCTCAACAGCATGCTTCCAAGACCCTTGTGTTGGTAGTCTGGCAAAACAGACAGGGAACCGATATTCACAACAGGTTTACCTTCATACTCATCCTTTATACATCTCACAGTTCCAACAGGCTCTCCATTGTGTCTTAGTAGCATCATACCTCCAGGAAGATAGTCTTCCTTGTCGGAATAGGTCATGATCATTTCAGTGCACACTGGAATCTCATTTCCCGTTACAAAGGCAAATGCCTCGTTCCTCACCTTGCACCAGCCTGCATAATCCTCTTCCAGCTCCACTGAGCTTATTTCATAGCCTTCAGGTATCTCATCCTCAGGAACTGGAGCATCGTCCCTAACCATAAGATACACAAATCTTTCCGCCTTGAATCCCAGGTCCTCAATGCGACCCATCAGCTCAATATTTGATGATGGTACAAAAATGTACACTTTCTCAAGATCGATTGCATGAATAAGTATCCTGTGAAAAATACTGTCATAAACAGCCCTGTTGTTCTTTTCTGAATATAGTATCCTAAACCTTGCCCTGTTTCCTCGCCTGTTGTACTCATCAATTATAAGGGATGCAGCTGCCACAACCTGCTTTCCTTCCATGTACAGGAATGTAGGATTTTCAGGACTGTACTCAAAGCTGTTCAGGTCTTCCTCGTATAGATGCGAATCATCCACCTGATCCCTATGCTTTCTGCAAAAATCTGTAAAATCTTTTAAGTTATCCTTGTTCAGCTCAACTATTCTACCTTCAACTTCCATTAGTCCACCCTACCTTTCCTTGTTAAGTTTATAGTACTCCATTGAATAGCTTTCTTTAAATCCACAGGACCGGTACAATCCAAGTGCAGTATCATTCTTAGCATCCACCTGCAGAAATATGTATGAGGCACCAAGCTCCTTGAGCTTATGGACTGACCGTAGCAACAGCTCTCTTCCAAATCCTGTCCCTCTCCACTCGGGAATAATTCCAAGACCGAATATTCCTCCTTCTCCATTTGTCAGGTGAAGATGCACCTTTCCTACAATATTACCCTGAACTACAGCCATATATACATGAAATCCTCTCTTTTTTTCAAGGTCGATGTCTAGAAGTTCCTGGTCAGCAAGCTCCTCATTGAAATAAATGGAGTTCTGTCTTGCTATTTCTCTTGCATCATCATTTGTCGCTTCCTTTAGAACCAAGTCCTTTGAGAATCCTTTTGCTTCCTCAAAGAGACCATCCGAAAGTATCATTTCATATTCTGTATGGTCATAGGCGGCTCCTGTACCATTAATGAAGCTTTTCCCCTCTTTTGATTTCCTGTCGGTCAGAAGAAGCATCTCATTTGAATCCCTTCCTTCCCACTCCATTTTAGCCTGTCTGAATAGCTCCCTAAAAATACCCCTTCTCCTATACTCCGGATGAACCATTCCATTTACCTCAACAGTTCTACCACCGAAATCATCAATCCCCAAGTAACCAACAAGCCTATGGCCATCCCAACATGTAAAATCATCCAGCTTCTCATCTGAATTTTCATCTGGGGTGTCAGCCTTTGCCAGCTTGTAGTCAAGCTCCAGCTTAAGCCTTACATCATCGTGGTCTCTGCAGATATTTTCAAGTTCAGATACAGCTTCATACAAATCCCTGTCCATACCTTTTGATGCTTTGAAATGAAAAACTTCCATATGGTTCACGCCTCCAAAATATTAGTTTTTTACAAGCTGCAAAGTGAGTCAGCGGGGACGGTTCTGCTGACTCTTTTTGGATTCATTGCAAAATCTAATCAGTTATTTTTATCTTCTTTCTCAGCAGACTTCTCTTTCTTCTTGATTTCATTTACAACTTCTTTGTCAACCTTATTATTCTTTTCCGCATTCTCAGTTGAATCCTTGTTTATCAAAGCATGGTCATGTACAACAGTGTTGATTATTTCATTGATGATAAGGTCTTCACGTACTTCACGAACCTTCTTCCGAACTATTTCTTCCACTTCGTATTCCTGCTTCAACCCTTCATTGAGTGAATAAATCATAATTAAAAGGATTATTGCAAAGGGCAGACCTGTAATTACTGGGGCTGTCTGTAGCGCTGTAAGTCCCCCACCAATAAGTAGTGTAGCTGCAACTACACCTTCCATCACAGCTCAGAAAACTCTCTGAGGAACTGGCGAATCCAACTTTCCTCCTGATGTCAGGTGATCCACAACCAGTGAGCCTGAGTCTGAGGACGTAACGAAAAATACTGTTACCAGAATAATTCCCACCACAGAGGTTATGCTGCTTAAAGGTAATGAGTCAACCATTGAAAACAGTGCAATTGAAGCATCTATCTCAACCGCTGAGACGATATCCGCCAGACCATTTATCTGTTGAAATATAGCCGTTCCACCGAAAACTGACATCCAGAAAAAGGACAACAGGGAAGGAATTAACATAACACCAAGAATAAATTCACGTACTGTTCTTCCCTTTGATATTCTGGCAATAAACATCCCTACAAAAGGTGACCATGAAATCCACCATGCCCAATAGAATACTGTCCAACCTCCCTGCCAGTTGGTATCTCTGAAGGTTTCAGTCCAAAGACTCATCTCAATTAGATTAGAAATGTAATATCCGATGTTTTGTGTGAAGCCACTCATGATATACACTGTAGGTCCTACAAAAAGTATGAACAATAGAAACACACCGGCCAGAACCATATTTATCTCACTTAATCTCTTTACTCCTCCATCAAGGCCCATAACAACTGATATTGTTGCCAGTGCCGTAATGCCAATTATCAACCCCACCTGGATTGGAGTGCTTATTGAAATGCCAAACAGGTGGTTCAATCCTGCATTAACCTGGGATACTCCCAGACCAAGAGAGGTGGCGAGTCCTGTCAATGTAGCCAATACAGATAATACATCAATCAGATTTCCCCAGAATCCGTATATCTTGTTTCCTATTATTGGATAAAAGACCGATCTAATTGTAAGAGGCAACCCCCTGTTATATGCAAAAAATGCCAAGCCCAATCCAACCAGGGAGTATATTGCCCATGGATGGATCCCCCAGTGAAAAAAGGTTGTAGCCATTGCAGACTGTACCGCTTCCGGAGACTGAGCTCCAATCTCGCCAAACATAGGTGATGGCGTATTTAGGTGTGAAATGGGTTCAGCAACACTCCAGAAAAGAAGTCCTATTCCCATTCCAGCACTCAAGAGCATCGCATACCAAGCAGGCTTTGTAAATTCAGGCTGCGCTTCTACTCCACCAATCTTCAGATTCCCATATCGCCCAAAGGCAAAAATCACCGCTGCAACTACGAAAATATTTGCTGCAGCTATCAAGAACCAACCTGCATTCTTTGTTATGCCACTCAATGCGCTATTGAATATATTTTCAGCCTGCGTTGGAAACAGGAGTGTAGCTGCAATAAAAATTATAAGTAGGACTACGGAAAAAAATGTTACTTGGGGGTGAATATCAAAACCATATCCCTCCCAGTTGTTTTCTCCAGGCTCCTGTCTGTCAGCCTCATCAAACAAAGAAACAGTCGGTCTAATCTGAAGACCCTTAAAGGGTTTCCGATTCTTAATGGCCTTTAATCTTGCTTCTTTCTCAGCCTTCTTTAGCTTTCTTGCCAATTCTTTCCGCGAAGCCAATTCGCGTTTTTTTTCATCTTTCATATTAGCACTACTCCCTTCTTGGGTCAGTGAGGACGGTTATCTTTGGCTTATGAGTCACCGGGGACGGTTCTTTTTGACTCATTTTATGTAGTTAGCCTTTGGATTATATTCCTATTGATACCCGTTTCTCTCTCAATACATCTGATGGAAAAACCATATTCCTCTCTAAGTTTGACTACTAGCCTGTTCCTGATTTCCCGATTGCTCAATAGGACTTCCCTCTTTATTTGATTTTTACTTAAGTAATTATCCACAATCATGGTAATTTCTTGAGATTTGGAAACATCATCATGGGTATCCAAAAATTCCTTGTCATCACTTTTCTTGGTGAATTCTATAAACTTAATGATTGCATTGTCCTGGGTTTTTCCATACAGCTCCAATATTTCCTCTGATGAGAGAAAGTCCTCCTGGTCCTTGCCACCAGCAATGTATTGACTATAGCTGCTCCATGGGTAGTTCTCTGGTTCTGCAACTATTTCTGCCTTTACAGGATTATTGTGGACATACCTTATGACCTGCAGCAAGTACCTCTCATCCTCAACAGGCTCGCTTTTGAACCTATCCTGAAACACATGCCCAACTCTATTATACTTCCTGTTGTAGTAAGTTGCATAGCTTGTGTTGATTCTTTTCATTATATTTGATATATCCTCATTGAGTTCCTTTATTACAAAATGGGCATGGTTATTCATTATGCAGTAGGCATAGAGGCTGTATGACTTCTTGGTGTTCACACTCTTCAAGACTCTGACTATCTTATTCTTATCACTGTGGTCAATGAAGATATCCTTCTTTTCGTTACCTCTTATCATAACATGATAAACACCTGAATTACTTAGTTTTCTCGGTTTTCTTGGCATTTTCAACCTCCATGGACAAATTTTTTGATTAATGAGTCAGCAGAACCGTCCCCACTGACTCAAAGTATAGCTTCAATCAATTTTTTTGTGTATTCATGCTGAGGATTGTTAAGAACCTCAAAAGTATCACCCAGTTCTACTATTTCTCCATTCTTCATAACTGCGATACTCTCACACATATGCCTAATTACCTTTAGGTCATGGGAAATGAACAGATAAGACAGGTTTAGTTCCTCCTTCAATCGAATCAGTAGGTTCAGTATCTGCCCCTGGACCGATACATCCAAGGCTGACACAGGCTCATCGCATACAATCAGCCTGGCCCTTGTTGCTATTGCCCTGGCTATGATTATCCTCTGGTTCTGTCCTCCACTCAGCTGACCTGGAAGCTTCCATCTTTCAGAGGGTGACAATCCAACCTGTTCCAGAAGCCTCTCCACCTCCTGGTCCAGTTCCCTGTCCTTTACTATGTTGTGTATCTTCAGTGGCTCTTTGATAAGCTCATCCACTGTCATTTGGGGATCCAGGATATCATTTGTGTACTGGAAAATGATTTGTATGTCCTTTCTATACCTGCGCATCTCCTCTTCCTTCAATGAGGTCACATCCTCCTCAAACAACTCAATTTTGCCACCACTTGGCGGTATTAACCTAAGGACAAGATTTGCAATTGTGCTCTTCCCAGACCCGCTTTCTCCTATAAGTCCCAGAGACTGATTTTCCATAACCTGAAAGGAAACATCCCGCACAGCCTTAATGACCTGCCTTTTGGAGAATGCACCGCTTTTTATAATGTAATGCTTTGAAAGGTTCTCAACTCTTAAAATCACACTCAAGGCCTGTCACCTCTTTTCATATTTAATGCATCTCACTTTTCTCCCGTCAATATCGGTTCTCTCAGGGATTCCCTCCCTACAGGCATCCTCCCTTAAGCTACACCTGCTGTAAAAGGGACACTCATCCCTGAACTGATATGGGGTTGGTGGAGCACCTTCTATTGTGTACATGGTTTCATCATCCTCTGCCAATGACCGGGCACACCTCATAAGCTCCTGTGTATAGGGGTGAAGTGGTGAATTCAGAATCTCATCAATGGCTCCCTCTTCCAGTACCAGACCCCCATACATGACCATCAGCCTGTCACAAAGATACTTGGCAACCCCAAAGTCATGGGTGATGATAATAACTGACATCTGATTTCTTGTGCTTATGTCCCTTAACAGATCCAAAATTGTTTTCTGCAGGGAGGCGTCGATTGAGCTTGTGGGCTCATCTGCAATTAGAAGCTCTGGGCTGCATAAAATACACTGGGCAATCATGATTCGCTGATTCTGACCACCACTAAGCTGGAAGGGGTACATGTGGAAGATCCTTTCTCCATCCTCCAGACCAACCTCTTCCAGGGTCTTGAGAATGTGATCCTTTGAATCGGGTAGTCCATGGGTCTTTAAAACCTCACCAAGCTGTTTCCCTATCCTTTTGTAGGGGCTCAATGCAGCTGAAGAATTCTGGAAGACATATGAGATTTCATTTCCCCTGATGCCCTTAAGCTCTTTCCCAGACAGCTTAAGAAGATCCTTGTCCTTGAATATTGCCTCTCCTGAATCAATCCTTCCCAGGGATTCATCCACTAATTTAATTATTGAGCTTGAGGATACCGTCTTTCCACTTCCGGATTCACCCAATATTCCCACTACCTCTCCTTTGTGAAGACTGATGTCAAAGCCCCTTACAACCTGAACGCTCCCCTTGTCCCCATAGAAGGATACCCTTAAATCCTTTACATCCAATAGTTTTTCCATCATGTTTTCAGCCCCTGACATTTCGACTTGACCGAATCTATCCATCAATAGTTGTTCCTGTTAATAACTTCAAGAAGTATGCTTCCAACCTCTTCAACATTTCGGGTCTTTTCCCCTGTTTCGCCTGTCAGGACGTGGATTGTGGGAATTCCCCGTTCCCAGAACATTGCATTGTCTGCCTGACTCCCGGTGAAATAGTATTCATTGTCCACAGACCTTGTCTGCAGCTGGGTCAAATCCAGCCCTTTGCTCTCCAGTTCCTTCTGGAGGTGGTGCCCCAGACTCCATGCAAGCTGCCTTGTAACAGGTGCCTGTGCCGAGCTGAAGCAAGCACTGTCAAATTCCTCTTTCACAAGTCCGGTAAGGTTTAAATAGACCTCAACCTTGTTTGGACTGTAGGGAAAGTCCTTTACCATGTAATTGATCCCATGCCGCTTCTCATCAACTGTTCCATCGAGAAACATAAAGATTATGGATCGTTTGTTACCCCTCTGTTCACAAAGTCTCTCCATAAGCTCCAGATTGAACTGGAGAAGACTGCTTCCATTGTCCTTTGTGTAGTTGTAGTTCAGCCCAACAACG
>Ga0334895_1001625_pt1 | contig 21837 bp, 23 predicted proteins | sample GraSluR3_MG_7_FD_207229 | JGI IMG/M metagenome (GOLD analysis project Ga0334895, IMG submission 207229) | Sludge microbial communities from methane-producing bioreactor in Wageningen University, Netherlands - Granular Sludge_31_05-R3 | ecosystem: Engineered > Bioreactor > Anaerobic >... | reverse complement strand
GAACGGTATCTTCTACGATGAAAAAATGACCGCTGCCATCATCGACAGGCTGATACACCACAGTTACCTGCTGGTGTTTTCAGGCCAGAGCTACAGGCTGACCCATTCGACAATGAACACCTGATTTCATTATGCCGGGGTGTTGCATAAATTAACTTCCGAACTGCTGTAATTTTTGTTTGCCAAACACAGTCCATTCCCGGAAGCATGATGTCGAGCAGCACCAGCGCGGGTTTTTTGCTGATGCACGCCTCCAGCGCCTCCTCCCCCGTCGTGGCTTCCTCGACGAAATAGCCCTCTGTTTTGAGGTTGTACGCGATCAGCTCGCGTATGTTGGCCTCGTCGTCCACGACCAGCACCGTCTGTTTTGCCAAGGCGCCCCCTCCTCAGTATCGGCGCGCGTCCCCGCACAGCATCAGCACGGATGCCATGGAACCCGTTTTGCCCTTGTCCCGCCTGTAGGAATAGTAGGATTCCTCTCTGCAGCACGTGCACTCGCCCTGCACGGTGATGTTCGTTTCCCTGACCCCTCTGCCGAGCAGGGAATCGATCATGCAGGCCTCCAGGTCGACCGTCGGCTTCCTGCCGTCCCTTTCGATCACGGCATGCGCGCCGAAAGCGTCCCGGAAAACCCCGGCCACGGGTTCGCCGACCTCGAAACAGCACGAGCGGATATGCGCGCTGATCCCGCAGATCAGGTTTCCCGGCGCGCAGCCAAACTCCTTTGCCATGCCGCGCACCATCGCCCCGCCCATCCCGGCCGCAACGCCCTTCCACCCGGCATGGCAGACGCCGATACACGCCCTGACAGGATCGAGAAGGAACACGCCCATGCAGTCGGCATGCAAGGTCATCAGCGCCACATCCGGTGCGTCCGTTATCAGGCCGTCACATTTGGGAAGGTCGGTCGGCCGCGTCATCCCCTTCCCCCTGTCCGATAGGCCCACGCGGTGCACAGTTGCCCCGTGCTCGTAGTTGGCCAGCACCAGCGCCTCTAATGGGACGCCGATCGCATCGCACACCAACTGGTAATTCGTGCGCACGATGGCAGGCTCGTCCCCGCGCCGCCTGTTCAGGTTCAGCGAATCAAAGGGCGCGGCGCTCACCCCGCCCTTCCGGGTCGTAAACCCGTGGCGCACGAGGCCGCTTCGCTCGAACGCCGGGATCGCCCCGAATTCGACGCCGCGGTTTTTACGGCGCGTGAACCCTGTATTTAACCGGCTCATTCGTTTCCTTTCTTCTGGTCCTTAACCAGCGCGGCCAGTTCCTTCATAAACGTGTTGATGTCTGTAAACTGCCTGTAGACCGAGGCAAAGCGCACGTAGGCGACCTCGTCCAGTTCCTTGAGCGCGCGCATGACGAGTTCCCCCACCGTCCGGCTGGGCACCTCGGGTTCGAGCAGGTTCAATATCTCCTTTTCGATGTCCGCGACCACGCCGTCGATCCGCGCCTGCGCCGCCGGCCGTTTTTCGCAGGCTTTCATCAGTCCCGCACGCAATTTCTCGGTATCGAACGGTTCGAGGTGCCCGTCTTTTTTTATGATCATCACGGGCCTAGTCTCCACTTTTTCGAAGGTGGTGAACCTCCGGCCGCACCGCATGCATTCCCTGCGCCTGCGCACGGCGTGTCCGTCGCCGGCGGAACGCGTGTCCACGACCTTGCTCTCCTCATAATCGCAAAATACGCATTTCAGCGCAACCATCCCCTTTTGGGCATTATAACAAAAGGAGCCACCCGCGTAAATGCATCATACCCTGGCTACCTTTCCGTGCCCGTGGGGCGGCCTGAAATCGACCAGTATGACGTCGTCCCCGATCTTCTGTATACGGCACCACGGAATCACGCACTCGTCGCCGCTCTTGAACCACTTCCCGAACTTGCCGGGCGCGGGGATCACGATCGCGAGGATGTTTCCCGTGACGCAGTCGATATCCAGGTCCTCTATGAAACCGAGGCACCTGCCGTCGCAGACATTAATAACTTCCTTTTCCGTCAGTTCGCAAAACCGCATGGTCAACGACCTCCCCTTGCTCCTACCATTCTATGTTCGCCGTATCAAAGGGATACCGCCGGCCGCACTCGCCCGGTTTCCCGGTTTCGGACGAAAAAAAACCGGCACGCGTATGCCGGCTCCCAAAGCCCAAGCCGTCTTATATCCAGCTCAAATATGTTTTCGCATATTGCGAAGCGCCGTCTTCTCCAACCGTGAAACCTGGGCCTGCGAGATGCCGATCTCGTCGGCCACCTCGACCTGCGTACGCCCCCTGAAAAACCGCAGGAACAGGATATGCTTCTCGCGTGCGCTCAGCTTCACCATCGCTTCCTGCAGCGCGAGCACCTCCAGCCACGAACTGTCGTCGCTGCGCTCGTCGCGCACCTGGTCCATGACGTAGATCGCGTCACCTCCGTCCTGATAGATCGGCTCGAACAGGGAGACCGGGTCCTGAATCGCATCGAGCGCGAAAACGACGTCCTCTTCAGGCAGTTCCATCTTTTGCGCGATGTCGGCCACCGACGGTTCGGCGGCGTTATCGGCGGCCAGCGCGTTTCGCACCTGGAGCGCCTTATACGCGATGTCCCTGAGCGAGCGGGATACGCGGATCGCGTTGTTGTCCCTCAGGTGCCTCCGTATCTCGCCGATGATCATCGGCACGGCGTAGGTGGAGAATTTCACGTTGTGTGAAAGGTCGAAGTTGTCGATCGCCTTCATCAGGCCGATGCAGCCTACCTGAAACAGGTCGTCGAGCGGCTCGCCGCGGTTGTTGAACCGCTTGATGACGCTGAGCACCAGGCGCAGGTTGCCCTGTATGAATTCTTCGCGCGCCTCTGTGTCTCCCTGCCGGATCAGTTCGAGCAGTTCGCGCATGCGGTCGTTGGTCAGTACGGTCAGTTTGGAGGTGTCTACCCCGCAGATTTCGACTTTGTTGCCGGCCATGCACCATCCTCCGTTCTCCCGTACTAGTACAAGACTATCTTTGCCACTGGAGGGTGGTTTTATACTGGACGGCGCACTTAGCCAGGCTACTGCTCAATCTGCTAAGTTTTAAAAATTGGTTCTCTCGACATGGAACACTCATAAACCCTATGATATGGTCGAAAAACTAATCATTTAGATTTAAGAAAGGCTTTACCCAAACTTTGGCGAAATACTTTTATAATACTTATTTCATCCATAAAAGTGGGAATAATGGCTGAATATCCTAGGGGCTCAGAGTGGCGAAAATGGGATTTACATGTACATACTCCGGCATCCGTCCTCTGCCTCGTAAACGAAACAGTATCACAGGGCGTTACTAAGCCTTGTTTAGCTAAGATTGTCCGAGTTTTTTAACCACGTGTACCAACAGTGTGACAATGCTGGCACCAACCAGGATCAGCTGCCAGGGTAAAACGCCTAGTAACCGTTTTCTGATTTGCTACAGGTCAGGGGGCAGACATAGGCCTCCCTATGAAGGAGGCCTGGAATCGAACACTCAGATTATATTACCCTAAAGCTCGTTTATTAATGTGTACAGGATTAACGTTTTATCAAGGGGAAGTTCCGAGAAGATAGAACCTAATGTATCCTCTTTGAACTGCGCATCCACATTGGCATCGTAAATTGCCAATCCGTGTAATCCCCCAGACTCATCAATATATGCGTTAATTTCGTCTAACTTATCTTGATGTTTATCCAGGTCCGTGCCTATACCGCGCATCAAATCTGTAAGCGGTGTTGTGTAAAAATCATATCCTTCCTGGCCACCGGTGCCCCGAACCTTTTTAAGGTTCGGATGATTTGTATAAAAATCATTGACCGCAGCGCCCGGATCGCTGGTCGCATAGACTATTTCGTTCTTGCTGCTGTAAACCATTTCGGAATTCGGATATTCGTGAACGTTTGTATTCGGCACATTGGCCGTATCCTCTGCTGAAACGCCTGCGCTTGTGTCGGGCTTGCCAACGGAAGCATCGGAAGCGGATTCTTCGTTAGCGCCCGCACACCCGACTAAGAATAATACTAAGATAAATGTCAGAATTGTTAAAGTATATTTTTTCATTTCATACCCTCCATTACTACTTTCAGCCCTAAGATTGATACAGCGGCAACCATATCACCGGTTTGCTCCTGTTTCTTTCTTTTGGTATCTACTCTCACCTCCTTGTAAATACAATCATTGCCAGGATAACATATTGCACATAGTACTTCAACAAAACCCGCCCTGTTACCTGATCCATATTGATAATGAGGAGCAGGGCGCTTTTGGTAATTCAACTAATGAAAATCATGGAGTAACGATTACAGGTATAAAGGGTCCAAGTTTAGCAATAAGCCCATGTCATTTTTTACGGTAGGCAATATTGATTATTTCAAAGCGAAAAAGCCCGGTGTAAAAAACATCGGGCTTTTTTGGCCTATAGCGCGCTCGCTTGATAAAAAAGCCGCCCTTCATCAGCCCTGCCGGGCAACAGGTCTATTCCCTCGTAAAGATATCCGTCTGGTTTTCCGGTCCGATAAGGGTGAGCTTGTTCCCTTCGATCTTGAACGAACCCGTCTGTTCCACGCCGTTCTGGGTGATGATGATTTTGTCGCCTTCGGTCCTGTAAGTCCCCGACTCCTCGGCCTGATCGTTCAAATACGCGACCAGGGTGCCGTCGCCCCTGAACTCTAGGGCCGCTTCACTATATACGTCGCTCCTCCACTTTCCCACGATCGAGCTTTGTGACGCGCACGCCGCTATCAGGAACAACGCACAAAAAACCAAAAAACAAACCGCAATCCTCTTTTTCATCCCAAAATAATCCTCCATTTTTAAGACCATTCTATATTCTTCAGGCAGATGTGTAAACAGACAGCGGCTTTTTTCTTTATAATTATGGTATTTTCCACGAAAACAGCGAGGAAGCTGCGCCTGTCTGCCGCGACAGCCGGGTCCGAACCGGGAAGATAACCAGACACTCACAGAAAAAAGCGGGGCGAAGCCCCGCTTTTTTGTACCCAAACGTGCTATTCTTTGACGTAAACCTCTGCCCCGCTCCCGGGGCTTTCCAGGGTCAGCTTATTCCCTTCGACCTTGTATGTGCCCTTCTGTTCCTCGCCAGCCACGGTCATGGTGATATTGTTGCCGTCTGTTTTATAGGTTCCCGATACCGCAAGCTGTTCCATGAAGTAGACGTTGAGCGTCCCGTCCGCCTTGAATTCCATCGCCGCAAGGCCCGTCGTCTCTTCCTTCCATTTGCCAAGCAACGCGGAAGACCCCGGGGCGTTGCCGCACGCCGCAAGCAGGAAAACCGCACATATTGCCACCACCAGAATCAAAACCGCACTCTTCTTATTCATGCACATTCCTCCGTAATGCTGTCCTCATACGTTCAAAGGACGTTTGTACCAATATCAACGAAAAGCGGGCGGATGAACCGATAAAACCGGAATAATCGGCAGATCTTCCGCACGCTACCGCTCTTTTTTGGCGATCCGATTCCGTTTGCGCATCCGAACAGGGTGTCCGGCAAGCCCGGATAACCGCAACCGGCAATACCTTTAAAGCGCAAGCTTTTGTCTACTGCCTGATAAAGACCGTCGTATACTCCGAGCCGTCGGGGTTCTTGCCTGTCAGCGTGAGCGTGTCCCCTTCGAGTTTGAATGCGGAGGTCGCGCTCTGGCCGGCAACGGTCATCGTAATCCTGTCGCCATCGACGGCATAGGCCCCGGTCCCGAAAAGCGTATCCGACTGATACACATTCACCGTCCCGTCCTGCAGGAATTCGATGGCCCTCCCGGGTTCGTCCTGAGACGCCCACTTCCCAACAATCGAAGGGGAACAAGCCGCGAGCAAAAGCGAAACAACCAGCAGCAAAGCTGTGACGGGGCCTTTTTTTTTCACGGTTCCAACCTCCGATCATCACGCTTTGATTGACCTGATTATAGCCCGAATACATACGGTATGTAAAGTAAAACAGGTAAACCTTTTCAAAAGCGCCAGGTACGGCAACGCCCCCCGTTGCATCTCTTGGCAGCGGTGGGGCGTTGAACCGGAGCCGTTTCGTCGTTATGACATATGATTATACCATCCGGCTCATCTCTTTCCTCAACCGGCTGATGATCCTTTTTTCCAGGCGCGAGATATAGCTCTGGGAGATCCCCATCATCTCCGCGACCTGTTTTTGCGTCTTCTCCGTTTTCCCGACCAGCCCGAACCTGAGTTCCATGATGCGCTGTTCGCGTTCCGTCAGGCGCTTGAGCGCCTCGCTAAGGAGTTCTTTGTCGACGGAATCCTCTATCGACCTGAACACGAGGTCGCTCTCGGTCCCCAGAACGTCCGAGAGCAGCAATTCGTTTCCGTCCCAGTCGATGTTCAGCGGCTCGTCAAAGGATACCTCCGAGCGCAGCCTGCCGTTCCTTCGCAGGTACATGAGGATCTCGTTCTCGATGCATCTGGATGCGTAGGTCGCAAGCTTGATACGTTTGCTGGCGTCGAAGGTGTTGACCGCCTTTATCAGTCCGATCGCGCCTATGGAGATAAGGTCCTCGATGTTGATGCCCGTGTTCTCGAACTTCCGCGCGATATACACCACCAGCCTCAGGTTCCGTTCGATCAGCGTGCTCTTTACCGAAGTGTCCCCCTTTTCCCACCGCTCGATCAGTTCGGCCTCTTCCTCGGCCGTAAGAGGCAGCGGCAGCGTATCGCTTCCGCCGAAATAATGGATCGGCTTGGCCCGCCACCGGAGCCAGCGGTTCAGGAGCGCCCGGAAAACCTCGCGCAGTCTTTCAATCACCCGCATATTCTCATCCTCCCGCTCACGCTACAATCCAGGCCCGATGATCGCATCGACGCCTTCCCCCAGCCTTCCTTCGTCGACTTCGGCAACATATACCCCCTCCGTTATCCGTTCTTCTCCCCGTTTCGCCTGCACCCGGACATAGGGCGCCCTGTACGCCCGCAACAGCTTCACCCCGCCGATGGTCATGCACGGGACCGTCCGGGTATGGGCGTTATGGGGCGCGACCTGCTTCAGGCACGACTTCCTCACCAACACCACAGGGGCCCCGCTTATCGGTTCGTTCAGCCCGTTGCCCGTATCCACCAGCGCCCGCACCGTTTTCTCGCCCGCGTCGGTCCCTATGGTCAACTGCACGCTGTGCAGGTCGATGTGCGCGCGCACGCGCACGTCCCGGCGTACGTACTCGAGGATGACGCAGCCGGCCACCGCGCCGATCAGCACGACCCTGAACGGCACGCCCGCGACCACCGTTCCCGTTGCGTCTATCACCCCCGCGCCCGCCAGGTAGAACAGCCCGAGCGTGAGCCCGCCAAGTATGCAGGTCGCCAGCACGAAATACAGGAAAAAGGCGCCCATTTCGCGCCAGGTGCGCGGCCTGTTGGCCAGGCCCACCATGGCCGCCGCGAAGAGGACCTTCGTCACGAATCCACCCCACAGGCTGTCGGGAGGGGAAAGGAAAAAGAGGAACGCGTAGCCGGCGCCCAGGCCCGCCGCGAGCCAGGTGCGCAGCATACGGATGCGCCGGCTGGCCATGCGCGCCGCCAGCATAAGGGTGAGCGCGTTCATCAGGAGATTATCCAGAAACAGCAACTCGACGTATACCGTCATTTCCGAATCCTCCTGTGAATGCATCCGAGTTTTGCACATTATATCCTACGACGGCCCCAAATCTTGTAGAACCCTGTGTTTGGATAATGGGCGAATTAGAAGATACAGGCCGAATCCTGTCTTACAAAAAGGAAAGCGTATGCGCGTCGGCGGGAGCCAACGGTGTCGGGCAGCTTGTGTTTCGCATGCGAGCAGAAGGGCGCGGGGCGCCCAAAGAAAAGTAAGAAAAAAAGCTCTCCCTGCCGTCATCAAAGGCGACAGGGGAGCTTATTATTCTGGGGGAAAAACGCTATGCGGGAAAACGTTTACTTGCGGGGCTTTCTCAGGAAGGTGGGAATGTCGAGATTGTCGCCCGGGTCCTCGCCGGACTCGCCTTCCTGATGCTTGAACTTGAAGGCGAACTTCGGCCTGTCTTCCTTGGAGAACATGTCGGAAACCTTCTTGAAGTCCTCTTTGTCCAGCGGAGTAAGCTTGGCCTGAGCAGGCTTGCCCTCCTCCCCGGCGCGGCTGCGCGCGTCGAAACCGGTGGCGATGACCGTGATGCGCACCTGGTCGCCCAGATGGTCGTCGATACCGGTGCCGTAGATGATGTTGGCGTCGGTCGCCGCCGATTCCATCACGAGCTGCGCTGCCTCGTTGCTCTCTATCAGGCCGAGGCCCGGGCCGCCCGTGATGTTGAGCAGCACGTCGCGCGCCCCGGATATCGTCGTTTCGAGCAGGGGGCTTTCCATCGCCTGCCGTGCGGCCTCGAGCGTGCGGTCTTCGCCGGCGCCGATACCGATACCCATATGCGCTATTCCCTTGTCGCGCATGATTGTTTTGACGTCGGCGAAGTCGAGGTTGATGAGGCTGGGTACCGCGATGAGGTCGGAGATCCCCTGTATGCCCTGGCGCAGGACGTCGTCGGCGAATTCGAACGCTTCCACGATGGAAGTGCCCTTGCTCACCACCTGAAGCAGGCGGTCGTTGGGGACGGTGACCAGCGTATCCACCTTCTCTTTGAGCTCGTCAAGGCCTTTTTCGGCATTCTGCATGCGGATGCGGCCCTCGAAAAGGAACGGCTTGGTCACGACGCCTATGGTCAGGATATCGAGTTCCCGCGCGATTTCGGCGACGATCGGCGCCGCGCCCGTTCCCGTGCCCCCGCCCATTCCAGCCGTGATGAACACGAGATCCGTGCCCTTCAATGAGCGCGCGATCTCTTCGCGGCTCTCCTCGGCGGCCTTTTGGCCGATTTCAGGCTGTGCGCCCGCGCCAAGACCTTTGGTAAGTTTTTCGCCGATCTGTATCTTCTGCGGCGCTCCGGACGAAAACAATGCCTGTTTATCGGTATTAATGGCGATGAACTCGACGCCTTTGAGCCCGTACTGGATCATGCGGTTCACGGCGTTGTTGCCCGCACCGCCGATGCCGACGACTTTTATCACCGCGGCGTTGTTCATTTCAACGTCAATTTCCAGCATGCGTTCTACCCCCTAGTGTTATTAAACATTTTCTTTATCCGTTCGAGGAAGCCTTCTCCCTTTTCGGGCCTGGCCTCCGGTTCGGGTTGCGAATAATCCTGAAACACATAATCGAGCAGGCTTACAGCGCTGGAATAGCAGGGCGCGTGCATCACGGAACTGTCCATGTGGAAGATGCGCGTCGGCATCTTCAGCTGGGCTTCCAGGAATTCCCTGCTCCCCCGGATCATAGTTAGCCCTCCGCCCGTGACATACACGCGCGAACGCGTGCTCAGCGTGAATCCGCTCTCGTCGAGTTCGTTCATCACCAATTCGCAGATCTCCTCGACGCGCGCGTCGATGATTTCCCGGATGTCTTCGTAGGCGTTGGTCTGGATACGGTTATCCTCCGAACTCACGATTCCGTAATCATCGCTTTCCTGCTGCGTTTCGAGGCCGAAAACATACCTTTTCTTGATCTGGTCAGCATGCTCCTTGGTGACGTTCAGCCCATGCGCCAGGTCGTTGGTGACGCTCTCACCGCCCAGTTCCAGCACGCTGTGGTAGGAAAGCGCGTCGTTTTTCACGATGCAGACGTCGGTGTTCCAGGCGCCGACGTCCAGCAACACCGCGGTGTTCTCCCGCTCGCGCCTCGGGATGACGAAAAGCGGCTGAACGAAGGGTACGGCCAGAAACCGGGGCACTTCGATGTGCATGGTTTCCAGTATGCCGCCGGTCGTTTCCAGGAACGCCTTCTCCGCCAGGACGCAGGAGACGCTCGTTTGCAGCCGGCTCCCGCGCAGCCCCGAAGGATCGCGGATAGGCGCGCCCCCGTCGATCGAATAGGACTGGGCTACGCTGTGCAAAAACTCCAGATCGTCGGGGACATCGAAGTTCCCGGCCGCGCGGATCGCTGCGTTCATTTCCTGACGGGAAATCCGCCTGTCCTTCTGTCTGGTCTGCACCTCGCCGTGTACGAGCCCGGCCCGGATAAAAGCGCCGGGGACGCCCACGATCGTCCTGCGGATGCGCATGTGCGCCTGTTCCTGCGCCTGCGTTACCGCTTCGTCGACCGCCAGACCAAGGCTGTTCTCGTCGATGAAGGCGCCGCGCCTGATCCCTGCGTACTCGCTCTTGCCGTAGGAAATGATGTCGACGCCTCCCGTTGCCTTCTGCTCGCCAATCACGCAGACGACCTTCGACGTGCCGAAATCTATGGCAGAAGCGATGCGCCTTTTCATCCGAAACTTTCACTCCCAACCCAAGCCTGGCAAAGTACATACTTTCGCATTATTATTATATCATACCAGACCATGGAGCCGTGTGTAAAACAACTTTTGGGTTTATTTGGCCAAGGGCCTGTCCCCTATTTAGGCGTATACGAAGCGCTTTTCGTTCCCGTCACGTCGAGCGTGCCGGATTCCAGGCTTCTTTGCGCCAGTTCGGGAAGCATGGCGTCCACCCATAAAAACTTTGTTTCCAGGTCCTCGGCTTTTCCAAGCATCACGTCATACCCGCTGCGAAGGCGCAGTTTGATGTTGCCCGTATCGCCCATGTCGACGGAGGCCACCGACGAGATGCGTTTTTTTGCCACCAAAAATTCCAGCAGGCTACAAAGGGCCATCGTCTGCGTTTCGTCCCTGCATTCGAGCACCTCTCCGGCCTGTACGCCCGAAATATCCAATCCGGTTATTTTCGGAAACGCCTTCAGGTCCGGTGAAGCATCCGTCTTCAGGATTGTCCCGAGTTCGTCGATGCAGATATACGCGCCGAGATAATCCACCACCGCCCGCTGTTTGCGCTCGAATACGTGCAGGATCACGGTATCGGGAAACTGGCGCTCTATATCCTCAAGCTTTATGTACGGGTTTCTCGAAAGCGCACTGGCCACGTCTTTGGCGTTGACCTTGAGTATGTTCTGGCCGGGAGCAATCCCGCTGAGCGCCTTGATCGCCTCCGCGCTGATGCGTTTGTTTCCCTTTACCTCGAGGTTGTTGACGCACAGCAGCTCAAAACTCATAAGGCCGGTGAGCGCAACAATGCAGATCACGGCCGTCAGCTTCCAGAAACCCCTTGCCTTGTACGCCATCTTCTGTATCCTCCACACGAACGATAGTGGCCCCCAGGGAAGCAAGCTCCCTTGCCAGGTCCTCGTACCCGCGGTCGATGTGATGCACACCGCCCACCAGCGTAGTCCCTTCCGCGCGCAGCCCCGCCAGCACAAGCGCCGCGCCGCCGCGCAGGTCCTTGCCCTCAACCTCGGTACCGGAGAGCTTGGCGACGCCACGGATGATCGCGATCCGGCCTTTCAGGATTACGTTGGCTCCCATCTTGCTCAGTTCCGAGGCGTGTTTGAACCGGTTGTCGAACACGTTTTCGATAATAACACTTGTACCCTCTGCAATCGTGGCCAGGGCAAACATCTGTGGCTGCATGTCGGTGGGGAAGCCGGGGTAGGGCAGCGTTTCTATGAGCTGGAGTTCCATGGGCCGGGCATTGCCGCGCACGCGTATGGAGTCTTCGAACACGTCGATAAGGCAGCCGACTTCCCTGAGCTTGTGCGTGACCGACTGCAGGTGTAGCGGGCGGACGTTTTCGAGCAATACGTCGCCCTGCGTGATGGCAGACGCCACCATATATGTACCGGCCACGATACGGTCGGGCATGATGCAGTACTCCACGCTGCCGAGCCCGTTTATGCCTTCGATTTCAACGGTGCTGGTCCCCGCACCGGAAATGCGCGCGCCGCATCCGTTAAGGAAGCTTTCCAGATCCACGATCTCCGGTTCCCGCGCCGCGTTGTAGATTATGGTCGTCCCTTTTGCACACACCGCAGCCATCATGAGATTCTCGGTCGCCCCGACGCTGGGATAGTCCAGATGGATCTCCCCGCCGCGTATGTTTTCGCCGTCGCACAATATGAAGCCGCATTCTTCTTCTATCTTTACATTGAGTTTCCTCAGGCCCTTAAGGTGCAGGTCGATAGGCCTGGACCCGATCTCGCACCCGCCCGGATAGGTGAAACGCGCCTTCCTGAACCGGCCCAGCACCGGACCGAGCATGAAGATCGAAGAACGCAGTTCCTTCGCGAGCGAATCGGGCATTTCCCACCGGTGGGCCAGCGCCGCGTCCACCTCCACCGTGTCGCCTTCGCGCCTGATCGAACACCCCAGCTTCTCGAGGATGCATATCATATTCGAAACGTCCAGCAAATCCGGACAGTCCCGGATTGTCACCGGTTTGGTGGTCAGCAGCGACGCCGCCAGTATGGGCAGTATCGCATTTTTACCCCCGGGAACCCGGATGCTGCCCCCGAGGGGTTCGCCACCCTCTATCGAAAACTTCGCCATCGTGCGACACCTCCACAGTTTTGCATAATATCATCTTATGCAGCGCGCTTTGGTGTGTTCCGCTTTGGCGTTCGCCGCTTCACCCTTCCCACAGGCGTGCAGCTTCTCGATATATTCAAAAGTACGCCCATCGCAGACATGCAAATGACGAGCGACGAACTGCCTGCACTGAAGAACGGCAGGGAAATGCCGGTAGGCGGTATGCTTCCGGTCACCACGCAAATATTGATGAGCACCTGGATCGCCAGGAGCGAGGACATGCCCGCCGCCAGCAGGCTGCCGAACATGTCCGGGCAGCTGAGCGCGACGCGGATGCCCCGGTATATCAGGAAAAAGAACAGGCCGACCACTACGACGGCCCCGACAAACCCCAGTTCCTCCACGATGATCGCGAATATGAAGTCCGATTCGCGGTAGGGCAGGAACAGGTACTTCTGGCGGCTGTGCCCCAGCCCGTTGCCGAAGAGGCCGCCCGAACCTATCGCGTAGAGCGACTGTATGAGCTGATAGCCCGCGTCGCTCGGGTCCGCCCAGGGGTCGATGAATACCAACAGCCTTCGCAGCCGGTACGGTTCGATCACGGTCAGCGCTACGGCGCCCGCCACACCCGCAGACCCCAGCAGCATGCCGTGCCTTACGCGCATGCCCCCTATGATGAGCATCACGAAGGCCAGCCCCGCGATGGTGAGCACCATGCTGAAGTTGGGCTGCTTGAGGATCAGTCCGCAGAACAATCCCGCTACCAGGAGGACAGGCAGAACGCCCCTGAAAAAACTCTTGATCCGCTGCGGTTTCTTGCTGATGAACGCCGCGACGAACAAGACCAGCGCGAACTTAGCGATCTCGGAAGGTTGCACGCTGAACCCCGCTACAACCAGCCAGCGTGAAGAGCCGTTGAGCGTCCTGCCGACGCCGGGCACGAGCACCACAGAAAGCAGCACGGCGGATATGACGATCCCCGCGATATAGAATTTTTTCAGGCGCCGGTAATCGAAGAACGTGAAGAGGATCAGCCCGGCAAGGCCCACCAGCGCGCCGATCACCTGTTTCGTGAAAAAATATTCGCTGTCGTCGAACTGCTGCTTCGCGTAATAATAGCTGGCGCTGAAGACCATGACCAGCCCGAAACAGACCAGGACGAGCGTGACGATAAAAATGGAAAAATCGAGGTTCTTCGTTTTCTCCTTGAAGCCTTTCATGCACTATCTCTCCAGTTGGGAAACGATTCGCTTGAATTCCCGTCCCCTGTGCTCGAAATCCCTGAACATGTCGTAGCTCGCGCACGCCGGCGACAAAAGGACGTTGTCGCCCGGCATTGCAAGGGAAAAGGCCAGCCCGACGGCTTCCTCGAAGCTCCCGGCCAGCTTTACCGCAGAAAAGCCCGCCTCATGGCACGCCCCGGCTACCTGGCCGGCCGTATCCCCCAGCGCCACCACCGCCTTGACCCGTCCGCCGAACGCTTTTATCAGCGGCACGAAATCGCTCTTTTTATCGTAGCCCCCCGCCAGCAGGATGGTCGGCCTATCCATCGCTTCGACGGCCTTGATCGACGCGTCCGGGTTCGTGCCCTTCGAGTCGTTTATGAACCGTACGCCGCCGACCTCGCGCACGAACTCGATGCGGTGCTCCACGCCCGGGAACGTCGTCAGCGTCTCGCGCACGGCCTGCGGCCCGATCCCGTAGCACATCGCCAGGAGCGTGGCGGCCATCGCGTTCTCGAGGTTGTGCGTCCCGGGGATGCGGATTTCCCCGGTCCCGCAGACGCGGACGGGCCCGCCGCCCAGGTCCGCCACCAGGTCGTCCCCTTCCACATACGCGCCTTTCACCTTTTGTTTCCGGCTGAAGTAGAACACTTCGGCGCCCGTTTTTTCGGCCATCCCCCGGACGACCGGGTCGTCGTGGTTGAGCACGGCCTTGTCGGCCCTCGTCTGATTCTTAAATATATGTTCCTTGGACGCGATATAAGCTTCCATGGTCCCGAAACGGTCCAGGTGGTCCTCGGTGATGTTGAGCACGGCGCACAGGCGCGGATGGAAATCCCTGGTGCTCTCCAGCTGGAAACCGGCTACCTCCGCGACCACCACCTCGCCCGGCCGGGTCAAGAGCGCCTCCGCCGCAACGGGGATGCCGATATTGCCGAGGACCCGGGTGATCAGGCCCGCGCATTTGAAAATCTTCCCGGTGAGCGCCGTCGTGGTGGTCTTCCCGTTGGTCCCGGTGATCGCCACAAGATCGGCCCGCAAAAAACGATATGCGAGTTCGATCTCGCCTATTACTTCTATCCCGAGTTCCTTTGCCCGGCGCGAGAATGGTGCGTCTACGGATACGGCCGGGCTGAGCACCACCAGGTCCGTGCCTTCGACGAGTTCCATCGCGCCCTGACCCAGCCTGTAGTCTATATCCAGCCCCTCGAGCCGGCCGATATACTCCGTTAAATCGCCGGCCTGCTTCGAATCGTTCACGGTCACGTGCGCGCCCAGGGCGCAGAGCAGCCTGGCGCAGGCCTCCCCGCTCCTTGCAAGCCCTACGACGAGCACGCGTTTTCCATTCAGGTCCATCTTTCCTCCTCTAGACGCTCAGGAGCGCGATCAGGCAGGTTATGGCCGTCACGATCATGTATATGGCGACGACTTTCGTCTCGGGATTGCCCTTGAGTTCATAATGGTGGTGCAGAGGCGCCATTTTGAAGACGCGTTTTTTCCTGAGCTTGTACGAGCCTACCTGCAGGACCACCGATACGACCGAAAGCACGAACATCAGGCCTATGAGCGGTATAATAAGGGTCATGCGCACCATGATGGCCATCACCGCGAGGGCGCCGCCCAGCGCCAGCGCGCCGGTATCCCCCATGAAAACGCGGGCGGGATAGGTGTTGTAGCGTAAAAAGCCCAGGCACGCGCCGGTGACCGCCCCCGCGAACACCAGCATGTTTTTCAGGTTGTCCGCGTAGAGCGTCCGGCCGGCCGCGTTGCCGATGAACACGATGTAGAGGAGGCCGAACGTAAGGGCGTTTAACAGCGTCACGCCCGATGCCAGGCCGTCCAGCCCGTCTGTCAGGTTCACGCCGTTGACCACGCCCAGCACCGCGAACACAGTAAACGGAACGTACCACACGCCCAGGTCCCACTCCACGCCGGCGAACGGCACGATGAGCTTGCTGCCTATATTCGGGTCGTTGTAAGCAAAGAGCGCCACCACGACGGCAAGCCCCAGCTGACCTATGATCTTCTGGTACGCCCTGAGGCCCATGGAACGCCTGCGCAGCACCTTGATAAAATCGTCCAGGAACCCGACGAGCCCGTAGCCCAGCATGATGAGGACCGCCAGCAGCAGGTATTCGACCGGACCGCTGAAGAGCACAAGGCAGGTGAGCACGGCCGCAAGCAGGATGATGACGCCGCCCATCGTGGGGGTCCCCGCCTTCGAAAGGTGGGTCTGAGGCCCGTCGTCGCGCACCATCTGCCTGAATTTCAGCCTTTTGAGGAGCGGGATCGCGAGCGGCCCCAACAGCAGGCTCACCCCGAAGGAAAGGAGTATCGAATATATCAGCGTATCGTGCATTGCGGTATCCTCGTTCGTTTATTCACGGGCGTCGAGCGCGGCGAAAAATTCCTCGACGATTTCCTTGTCGTCGAAATGGTACTTCACGCCGTTGATTTCCTGGTAGTCCTCGTGGCCCTTGCCGGCCAACAGGACCACGTCGCCGCTGCGGGCTCCCCCGAGCGCAAATATGATCGCGTCGCGTCTGTTCTCGATCACGGTATAGTCGCACGCGGTGCGGACCATTCCCTCCCTGATTTCGCCGATGATCGAAAGCGGGTCTTCGCTGCGCGGATTGTCCGAGGTTATCACGCACAAGTCCGAATACCGGCCGGCGATCTCGCCCATCAGCGGACGTTTCCCGCGGTCGCGGTCGCCCCCGCACCCGAACACCGTGATGATCCTGCCCTTTGCGAACTCGCGGATCGCGTTGAGCACGTTGTCCAGCCCGTCCGGGCTGTGCGCGTAATCGAGGATTACCGTAACGTCCCTGCCGTGCGTTTCCAGGGACTCGAACCGCCCGGGGACGCGCCTTATCCTTTCGAGGCCGAGAAGGATGCTGCGCCCCGTCGCGCCGAGAACGTGCGCTATCCCCGCGGCGGCCAGCGCGTTGTACACGGTGAACAGGCCGGGTATACAGAGATTGACCGGCAGGGTCTGTCCCCCGATCTGCAGCATGAAGCTCGCGCCGCGCGGCGTGATGTCGATGCCGTGCGCCATGATATGCGCCTGTTCGCGGATCCCGTAGCCCGTCACGGGGTAGGTCCGGCCTTCCACCATCCTCCTGGATGCGTCCTCGTCGCAGTTGACCACGGCCTGAGCGCACATCCCGAAAAGGAGCTTCTTGGAAGCGAAGTAATCGTCCCAGTTCCCGTGGAAGTCCAGATGATCCTGTGACAGGTTGGTGAACGCGGCCACGTCGAAGGCGATGCCCGCCACGCGCCTGAGCTTGAGGGAATGGCTGGACACCTCCATCACGACGGTGTCGACGCCCTCGTCGCGCATCCGTTTCAAAAGCCGGTGCAGGTCCACGGACTCGGGGGTGGTGCGTTCCGTGTGGATCCGTTCCTCCCCGATCATATTGGTGATCGTGCCTATTAGCCCAACCTTCTGGCCCGCCGCTTCCATGATGGACTTGACCATGTGCGTCGTGGACGTCTTGCCGTTGGTGCCGGTCACGCCCACCATCGTCATGACCCTTGCGGGGAACCCGAAAAACGCGGCGCTCATCAGCGCCATGGCCTCCCTCGAATCGGGCGCGACCACCTGCGTGACGGGACGGGACAGCGCGAGTTCCCGCGTAACGACCAACGCCCGGGCCCCGCGCTCCACGGCGGCGGGCGCGTAGTCGTGGCCGTCTGCTTCGAGCCCCTTTATGCAAAAGAAAACGGCACCTTCGTCCGCCTTACGCGAATCATAGACCACATCCGTTATCTCGATGTCCGTGCGGCCGGCTACCCTGTATTCCGGCAACGGACCGAGCAGTTCACTGAGTTTCATACACATCCTCCCATGCGGTTGATGCACGGTCTGATTATACCATATGCGAGGACCGGGTCACGCACCTTTAAGGGTCCTGCCTGCAGGTAAGCTTTACCTGTGTCCCCTGCGGCACCTTCGTCCCCGGGGTGACGGACTGCGCCGTCACCGCCCCCTCCCCGCTCAGCTTCACGGTCAGCCCCGCCGCTTCGAGTTCGGCTCGCGCCTGTTCGGCCGGCTTGTTGCGCACGTCGGGCACCGTCACCGGTTGCATCTGCTCCTGCGTTTTTTCGCCCGGGGCGTTGGTGTAAAGCAGGACTTCCGAGCCTTTCAGGACCCAGGCGCCCGCCTGGGGCATCTGGTTCTTGATGGTGCCGCCCTGTTCGGAGCAGCGGCCGGAGAGCCCCGCTCTGGCAAGTTCCCTCACCGCGTCCTCGTAGGAACCACCGCGCACGTCGGGCACTTCGACGGCTTCTTTCTGGCCTTCGCCGTCGCCGAAAGCCGGCTTGAACCCCAGGTACTGGAGCGAATCCTCCATGATGCTCTTGACATAGGGCGCCGCCACCACGCTGCCGAAGGTCGACGTCACGCCCTGCGGCTCATCCACTATGAACAGCACGACGATCTGAGGATCATCGGCCGGCGCGAAACCGATGAACGAAGAAACGTTCTTGCCCACCGCGACCTGACCGCCTTCGTATTTCTGGGCCGTGCCCGTTTTTCCGCCGACGCGGTATCCCGGAACCTGGGCGTTCCTTCCGCTGCCGTTTTTTACGACGGATTCCAGAAGAGAGCGTACCTGAGCGCTCGTTTCCTCGGAGATCACCCGCCGCACCTGCTTCGGCCCGTTCTCGAGCACGGTGTTGCCCTGGATATCCCTGACGCTCGAAACGAGGTAGGGCTGCATCAGCACGCCGCCGTTTACCGTCGCGCTCACCGCCGTGATAAGCTGAAGCGGCGTGACGGCGATGCTCTGTCCGAAACACATGCGCGCGAGGTCGAAGGATTTCACGCTCGATTTTTCCTGTATGATGCCGGTGCCGTCGCTCGGGAAATCGAGGTTCGTCTTCTGCCCCAAGCCGAATTTCTGATAGTAGTCGTACATCTTGTCGGTGCCCAGCCTGAGGCCCATCTCCATGAAAGCCGAGTTGCAGGAGTTTTCCACCGCCTCGACGAGTTTCTGGCTCCCGTGCGTCTTCCAGCACCTGATCTTCTGGCCGTCCACATCCTTTGCTCCCGAACAATGGAAGGAGCTGTTCAGGTTCACCGCACCCTCCTGCAACACCGACGCGAGCGTGACGACCTTGAATGTCGAACCCATCTCGAACGCGTCCGTGACCGCCGTGTTGCGCGAGCGCTTCTGCAGTTCGGCCAGATCGTCCCTGGGCGGAGAGTTCAAATCGAAATCCGGCTTGTTGGCCATGGCCAGGATCTCGCCGGTCTGCGGGTTCATCACGATGCCCGTGATCTGTTTGGGGTTGTTGATGATCATCGCTTCGTCCATCTCTTTTTCCAGGAAATACTGGATCACGTAGTCGATGGTCAGAACAACCTCGTTTCCTTCCTTTGCCGCGATGCTTTCCTTCGTGCCGAACGCGATCTCGTTGCCGTCCCGGTCCGTCTCGGTCAGTTCCAGACCGTCTTCGCCCCGCAGGTATTTGTTGTACGCCGCCTCGATACCTTCCTGGCCTTCCCCGTCCACTGTCGTATAGCCGAGGACTTGGGTAAGGAAGTCCTTTTGCGGGTAATACCGCTTCGTGTCCACCACGAGACGCACGCCCGCAAGCTTCAGCGCGCGCACGGCCTCGCTCTGATCGGGGGTGATCTGGCGCTTGATCCAGACCTCGCCCTTGCCCTTTTCCTCGGCCGCCTCGAGGATGTCGTCAGCTTCCAGCTCCAGCACGGGGGCAAGCTTCGAAGCGACCTCCTCCGGGTCCTGGACAAGGCTTGACTGCAGCACGACGGAATCGACGGAGGACGACTGGGCGAGAATGTTCCCGTTGCGGTCCACGATGTCGCCGCGGTCCGCCCTTATAATGAACTTGCGCGTCCATTGATCCAGCGCCCTCTTCTGCAGAGAGGGCCCGTCGATGAACTGCAACCAGGCGATCCTGAGTATCAACGCAAAAAAAAGCAAGGTTATTGCAACGAGAAAGGCAACCAACCTCTTTTTGTTTGCCAGGGCTGCCATAGACACCGTCTTTCCTCACCTTTCAAGATAGATCAATCCAACAGGCTGAGCAACATGTCGAAGATCCCCTGATAGCCGGTGTCGTGCTCCTTCGGATCCTTTTTTGCCGCAGACGGGGCCTTGGTCGCCTCGGGAAGCTTGACATAGACTTTCTGGTCCTCGCCCGGCGTATCCATCTCCAGGTACCCGGCTCGGGTGCGCACCTCGTCGAGACTCAGGGCCATATTCAGCTTCGTCTTGAGTTTCTGCGTCTCTTCCTTGGTGTCCGCGAGTTCGTGTTTGAGCACCTTAAGGCCTTCGTTCACTTCGGAAATATATGCAAACCGCGAGATAAGGACGGCGAACAGCGCAAAAAACGCCAGGACCAGGCAAATGCTCGCAACCTTGGCGCGCAGTCCGGTCTTGGGTACGGATGCCGGCTTTACGGCAGGACGCTGCCCCGGGCGCGGTACGCGCCGCGGCTCTTCGACGGGAATGGGTCTGGCTGCGCTGCCGTTGATCGATCTTGGTATCACTTCTATTCAGCCTTTCTGCCGGTTAGAACCGGACGCGATCTCGAAAGCACGCAGCTTCGCGCTTCGCGCGCGCGCGTTTTGCGATAACTCCGCCTCGCCCGGGACGATAGGCCTTTGGGTAACGATTCGGCCTTTGGGCACCTTCCCGCAGACGCATTGGGGGAAGTCCCTAGGACAGGTGCAGGGGTTTGCCCAGCGGATGAATGCCTTCTTCACCAGGCGGTCTTCGAGGGAATGGAAGGTGATGACGCAAAGCCTCCCGCCGGGTTTCAACATGTCCGCCGCTGTTTCCAGACCATCTTTTAAATGCCCGAGTTCATTGTTGACCTCGATGCGGATCGCCTGGAATGTCCGCCGCGCCGGATGCGGACCGGTTCTGCGCGCGGGCGCCGGTATCGCTTCCTTTACGGCTTCGGCCAGTTCCAGCGTGGTGGCGAGCGGCTTTATTGACCGGAGCCGGACAATGGCTGAAGCGATCCGCGCGGCGTACCGCTCTTCTCCGTATTCCCGGATGATACGCGCGAGTTCCCTCCTGTCGTAGCCGTTGACCACGTCGTAGGCGCTCAGGCCCTGCTCCCTGTCCATACGCATGTCCAGCGGCGCCTCGGCGTGGTAGCTGAAGCCGCGATCGGGATCGTCTATCTGGTGGGAGGACACGCCCAGATCCATCAGGCAACCGTCAATCCCCGAGACCCCGTTTTCTTCCAGTACCGCCCGAAGCCGTACGAAATCGGCATGCACCGGTATGAAAGTGTCGCCGTAAACACCGAGCCGCTCCGTCGCGGCCTGCAGCGCCTCTTCGTCCTTGTCCAGGCCGATGAGCCTCCCTCCGGGAAGGATGCGTTTTATGATTGCTTCCGCGTGCCCGCCCCCGCCCAGGGTGCAGTCCGCGATGACCATCCCCGGGCCGCATCGGAGGTGTTCTACGCTCTCGTCAAGCAACACGGATCTGTGGCGGTATTCCAAACCCCTGACTCCTTATATTCCCACCTGGCTCATCGCCTCGTCGTAGCCAATATCCTCCTTCGACTTGTACGCCTCCCAGGTGCTTCTGTCCCAGATTTCGATCCGGTTGGTCGCCCCGATGATCGTCGCTTCCTTTTCCAGGCCAGCGCATTCCCTAAGGTTCGCGCTTAACAGCGCGCGTCCCTGTTTGTCCATCTCCACCTCGGTTGCCCAGGCGGACAGCAGACGGACCACGCGCTGCGCGTTCGGATCGCCCAGCGGCAGGGCGCGAAGCTTTTCGGTGAACGTTTCCCATTGTTCGTGGGAAAAACCGAAAAGGCATCCGCCCGTTCCGCGCGTTATCACGAAACGTTCGCCCAGTTCCTCGCGCAGCTTCGCGGGTATGAACAGCCGGCCCTTTGCGTCCAGGCTGTGTTGAAACGTACCGATGAGCAATTCCTACACCTCAGTATTATTATAACCCACAACTCACCACTTTCAACCACTTTAATGTAACTATTCTCCATTCAAACGAAAATTCCTGCAAAAATAATAAAGAATTTTTTCAATGTGTGAAATTGGGCCCGGTCACGGCAGCCAAAATACAAAGGCTCTGTTAAAGCCTAATGTTGACATTTGCAGGAATCCCGTCTTTTGAATGGTAGTGTCAAATCAAGTTTGCAAAATCACTCCGAAAAAAATGGATCAAGCGGCAGATAAAAAGGCGTCCTGAATGGACTGTGCACTCAAATATGCCCTTGCGGACGACCAGTCTTCTGAGTATT
>Ga0334895_1001623_pt1 | contig 21846 bp, 15 predicted proteins | sample GraSluR3_MG_7_FD_207229 | JGI IMG/M metagenome (GOLD analysis project Ga0334895, IMG submission 207229) | Sludge microbial communities from methane-producing bioreactor in Wageningen University, Netherlands - Granular Sludge_31_05-R3 | ecosystem: Engineered > Bioreactor > Anaerobic >... | reverse complement strand
TAATCACTTTAGACGCTGACAGGTTTTGCAAACGCTGTCAGGTCTTTTCAATCTTAAGCTAAGCCCTAACGATTGCCAATCATGCAAACAGTCTGCCCCACTTGCGACTCGTTCAATCACCCAATCACCCAATCACCCAATCATCCAATCATCCAATTATCCAATTATCCAATCATTCAACCATCCAATCATTCAACCATCCAGCCTACTCTTTTTGTCCTCCTTGCTCCAGTAGCAATCGATAAGCCTCTTCCATCTCGGTGTAAAAGCCTTCGCCATAGGCTCGGATTATTGCCCCTTTCAGAAATTTAAACACGGGAATTCCTTCCTTCTCGCCCAGCTCTCGTGCCGGTTGACAAATGCTCCACTGGTCGTAGTTAAGCGCCGTGAAGGTGGAGTACTTCTTGGCCCTAATGGGGTAAAGGTGGCATGAAATGGGCTTGCGAAATTTAACGTTACCCTCCATCCACGCTTTTTCTATGGCACAAAAGGTGATTCCATTCTCCTCAATGGAATAGGCGCACTCCGCGTTATTGATAAGGGGTGTGACCATATCGCCATCTGAATCCCTTATGGCAACACCCTGCTTCTCTATCGCCCTAAGTCCGCTTGGTTTTAGGTATGGTTTTATCTTTTCAATCTCGGCCTTTAGGCTATCAATCTCATCCGGCTCTAGTGGCGCGCCCGATTCCCCGTGCACACAGCATGCGCCAAGGCATTTGGGTAGATCGCAGCAGAAATGCTTTTCAAAAATATCAAAGCTAAGTAGCTTGTCGTCAATTTGTATCATACCTTCGGTTACTGACAAAGAATATTCCCCGTCATCTCGGCAGGAATTGGTAGTCCCATTATGCTGAGTATGGTGGGTGCAACGTCGGCCAAAATTCCATTGGATACCTTGGTGTACTTGTCGCTAAACAAAATAATGGGAACTGGGTTTAGCGAGTGTGCTGTGTTTGGTGAGCCATCGGGATTAACCGCATTGTCGGCATTTCCATGGTCGGCAATAATTACAACGGTGTAGCCATTGGCCTTGGCGGCCTCTACCACTTCGCCAACGCATTGATCGACCGCTTTTACAGCCTTTTCAATCGCGCTATAAATTCCGGTATGACCAACCATGTCGCCATTGGCAAAGTTAAGGCATACAAAGTCGGGTTGGTTCTCGTTCAAATCCTTCACTACGGCGTCCTTCACCTCAAAGGCGCTCATCTCGGGTTGTAAGTCGTAGGTTGCTACCTTTGGAGACGGGATTAATATCCTCTTCTCTCCTGGGAACACCTCCTCGCGTCCACCAGAGAAGAAGAATGTTACGTGTGCATACTTTTCGGTTTCGGCAATTCGCAGCTGCTTTAGCCCCGCAGCCGATACCACCTCGCCCAGAGTGTTAACCAGGTTGTCCTTGCTGTATGCTACGTTAACATTTTTAAACGTGTCGTCGTAGCTGGTCATGGTAACATAATGTAGGGGTATGGTTTGCATACCATGCTCGGGCATATCGGTTTGGGTAAGCGCAATGGTTATTTCCCTTAGCCTGTCGGTGCGGAAGTTAAAGCAGACCACCACATCGCCCTCCTTAATCGTGCCAATGGGGTTGCCGTTTGCATCAACCTTTACGATGGGCTTAATGAATTCGTCGGTAACACCTTCTGCATACGATTCCTCCATTGCCTTAACAATGCTCTGAGTAGGCTTTCCTTTTCCCGAGGCTAGCAGGTCATAACCAATTTTAATTCGTTCCCATCGCTTGTCGCGATCCATGGTGTAGTATCGGCCAATCAACGAAGCTATTTCGCCATTGCTCTTTTCTAGGTGCTTCTCGAGGTTGCTAACAAATCCTAATCCGCTTTGTGGATCGGTATCCCGGCCATCGGTTAGGGCGTGGATGAAAACTTTGCTGAGCCCATAGTCCTTGGTCATATCGCAAAGTTTATATAGGTGGGTATCCAAGGAGTGAACACCACCATCGGATACAAGGCCAAGAAAATGTACCGCAACATTGTTATCCTTTGCATAGGTAAAAGCATTTGTTAGAACAGGGTTTGTGTCGATCAACCCTTCCTTTATCTCCTTGTTTATTCTAACCAAGTCTTGGTATACAACTCTTCCTGCCCCTATGTTTAAATGGCCCACCTCAGAATTTCCCATTTGGCCCTCGGGTAGGCCAACATCCTCACCGCAAGCTTTGAGCTGGGCGTGTGGATAATTGTTCGTAAGTCGAATCATATTCTCGGGGTGAGCGCTTGAGATTACGTCAGCTCTGTCGCCCTTGCCAATTCCCCATCCATCGAGGATCATGAGTAGTACTTTGCTATTGATCTGCATAATGCTATACTATAAATATAATGTGTTTTTACTTTAAACAGTTCAGCGTTTGTTATGTTGATTTTTTTGCTTTGCAAAGGTATAGCTTTTGCTCAAATTTTTGTTTTGGTAGGGCGATGATACAAAATAATCTGCGCTAACGAATGAGGTTGCTTTTTAGAGGTAAAACCTTATTTTTGAGACAACAAATATCAATTAAAACAGAGCCCATATGAAGATTGTAGTACTAGGCGCAGGAATGGTTGGCCGTGCAATGGCTTACGACCTGGCAAACGGAAATGATGTAACCTCCGTGGATGTAAACTCCGATAATCTTTCGCAGGTAGGCGCTTTTGGTGTAAAAACCATTCTGTCCGACCTGACCGATAGTTCAAAGGTAAAAGATGTTGTTAAAGATTTCGATTTGGTGGTGTGTGCCGTGCCTGGGCTCATGGGGTATAGTACGGTTAAGTCTTGTATCGAGGCCAAAAAATCGGTGGTTGATATCTCCTTTATGCCTGAGGATTTCATGGAGCTTGATCGGCTAGCCAAGGATGCTGGCGTTACTGTTCTTGCCGATTTTGGTGTTGCTCCCGGAATGCCCAACATTATTTTGGGCTATCACAATCGGCAGATGGAGGTAACCGATTTTTTCTACATGGTTGGTGGTCTACCCAAGATTAGAAACTATCCGTACCAGTACAAAGCACCCTTTTCGCCCGTTGATGTGCTGGAGGAGTACACCCGGCCAGCACGATGTATGGAGAATGGCAAGCTGGTTACCAAGCCCGCCATGAGCGAAGTGGAGATGTACCGCTTCTCCACCGTGGGCGATCTGGAGGGTTTTAATACCGATGGCTTGCGCTCGCTGCTTAAAACCATGGCGCACATCCCCAATATGAAGGAGAAAACCTTGCGTTACCCTGGGCATATCGGTATAATTAAAACGCTGAGCGCATCGGGGTTCTTCTCTAACAAACCCGTAAAAGTGAATGGGGTTGACGTGTTGCCTATGGCGTTAACTTCCAAAATACTTTTCGATGAGTGGAAGCTCCAGCCCAATGAGCCAGAGATAACCGTGATGCAGGTAGTAATTAAAGGGTTTGAAAAGGGATCACCCAAAGAGGTAACCTACAACCTTTACGATGAGTACGACCCTGCAACTCAGCAGTGGTCTATGGCTCGCACTACCGGATATACAGCAACGGCGGGGGTAAATCTTTTGGCCTCTGGCAGGTTCAGTAAGCATGGCGTTTTCGCCCCCGAGATGGTGGGAGAAGCACCGGGTTGTTTTGAGTATATAATGGATTATCTAGAGCAGCGAGGGGTTAAGTATAGCATGGAGACGAACCTGGGAAAATAGGAAGAACCTATTTTTCTTAAGGAGTATTATGTGCTGATTCTTTTGCTTTTTTAGTTTTGGGAAAATACGGATATATAGGTTTTTATAAGTGGTTTTGTTGCAATTCATATACGGTGAGGCTATCTTTAGTTCTAAATTATTAGTTGATAGATGAGCATAATCGCAGTTGATTATATGGATAGCAGTAATATATTTGTGCACTTTTTTCAGGGTAGTTTTTTCTGTTCTACTACGATTTCAGTGGAATGATTAGATTTGAATGCCAGTAACATTCATAAAATCAAAATATTAGGAGCACATCGCTTGTGAAACCTCATTGTTTTGTGTAAACATCAAATTACAAGACAGATATATAGCATAAAGGTTGTTTCTTCCACAAAATTAGTAGTAGTACCAGTTTTTTAACTTCGTAAAGTAGAATTACTTATTTTCGAAAAAAATACTAATGAGATCTTTAAGAAGATTGATTTATAGTTTGCTTTACGTGATTTTTTTGCCCTATCATTTTAGTGTATCCGCGCAGAATAGTCAAGTTGCCGACTCTTTACTTAAAAGGGGCATTGATCAGGTGCGCTTTGATGTAAACATCGCCCGGGGATGTGTAAATCGGCTCGAAAAGGACTTCAAGCTAACCCCAACCCAGCAGGCATGGACCAACTACTTAAAGCTAAAGATATACAAGGAGCTTACCAAGGATTCAATTGCCAATAGCGTTGAGAAAAGCCTTGTCGATACAATACCATACGACTCGCTAAACGCTTACCAAAAAGGGTACAACCTAATTGCCCAGGGGCAAAATAGTGAGGGAATGCTGTTGCTGCTCGACTTCATGGAGAAATACGGCAAAACCATTCCCGATTCCATTGCTGACGACATCAACCTAAGAATTGTTGAAACATATAGAATAAATCGTGAGTTTACTAAGGCCATTGAGCTCATAAGGCTAATAATACAAAAACCCACCACTTTACCTTTGTATCAGGCGTACGCCAACAACCGAATGGCAGCCCTATACGATGCCATACCGGGCTTAACGTTTCAGCAACGGGTTGATTCCATCAAGAAATACTCCGAGACAACCATAAGCATAGCATCTACTTATGGCTTCACACGTATAATGGCCACATCGCAAAATGAGTTAGCCTCGCTGTATCGGCTCAACAATTACAATCTCAACTTAGCCCAAGAGTTTGGCCTCAAAGCACTCAACAATTTTATTGCATCAGAAGATATGAGGAATGCCGTCAATTCTTCGATTGTACTGAGCGATATTTATCTGAGACAAGGAAAAAGCCGAATGGCCCTTACCCCCTGCTACCAGGCGCTTACGCTGCTTGAGATTGAGCGGAACGAGGATATGTTTTTAAGGGTTTACCTTCAGCTGGCCAAGGTTCATGCGCTGCTGGGCGAGCATGAAGTGGCTTACGAATTCCTTTCGGTAGGTCGGCTCATCGAAATATTAGTGGTGCAGTCGCAAATGGATTCCCGCATTGCCGAAATGTCGGCACGCTACAGCCTCGAGCTCAAGGAGACTGAAATAGCTCATGGCAAACAGGTTATTAAGAGCCAAAACCAGCGAACACTCTACCTAACCCTGTTTTTTGTGCTAATTCTCATAGCCTTTATGTTTATCGTGCTGTACCTGTGGATGATGAAGCGAAATATTACGCAGAAGCACCAACTCGACAAAGCAGAGAACAAGAATCTTCAGATAATGGTTGAGAAGAAAAACCTGGAGATAAAGCTCAAGAATCAGGAGGTGGTTCGCTTCTTGGCTGGCAACGTTGAAAAAAACAACGTGCTTAAAAATGTTAAGCTGGATGTTGTAGCCAGAAAGAGTATCGAAGAGATTGTAAGCAATATCAACTCGAATATTGACACTGAACAGAATTGGAAAAAAGTAATGCTCGACCTTCAGCAGGTTTATCCAGAGTTTCTCCCTCTGCTGAAGCAACGTCACCCAGACCTAACACAGAATGAGATTCGCCTGTCGGTATTGCTGTTTTTAGATCTAACTAGTATTGAAATTGCGGGCATACTATCTGTATCTGAATCGGCCATCAGCAAGGGCCGCCAGAGATTGCGCCATAAGCTTAACCTCGATCCCAAAGCCGATATATGCGGCTACCTGAAGAGTATTTCCTGATTTGTCCTACCATTTGTCCTACTTATTTTTTTAAAAAACGGTATTATTCATTTTACATTTGTCTCGCTTTTGCAATAGTGAACACGAATGAGCGTATAGTTATACCTAATCTTAAATCCTAATAAAATGAACATTATCATGAAAAAGGTATTGATTTTTGGAATATTTGCATTTATACTTTTGGGCCTATCGGCATTGAATGGATGCGATAAATCGGTTGACAACCCACCAGTTGAGGTTGCTAGCATTGATGGGGAATGGTACGGATACCTAGGGACTGAAGAAGAGGAGGATACTTTGTCATTAGGTCAACCTTCATGGACAATCGTTTTCAACCAAAACGGAAATGAACTAACCGCTTTGCTTACTCCCCCAGCGGAGCTGACTACAGAGCCCACCCTCTCGCTTTCGGGAACATTAGACACTACAATGCTAAGCCTCAGCGGAACGAACCAAAACGCTACAATTAGCCTCAGCGGCATTGTGAGTCAGAACCGAGATCTGAATATATCCATAGATGGCCTTAACAACGACAGGTACTTTGGGACACTTCACCATACCGATTCAATCCAGCCGGTTACAGCTTCATTCTCCAATACCTACAAACTCGATTTGAAGCTAGGTGAGGTTGGCAGAGGCCGGAGCATAATACTTGTTCATGGTATGAACGATAATGCCAATACCTGGAACGAAATGATTGAATATTTGGATGATCATAGTATTGATGAGACCAATAATGTGTGGGCTTACGAGTATAAATGGTGGTTAAATATTAACATAAATGGAGAACAAATGCTTGACGCCATAAGCAAGTTGCAGGCAATTAATGGTATTTCTGATGCTCCCATTATCATTGCTCATTCAATGGGAGGGTTAGTGTCTCGGTGGTACATAGCAAAAGGAGGCGATTTTCACAGGTTGGTAACCCTTGGCACACCCCATTTAGGGTCGGGCTTGGCTGATCTTGCTTACATATTCAGCTGGGCAGATGTAACAGGTGTTCATGACCTTGCCCCGGGTTCTGATTTCATTGATGAGTTGAATTCTCATACTTACGAACAAACCCAACGCTCAAAATACACGTTGATCAATGGGAGGGTTGGCCGATACTTTGATTGTAAGGCAGAAGCTTTAGGTCACTGTGTAATTCCTGGGTGGGAATGGCACTACCCAGAGCCTCCTCGTAACATAAAGTTAGGATACGAAGCCCTTAGCAAACCCAACGATGGCATGGTGCCAAAATCATCGGCTCGTTTTTATGGCGATGAAAACGTTCATAGGGTGAATACATTTGAATGGATTGACCACATTTCTCTCAATAAGAACCACCGCGTTTGTGGATGGGTAAAAGACTTTATAAATAATCATCAGTAATCAGAATGCATGAAGAAGCATCTATGGTAATTGACACTTAGCTAAATACAATCATTATGCGCGTTCCATTCAATGAATTAAAATAAAAACTATCTGATTATGAAAACAAATTATAAAGAATTAAAATGGGTAATGCTATTTTCTATTCTGTTAATAGCACTAGGGTGTAGTAAAGAGACTCCGGATCCGGTTATTGACGAACCAGAAACTTTAGATGGTATTTCTACTGATGATGTAGTTGCCTATGAAGGAGATTTAGGTTTAATCATCAACATCAGAGACTTGGAGAAAAAAGGTTATACTCCTAAAAAAGTTATTCTCACCACAACCGCTACAGAAGACAATTATGATCAGGAATTAGATGTGCATCCTTTCACCAATATTGCACAACTTAAGATTCCTGTCGAAGATTTATCCGAAAGTGCTGAGGCAGAGCTTAGGGAGGGTGTTGGATTGGATATTAAGATACTTGATGATTTAGAGAATGAAATTATCTCTGTAGAGTACAGCAAAAGATCCTTTGAAGATGGTGATAATATAATTAATATCAATGCAAGCAATTTAGCTTATAAAGTACGAGAATTATACTTTGCTGAAAATATGCATTACTATATACAACCGGTTAATGCCAATGGTGAATATGACAATAGGATTGTCCTTAAACCATCGGCTGCCGGGGAAGGCGAAATAAGGTTAATGGAGTTCGGTTCGTTGTTTAAACCAGAAAATACACACCAGCAATTTTTAATACATAAATTCGAAGAGGAAGAAAATGTATTTGCTTTTTATTCTGCCGAGACTAATAATTATATTAGAATAGGCCTTGAAACAAGAGAAATTGCACAATCAGGTATTTATTCTTACGATACACATAGCCCTGATGTTCTGGACGCTGATTTCAGATTTTTAATTAAGAAAGATGAAACAAATGGCTTATATACAATTAGACGAGCAGAAAATGATATGCCATTACGTCGTATTGATAACGATGGTACAATTAATTGGGGTATAAATGGCTCTGGTGCTGTGCAATATTTTAGAATTATTGCTTTAGATACATATTGGGAAACAACCCAGCTAAGCGCAGAATATTTTCAACCCATTTTGCCCGCAGCTGAAACCTCATTTGGTTTTAATAGCACGCTTAGAAATTGCGGTGCAGGCACTTTGGAGCAACAAGTAGGTATTGAGCGTGTAGTTACTACTAAATATACCAGTTCGTTTTCCGAGAGTATTGGTTTAAGTAGTAGAGAAACAAGAAGCATTGAAGTTTCTGCAAGTACTACTGTTTCATGTGAAATCCTTGGGAGTGGCGTGGAAGCTACAGCTAGCGTTACATCAGGACTTGAAGTCGAAACTGAAGCAAGTTCAAAAACTACTGCTTCTACAGAGGAGTCTGTGTCGGAAACCCACACTTTCTTTTCAAACAGAACGGTAACAGTACTTCCGGGTACCGCAATTCTTGTATTTGATGCATACCAAACCTATTCTAATGTAAAGGTTCCTTATGTAAAAAGATTAAGACTTAGAGGCAATCTTTCCACAACTACAGGGACTCTGTCAGGAGATGAAATTGCAACACAGCTTGAAATGACGAACTTCTCGGGAGTTATTACAGCGATTGGTTCTGATTACGTTGAAGTAACAATTCGCGGAACCATGATTTTAGACAACATTGTAGATACTCAGTCTGAAGTAAGAGATGTTGATGCTAATTGTAATTAATTCCTTTTGGAAAGTATAGAGAGTGTTTTATCCCGTTTTTTACAGAGGAGCGAAACTAAAAACCCAATGTGAACATACTCCTAGAAAAAAAGACACTTCTTTTAATCTATTATTAGAAGAACTATTATCATAATAGTTCGTTAAAATTTAACATAAAAATCTGATTTTCAATAAAATAAGTATTAAAAAATTAGGTTGTATCCCTGGTAATCAATATCATAACAGATTAACCACAATCTGTTAAAGTCATGATCATCAGGGTGCAAATACCTTAGAAAGCACTAGCTACCAGCATGTTGAGCAAGTTGCCAAGAATTAATTCATGGTACTACTGCAATTTTAGTGGAATGATTTTAGGGTCGGAAGTCCGAAGACCCCCGCCTGAACGATGCAGTCCGGCAGGGAAGTTGGAAGGTTGAAGCATATTAATTCTGTCTTCTGACTTCTGTCTTCAAACCCAAACCAAAGATTTAGTTTGCTATAATTTACATAGTTTTCACGAAATTGGTAGTAGAACCATTTTTTTCAAATAGACTTTTCACTCACCTGCCTGCGAGGTGGGTTCGATGAGACAAATAGTTTTTTTTTGTGGGATGAGGGTCAGGGGCGGCAAAGCCGCCCCTGACCCTCATTTCTTTCAATATCTCTTGTTGCTTTACCTTCTTTAGCAGGGTGAGATATCTCCAAAATTTTAATCTGTCAGTATTTCTTTGATTAAAAAAAACAATCAAGAGGGTGTTTAAGGAGGGGGGGCGGTGTATAAAAATGAAAATAAAGAATAAAAAGGAAATATTAAGGGGGGTGAGATATTAAAATAATGTATATTTGCGCATCGAACCCCCTAAAAAATTATACTATGCCCCAGTTACGTTTTCGAGCCGTTGAGGATGCACTCCGGCGCACAGTTCCAACTGTCGACAGCCCGGTCGGCAAGATCTCCGAGATTTTTGGTGTAAATGTTTTCGATCGTGCTAAAATGCAACAATACCTTTCGCGCGAAGCTTTTGAGAGCGTGGTGAGTGCAATAGATGAAGGGAGGCGCATCGATCGTAAGGTTGCAGCACAGGTGGCTGCCGGCATGAAAGCCTGGGCAATGGAGCAAGGCGCTACACATTACACCCACTGGTTTCACCCGCTCAATGGAGCAACTGCCGAGAAGCACGATGCCTTTTTCTCCCTTGGGCGCAACGGCGAGGCCATTGAGAGCTTTAGTGGCGATTTGCTGGTTCAGCAGGAGCCCGATGCCTCGAGCTTCCCAAGTGGAGGCATACGTAATACTTTTGAGGCTCGAGGCTACAGCGCGTGGGATCCATCGTCTCCAGCATTTATTATGGATCAAACGCTTTGTATTCCCACAGTCTTTGTGGCATACACTGGCGAAGCGCTCGATTTTAAAACACCTCACTTAAAATCGCTTAACACCCTAGATAGAGCTGCAACTGCCGTATGTAACTATTTCGATAAGGATGTAAAAAAAGTTTTTTCAACATTAGGATGGGAGCAGGAGTACTTCTTGGTTGATGAGGCGCTGTTTAACGCCCGTCCCGATTTGGTTTTGACCGGGCGCACCATCATGGGGCATGCCGCAGCCAAGGATCAGCAGCTCGAGGACCACTACTTCGGTTCAATTCCCGAGCGGGTTGGCGCCTTCATGCGCCATTTAGAGATAGAGTGTTACAAGCTGGGTATACCCGTAAAAACTCGACATAATGAGGTTGCTCCAAACCAGTTCGAGCTGGCCCCCATTTTCGAGGAGGCAAACCTAGCGGTTGATCATAATCAGCTGCTTATGTCGTTAATGGATAAGTTAGCCCGTAGGCATAGCTTCAGGGTGCTATTTCATGATAAACCCTTTAAGGATGTTAATGGTTCGGGGAAGCACTGCAACTGGTCGCTGCTAACCGATACGGGGGTTAACCTGCTGTCGCCCGGCGGAACGCCCAAGAACAACCTTCAGTTTCTAACCTTCTTGGTGAATACCATTAAGGCCGTGTACGACCACTCCGCCTTGCTCTTGGGCAGCATTGCCAGCGAGCCAAATACCCATAGGCTAGGAGCCAACGAGGCTCCACCAGCCATCATGTCGGTTTTTATTGGTAAAACCCTTAGTAAGGTGCTCGATGAATTGGAAGAAAAAGTGCATGAGAACAAGATGACCCCCGATGAGAAAACCGAGCTTAAGCTCGATATCATTGGAAAGATACCCGAAATTTTGCTCGACAATACCGACCGCAACCGCACCTCACCCTTTGCCTTCACAGGCAATCGATTTGAGCTTAGAGCCGTTGGTTCATCGGCAAGCTGTGCATCGCCAATGATTGTTCTGTCAACAGCCCTGGCCGATCAGCTTAATGTGTTTAAGGCCGATGTTGATGAGCTTATTGCAGGTGGCGTTAAGAAGGATGAGGCAATTTTTCAGTGCATCCGAAAGGTAATCATTGCATCTAAACCTGTTAGGTTCGAGGGGAATGGCTACAGCCACGAATGGGTTGAGGAAGCTGCAAAACGTGGACTGCCAAACATCCCAGTTGCACCCGAGGCTTTTAAAACCTTTCTTTTGCCATCAACCACTGAACTCTTTGCTCGTCACGGTGTGCTTACGCCCAGAGAGCTTCATGCGAGGTATGAGATTAGAAATGAGATTTTTATTAAGAAGGTGCAGATTGAAGCACGTGTGCTAAGCGATTTGGCCATCAACCACATTGTCCCAACGGTAATTGCATATCAGAATGTGTTGATTAGCAATGTGAAGGGAATAAAGGAGCTGTTTCCCGATGAGAGCGATTACTGCACCCTGGCAGGTACTCAGCTCCTGTCGATTCGAAAAATCTCTGGCCATATTAAGGAGATTCGTGAGAAGGTGAAGGAGTTGGTTGAGAAACGGAAACAGGTAAATCAGGAGGAGAGTATTGCCAAGCGGGCAGAACTTTACTCTAGTGCCATAAAACCTTACCTCGAGGAGATCCGCTTTCATATCGATAAGCTTGAGCTGATTGTAGATAACCAGATGTGGCCCTTGCCTAAGTACCGCGAGCTTATGTTTATTCGCTAGCGAGTTCCAACCTGTTTTTCTGTATGAAAATGAGCCGGTGCGTTTTTGCTCGCTCATTTTCATTTAAGTAATGGTGCGTAATTTTGAAATTATGTTTACTTTTACAAGGTTTACTGATTTGATCATCTCAAATCTAACAATAAAAAGTATAAATATTCGTATCAGTTCAATAAGAATTCTGGATCAGAAAAATATCGCACCATGAGGTTTACACTTAAAGCGCTTGTAGTACTTTTCATGATAACCTTTAGCCTCGATGGCGTTTCGCAAACAGCACGGTTACGACGTGCCGACGCCCTGTTTGAAGCTGGAGGTTTTTTTGAAGCCGTTGAAATTTATCGCCGCGAATTGGATAAGGTTTCCCGCGATGACATGGGCTTTTACCTGCAACGTATTGCCGATTGCTATCGATATGTTGGGAACGCTCGCCAAGCCGAGCTGTGGTATTCAAAAGCGATTATGCGCGATGCCCCCAACCCAAAAGTGTTTTATCACTACGCCGAGATGCTCAAAATGGCCGAGAAGTACGATGAGGCCATTGAACAATACCAAAAATACAAGGAGTTAGTGCCCAACGATCCGCTTGCCGATGTGGGCATTAAGTCGTGCGAACTAGCCCAGCAGTGGATAGCCTCCCCCTCGGGGTACGAGGTGGTGAATATGCGCGCCATCAACAGCCGCCAGTCGGACTTTAGCCCTACCTATGCATCCGAGGATTACTCCATACTCTTCTTCACCAGCTCCCGCGATGAGGCCACAGGCTCGAGAACGCATGCTGGAACTGGCGAGAAGTTTACCGATATATTCGTCACGCAGCGCGACCGAAGGGGTAACTGGAGCAATCCCCGTCCTCTCGACGAATCTATCAACACCGCCTACGACGAGGGAACCCCCTCGCTAACATCCGATCTCAATAAGCTCTACTTCACACGCTGCAGAACAAGCCGCCGTAACAAGTTGGGATGCGAGATATTGGTAAGCGAAAGGCGTGATCAGGGTTGGCTTACCCCCGACCCTATACCCATTGCTGCCGATAGCATGGTGGTAGCTCACCCTTCAATTTCCGATGATGAGCTCACCCTGTACTTTGTGGCCAACTTACCCGGAGGATATGGCGGAAACGATATCTGGAAAATAACCCGAACATCACCATCTGACAACTGGGGAGAACCCGTAAACTTGGGCCCCGAGATCAACACAAAGGGTAACGAAATGTTTCCCTACATACACAGCGATGGCACCTTATACTTCTCATCCGATGGTCATCCCGGGATGGGAGGCCTTGACATTTTTAGGGCCACCCCAAGCAACGGAAACGGTTGGACGGTTGAGAACATGCGATATCCGATCAACTCCCCTTCCGATGATTTCGGAATTATATTCGAGAGGGAGCGCGAGGCGGGTTACTTCTCTTCACGCCGAAGGGATGTGGGAACACGCGGAGGCGATAACATCTTCCTCTTCTATCTGCCCGAAATTAACTTCAATATGATTGGTACGGTGCGTGATGATAAATCGGGCAGGCCTCTGGCCAACGCCAATGTTCAGCTTGTTGGTAGCGATGGTATAATCGCAAACGTACGAACCGAGGACAATGGTTCGTTCCGCTTCATGCTTAATCCCAATACCGATTATGTGCTTATTGCCTCGCGCGAAGGTTACCTGAACGGCAAGGGCCGAGAGACTACCCGTGGATTAACCGAAAGCAAGGAGTTTGATGTGAATATTGAATTGACCTCGACGGCACGACCCATTGAGCTGCCCAATATCTTTTACGATTTCGATCGCTGGGAACTTCGGCCCGAATCTATGGCAGCGCTCGATAGGCTGATTGAGGTGCTAAACGATAACCCAACCATCGTGATTGAGCTAGGCGCTCATACCGATAGCCGTGGGTCGCTTGATTACAACTACGACCTATCGCAGAAAAGAGCTCAGTCCGTGGTCAACTATCTAATCGAGCGTGGTGTGCCAACCGAACGATTACGTGCCAAGGGGTATGCCCAATCGCAACCCAAGGTGGTCGATGAGCAGCTCGCACAGCAGTATCCCTTCCTGCAGGTGGGTGCTAAGCTTGACCAGCGTTATATCGATCAGCTGTCGAATGAAGAGCAGAAGGAAACCGTTTATCAAATTAACCGTAGAACAGAGTTCAGAGTGCTAAGCACTGATTTTAAGAGGGAGTAATACGGTTAAAATGAGGGTTATGGTTTTTGTAAAACTGCTTACTACCACGGTGCTCACCTTGGCCTTATCTTCGGGGTTTGCTCAAAAGATATTCCAGGCCGAGTCGGCAGCTAAAGCAAGCGTAAAGGTTTACCCCGTGATGGAGCCCGATAAGGCCGACCTGTGGGTTTGCTTTGTGTGGGATGAGTCTGAGATTTCTCGAACAGGCCTGTGGATGGATATGCGGTTTGAGCATGAAGCGGATGTTATAATTTATTTTGTTGACGAGGAGAAGGAGGCTGATCTTAAAATTTGGCTTGTCGATACCCCCGAGGAGTCGCAATGGCTAAACCAAAGCAAGAAAAATATTTTAAGCATTAAGAAGAAGGTACCCAGGTAAATAAAAACGCCTTTTGATATAGATTACCATGTCCGATAACCTTAGATATTCCCAAAGGGGTGTCTCAGCATCCAAAGAGGATGTTCACAAAGCGATTGATCATTTGGATAGGGGACTTTTCCCCAAAGCCTTTTGTAAGATTGTTCCCGATATTCTTACCGGAAGCAATGTTCATTGCGTTGTTATGCATGCCGATGGGGCTGGAACAAAATCATCATTAGCCTATATGTACTGGCGCGAAACCGGCGACCTGTCGGTTTGGAGAGGAATTGCACAGGATGCCATAGTGATGAATATTGATGATTTGCTTTGCGTTGGTGCAACCGATAATATTCTGCTGTCATCTACCATTGGTAGAAATAAACACCTTATACCCGGTGAGGTTATTGCCGAAATCATTAGTGGCACCGAAGATTTTTGCCAGCGGATGCGAGAGCTAGGAGTTAACATACAGCTTACTGGTGGCGAAACAGCCGATGTGGGAGATCTTGTGCGAACCGTAATAGTTGACTCCACCGTTACAGCGCGTATGCGCAGGGCAGATGTTATTGACAACTCAAATATTCGCGATGGCGATGTTATTATCGGATTATCCTCATACGGACAGGCAGCTTACGAAACTGAGTACAACGGTGGGATGGGGAGCAATGGGCTAACCTCTGCTCGGCATGATGTGTTTGAGAAATATCTGGCACAGAAATACCCCGAAAGTTTCGATTCGGCAGTTGACCACAATTTGGTTTACTCCGGGACCTACCGACTAACCGACACCATTACTAATCTTAATGTTGATGCTGGCAAGCTGGTGCTTAGCCCTACCCGTACCTACGCCCCAATAGTAAAAGAGGTGCTAGATAGCTACAGGCCAGTTATCCATGGAATGGTACACTGCTCAGGCGGTGCGCAAACCAAGGTGATGAATTTTGTGGACAGCATGCTTGTGGTTAAAGATAATCTATTCCCAGTCCCCCCCCTGTTTGAGATAATACAAAAGGAATCGCAAACCCCTTGGCACGAAATGTACAAGGTGTTTAACATGGGGCATCGATACGAGATTTACGTTTTCCCCGAGTATGCCGATGATATCATTGCCATAGCCAAGGAGTACGGTGTTGATGCCAAGGTAATTGGTTCATGCCATAGGCGCGATAAGGGGAATAAACTTGTTGTAAAAAGTTCGAAGGGCGATTTTGAGTATTAGCAATGTGAAATACAGCTAAATATAAGCAGAAAAAAGGGAGACGGTTGTTTCCCTTTTTCATTTGGAGCGAGTTACCAAAGTGCCTGTAAACAATCAAATTCCAACCTTGTTGCTGTAAACGCAAAAGCCAAAATCAAATATTTATCACAAGGATAAGGTATATGCTTTAGGCCATGCTCATTATGAAAATTGCCTATTTTTTTCTATTATTACAGCACGAAACATTTTAAATTAATCAAAATAAAAGCTATGGACCACATTAAGAAGTACGTTGAAGAGAACAAAGATCGATTTCTCGACGAGCTTTTTGGGTTGCTGCGCATCCCATCAATCAGCTCGATTGCTGCCCATAAACCCGATATGCAGAAGTGTGCCGAGTACTGGCGCGATCAAATTCTGAGCGCAGGTGCCGACAAAGCCGAAGTATTCCCCACCGATGGGCATCCTGTTGTATATGGCGAAAAGATTATCGACCCCAAAGCCCCCACCGTGTTGGTGTATGCCCACTACGACGTGATGCCGGTTGACCCCATTGAGCTTTGGAACACGAAACCATTTGAGCCCGTTATTAAGGACGGTAAGATTTGGGCTCGTGGTGCCGACGACGACAAGGGCCAAGGCTTTATGCATGCCAAGGCATTCGAGTTGATGCTAAAAACAAACAGCTTACCTTGCAACGTTAAGTTTATGATTGAGGGCGAGGAGGAGATTGGTTCACCTAACCTTGGCAAATGGCTTGATCAAAACAGGGAGATGCTAAAGGCAGATGTTATCCTTGTGTCCGACACATCATTGCTTGGTAAGGATGATCCATCGATCACCACCGGGTTACGTGGTTTGTCGTACGTTGAGGTTGAGGTAACTGGCCCTAACAAGGATCTTCACTCAGGGTTGTTTGGCGGTGCCGTGGCCAACCCCATCAATATCCTGAACAAGCTTATTGCTTCGCTCCACGATGAGAATAACCATATTACCATCCCTGGATTTTACGATGATGTAATGGATGTTTCGGCTCAGGAGCGAGGCGAAATGGCCAAAGCACCATTTAGCGAAGATAACTACAAGAAAGCGCTCGATATTGATGAGGTATGGGGTGAAAAAGGATACACTACCCTTGAACGAGTTGGCATTCGTCCAACCCTCGATGTGAATGGCATTTGGGGTGGTTACATTGGCGAAGGCGCCAAAACCGTACTCCCATCAAAGGCATACGCAAAAATATCTATGCGTTTGGTTCCTAATCAGGATCACAAGAAGATTGCCGAGCTGTTTAAAAAGCACTTCGAGGCAATAGCACCACCTTACGTTAAGGTTAAGGTGAACTACCTGCATGGAGGCCAGGGGTACGTGTCGCCAACCGATAGCCCAGCATACAAAGCTGCCAGCAAGGCAATGGAGGATACCTTTGGTAAAAAGCCAATACCATACCGCAGTGGTGGTAGTATCCCAATTATCAGCACTTTCGAGGAGAAGCTTGGAACAAAATCAATTCTTATTGGGTTTGGCCTTGAGTCGGATGCAATTCACTCGCCCAACGAGAACTACCCCCTGGAGCAATTCTTCAAAGGAATTGAAACAATTCCCCTGTTTTATAAGTATTTTGCTGAAATGGCAAAGTAAAACCGTAATGGTTCGAGTGAAACATAATCCCAGCCTAATTTTAGGCTGGGATATTTTTTGCTATCAGTGGAAATATTGATTGCAATTTGCTAACTTGCAAGCATAACAATCCGAATATCTATGAAATCATTTGGCGCATTTGGCAACCTTTTGCTTGCCCTACTTTTAGCCCTTTGTAGTGGCTGTAATGGTGTTCGCCAGCCAGAGCAAAAGGCGCCCATTGTGGCGAAACAAGAGATAGCCGAGGAAGCCGTGAAAGCATGGATGATTAAGTCCAACGAGTATCCTCATTACAAACCTGTCGTTTTTGGCGATTTAACCCCTAGGTACGAACGATCGAGCCGAACATTGCAGCTTGCCATTGAGATAGCTAACGAAGAGGCCCTAACCGCTACGGCTGACAATACGCATAGGCTAGACAGTTTAAAAGCCGAGATTGCCAAGTATAAAGCCGATATGCTTGGATACCTGTTGCCTCACAAATTTCAGGAGCAAAATATGGCAGGAGAAATCATTAATCGTGAGTTGCTGTTTTTCCTCGACACTTCCCTAAATGTGGCATCGGCATTACCCCCCGAGTCGTTCGACTACATCCTTGACGAAAAGGTTTTCTTTAGGCCAGATAAAGATTTTGAGTAGATTGAGCTAGAATAGCGCTTCTAGTATTTTTTGTTGCATCTCAGTGGTTAGTAAAGTGCCGTTGAGATGCTTTTCTATTTCAACCTCTATGTGATTGCATCCTGTGAGGCTGCTCTCGATGGTTCCCTTTTCGAATGCGGATAATGTATCACCTTTTACATTCACATTTGAGAGCACACCCTTTTGCACCTCCACGGCAATGGTAGTGCGTTTGCCTTTTAATGTGAAGCTGCGTGAGAATTTGTAGCTGGGCGAATAGCCGAAATTCCATTGCCAAGTGTTGTACTTCTTCTCCACTAGGTCGTATATAGCCACGTTGTCCTCTTTGGTTAAAGAGTACAGTGTTAGGTTGCTATGCTTTTTTGTCATGTACTCAATTACGTGCTCTCTAAATTTTTCGAGCGTAATCTCGGGAGGTAAATGCTCACTAAGATTTGTGGTATTGGCTCTTACCGATTTTACAGCCTTATCGGAGTATAGATCATCGCTAATGTACAGCATGTCAGCAAGCATTTGCATATCGGTTGAGAATAGAAGGGTGCCGTGGTGCATCACGCGGTTTTTGTATACATGCTCTGCATTCCCCGAGATTTTTTTGCCCCCCACATTAAGGCTGTTGTGCCCTTCGAATCGAGCATCAACGCCTAGCTCATTCAACAGGTCGATAATTGGTTTTGTGAAACCCCTAAAATCTACAAGGTTTCCATCTATACTGTTTTTTATAAAGGTGAAGTTTAGGTTCCCTAAGTCATGGTATACAGCCCCTCCTCCCGATAGCCTTCGTACAATTTTCACCTTTTTATCCTTGGCTAACCTATAGCTAACCTCAGCAAAGGTGTTCTGATGCTTGCCAACAATTACCGATGGTTCGTTAACGTAAAGCATAAGTATATCATCTGAGTAGTTTTTCAGAAGATACTCTTCGGTGGCAATGTTAAAGTATGGGTCGTTTCCTTCTTGGTTTATACAAAGCATTATCTGCTGGTTTTTACAAGCCAAATTTATGCAAAAAGTAAGAGCCACCCAAGGTTGGATGGCTCTTAGTAGTTGGTAAACAAATAATGTTACCTAAGGTTGTGTTTTTTTACAAAGTCCTCAAGCACACCCTTTAGGTCGGGTTTGCCAATCTCAGCCAAATCGTAGAAAACACGAGCAGTTGGTTTATTAATTTTAATAATGCGCGAAAGATCGATTGGCGTTCCAATGATTACGGTATCGCAATCGGTATTGTTAATGGTTGCTTCCAAGTCCTTCAGCTGCTGCTCTCCATAGCCCATTGCGGGTAGTATGTTGCCAATCTCAGGGTATATTTCATACGTCTCCTTGAGCTTGCCAACAAGGTAAGGACGGGCGTCAATTTCTTCGCTGCAGCCAAACTTGCGAGCGGCAACAGTACCAGCACCTATCTTCATGTTCCCGTGGGTTAGGGTAGGTCCATCCTCAACAATAAGGCAACGCTTGCCTTTAATTAGTTCAGGCTTATCGACTGATATTGGCGATGCCCCATCAACAACTATGGCCTTGGGGTTGCGGCTTGCTATGTTTTCGCGAACGGTCTGTATCCCCTCTGGGCTGGCAGAGTCCATCTTGTTAATTACCACAACGTCAGCCAGGCGAAGGTTCACCTCGCCAGGGTAGTAGCTAATCTCATTACCTGCTCGGTGTGGGTCGGCCACTGTAATGGTTAGGTCGGGCTTGTAGAATGAGAAGTCGTTGTTTCCGCCATCCCAAAGAATTACATCGCAACCCGATGGGTCTTTCTCGGCCTCACGAAGAATGGCTTCATAGTCAACACCAGCGTATATAACATTTCCGCGAACCACGTGTGGTTCGTACTCTTCCATCTCCTCAATTGTACATTTGTGCTTGGCGAGATCTTCTACCACAGCGTAACGCTGTACCTTTTGTGCAACTAAATCGCCGTAGGGCATTGGGTGGCGTATGGCAACTACCTTCAGGCCCATACCCATTAGGTGCTCAATTACCCTTCGTGAAGTTTGCGATTTTCCGCATCCTGTACGTGTTGCCACAACAGCTACTACTGGCTTACTGCTTTTTACCATGGTTTCGTTAGGCCCTAAAAGCATAAAGTTAGCACCAGCCGCATTAACCGTGGAGCTTATCCTCATAACGTGGGCGTAGTTAACATCACTGTAGGAGAATACACAGTCGTGCACGTTTTTTTCTTTAATAATGGTTTCAAGTTCTTCCTCGGCTACAATGGGGATACCGGAGGGGTAAAGAGCTCCGGCAAGCTCAGCGGGATATTTTCTACCATCAATGTCGGGGATTTGTGCAGCAGTAAATGCTACCACGTTGTACTGCTCGTTATCGCGGAAGAACGTGTTGAAGTTATGGAAATCTCTTCCGGCGGCACCGATAATTACTACATTTCGTTTGCTCATAAAACTTTTAGATTTAATTGGTTAAATACTTTGTGTTGATGGGTATAAATGGTGCGTTAAATGCACCCAACAAATTTATATGTTTATAATTCTGGCGAAAGTGATATAAAAAAAAAATAAGCCAGCTTCACTCCAATAAGCCAGATTTTACATCTAAATGCTTGTTTTTACGGATGTTATGCAGCATATGTTAAGAAACATATATTCTTCATCTCACACACATTGCCAAGGAATTATAGAAGTCGATATGGGGTGTGATAGCCGTTTATAGCGCATATTCTGGTTTTGCCATTTGGTTTGATCTAAAAAAAGTGTAATGTAAGCCTTGTTTGAAGGGGCTGCACCGAATTATGTTGCCCATTTTTGCTACTTTTGTACAAAATCAGTTAAGCTATGGAAAAGAAGATGAGGCTGCACACAGAGAGCCTTGTGAAAAGATACAGATCGCGAACAGTGGTAAAAGGTGCTTCGGTTGAGGTTAGCCAAGGCGAAATTGTTGGGCTGCTGGGCCCAAATGGAGCAGGCAAAACCACCACGTTTTATATGATAGTGGGGTTAGTTACCCCCAACGATGGAAGGATATTCCTTGACGACATAGAGATTACAAAAGAACCCGTTTACCGAAGGGCTCAACGTGGTATTGGGTATTTAGCCCAGGAGGCATCGGTGTTTCGTAACCTTAGCGTTGAGGACAACCTGAAGGCTGTTTTGGAAATGACATCCTTTACCAAGGAGTATCAGCGCGAAAAGGTGGAGTCGCTGCTCGATGAGTTTGGCCTGCAAAAGATTAGGAAAAGCTTGGGTATACAGCTTAGTGGCGGCGAGCGTAGGCGTACCGAAATTGCCAGAGCATTAGCGCTTGAGCCCAAGTTCATTCTGCTCGACGAACCCTTTGCGGGGGTCGATCCCATTGCCGTTGAGGATATACAGACCATTGTAGCCAAGCTCAAGGATAAAAATATTGGGATTTTAATTACCGATCATAACGTGCATGAAACCCTAACCATTACCGATAGAGCGTATCTGCTTTTCGAGGGCGACATTCTAAAGGCGGGAACTGCTGAGGAGCTTGCCGAGGATCCTGAGGTTCGCAAGGTGTATCTGGGGCAAAATTTTGAGCTCAGACGATAAAAATTGTTCAGCTAGAGTTTTGCCTCTAGCTCTTGTCGTACTAAAACAAGTAAGTTTATGAAAATATCATCAAATTTTGATAGTGGTAACATCGAGATCGTTAATGTTGACAAGCACGATGATATAAGGCTTAGGATTAGAACCGATTCCTATGCCGATACCTTTCAGTGGTTTTACTTCCGTGTGCATGGTGCCGAAGGTTTTCCCTGTAAATTCCATATAGAAAATGCTGCACAAGCCAGCTATCCCGAGGGATGGCCCGGGTACAATGTGTACGCATCGTACGATAGGGCTATCTGGTTTTGCGTGCCTACCACCTA
>Ga0334895_1001613_pt1 | contig 21913 bp, 16 predicted proteins | sample GraSluR3_MG_7_FD_207229 | JGI IMG/M metagenome (GOLD analysis project Ga0334895, IMG submission 207229) | Sludge microbial communities from methane-producing bioreactor in Wageningen University, Netherlands - Granular Sludge_31_05-R3 | ecosystem: Engineered > Bioreactor > Anaerobic >... | reverse complement strand
AGAGGGTTTAGAAGCTTGAGAAGCATTTCCTTGCTCCCTGCCCGGTTGGGCGGCTAAAAGCCACCCCTACATTCTATCCCCTTTCTGCGTATCTCCGGTGCTTTTAAGCCCCGGCAAGACTAATAATGCAGAATTGTGCCAATGTCGCTTAATATCGGGATGGCATTTTTAGACAAAAAAAAGAGAATCCGAAAGGGGGTGACGGATTCTCTTATCTGACAGCAGTATAGCTGCTTATTATCTAATCAAGTGCTTTGAGGAAGCTGGGTACATCCGTGCGCATTGGTTTGATGCGGGTGGGATCTTCAGCGCTGGCAAAATCCGGCTTATCTTTGCCTGCGGATTGCGAATTGATCCCCAGATTTCTCATGATGCTACTTATTTCATCTTTTTCATTATCATTGCTCGTGATTTCGGTTTGCTTTCCCTTTGGGCTTTTGAAGTCGGGGAATTCCAAGATATCGGTATGACTATTTTTCTCAAGTCCGGTGGCAATGATGGTCACGGAGATCTTTCCGGTCATCTTCTCATCGATGATGAGTCCCATGAAGATATTGGCTCCCGTGCCGGTCTCATTGACGATCACGTTTGAGACTTCATCGGTCTCATTCATGAGGATGTCTTCGCCGGCGATGATATTGAGCAGCAGCGATTTGCAGCCGGCGAGGCTGATATCTGAAAGAAGGGGATTGTTGATCGCGGCTCGGGCGGCATTTATGGCGCGATTTTCGCCTTCTGCCACGCCGGTTCCCATCAGGGCATAGCCGGAGTTTTGCATCACGGCTTTGACGTCCGCAAAGTCCACATTGATCAGCCCGGTGATGGTGATGATGTCGCTGACTGCCTTGGCTGCTTCATAGAGGATGTTGTCGGCATTTTGAAACGCGGACATAATGGTGGCATTGCCGTATATCTCGCAGAGCTTTTCATTTGGGATCACGATCAAGGTGTCTACATACTCGCTGAGGTGGCGGATGCCGTGATCCGCATTTTCAGCACGTTTTTCACCCTCAAAAGGGAAGGGGGTGGTGACGATACCAAGGGTGAGGATGCCCATTTCACGGGCAATCTTGGCGATGATGGGTGTGGCTCCGGTGCCGGTGCCGCCGCCCATGCCTGCCGCTAGGAAGATCATGTCCGCACCCTCTAGGTGGGATTTGATCTCGTCTTTGGATTCCTCAGCGCTGCGGGAGCCGGTCTCCGGATTTGCTCCGGTGCCCAGACCGCGCGTGAGCTTTTTGCCCAGTTGCAGTTTCATCTTAGCAAGGGATTTTTGCAGATCACCGGAGTCGGTATTTGCGGCGATAAATTCTACATCGCCCAATTCGTTGCGGATCATGGTGTTGATAGCGTTTCCACCGGCGCCGCCGACGCCAATGATCTTGATGTTTGTGCCGAGTTGATTTGGTCTTTCGTCAAATTCTATCATGTTTCCCCCTTAGGTAAAGTCTCTTATTATCTTTTTGAGCTTATCTACGAACTTACTGTTTCCCAGATTGCCCAGTGAAAAACTGCGATTTTGGGGCTCGTGTTCAAAGCCCATGGCGTAATAGAGAATGCCGATAGCGGTGGCAAACTCAGGTTTATCGATGCGAGAGCTGCTGCCTTCGATGCGCGAAAGATCGGGCTTGGCGATCTTGACCTGGAGGTTGAAGGCGTCATTTAGGGCGGTGTCAATACTTGTCAGATTGGCTGTGCCACCGGTGAGAATGATGCCGGCTGTCACGAGCTCCGGAGTGTAGAAATCCTTGCTGCGATTGTAGCAGAGGGCGAGCATTTCCTCGACGCGATGTTGGATCACGTGGCTCACCAGATATTGGGGTCTGCGAGTGCCGGCGCGGCCGCTGATGCCTTCCACATCGATCTCGAGGGATTGATCCACATCATGAGCATTGGCATTGCCAAATTGGGTCTTGATATATTCCGCGCTTGCCAGAGTGGTCTTGAGTCCTATCGCCAAATCTTCGGTGATGGCTTTGCCTGCCATGGGCACGACCAAGACCTTGTCCAGAGCTCCGCGATTGTAGATCGAGATATCACAGGATCCGCCGCCGATATCCATGAGAATCGCTCCCAAACGGCGCTCATCTTCCGAGAGCACGCTGTGGCTGAGGGCGATGTGGTTGAGCACAAAATTGTCCGGATCTATCTCATGACCGGAGAGATTGATGCATTTGGTGAGATTCCTCAGGGGTGTGAGCTCTGCGAGCACAGTCAATACCTTGGCTGTGAGATGGAATCCGTTCATATTGATCGGATTGTGGATATCATCCTGAGAATCGATGATATAGTCATGCGGAATGCCATGGAGGATCTTGTGACGTTCGTAACCTTTTTGGATCTTGACGCTGTTTTTGGCGTCGTTGATCACTTGTTCGACGTGTTCCAGAGCGATCTCGCCGGGTTCATTGGGTGTGTCGTTTGGGATCGAGATCCTGCCGTCGCCCAGATGAGTGCGGATGTGTTCTCCGGTGATATTCGCATAGATGTTTTCAGCCTCGGTATCAGCGGCTTTTTCAGCAGCTTCGATGGCTATCTTGATGCATCCGGAGAGGGCTTGGATGTCTTTGACCACTCCGCGTTCTATGCCTTCTGAGGGGTGATCTCCCACGCCCAAAATCTCAAGTTTGTTTTGAGCGATGCTGCGGGCAATGATGGCTCTGATCATGGTGGACCCGATGTCCAGAGCGGTGATTATCGTGCTTTTCATTTGTCTCCTGCCTTCACCACGACTTGGTTATCAAAGCGAAGATCTACCACGCTTCGTCTATCGATGTTACCATTGTCCTGCACAAACTGATAGCGTCTGAGCTGAGTGGCGATATCATCATCGCCGGGGATGATGCGGGTGCCGTATCGGGCGTCAATGATATTTATGGTGTTGTCAATCATGTAGTACTCAGAAACGATCGGCAGATAGTCCGGAGCTTCTCGGATGATGCTCTGATGTAGAGCTAGGATCCTGAAGACTTCGGGCTTGTCCAGGACACTGCCATATTCCAGCTGAGAGTCGTTGTAATATGTGCTGAAGATCGGGATGTCCTCTAGGTAGATGGGGCTATAGCGCTCCATGATCGTGGCTTCACCATCGATGGGGTAGAGGACGCCCTCTCTGCTCTTGACGTAGATGATCCCTTCTCGCTCTGAGACGTGGATGCGGAGGGTGCTAAACAGCCTCCTGTGGACCTTGACGTCCCGGATCCGAGAAAGAGTCTTGATCTCAGAGGCGATATCCTTGGTGGGCACTCGGAAGAGGTTGGTGCCGATCTGATCTTCCGCAAAGGGAGTGATGAGCGAATCGGGAACTGCGAGATTGCCTGAGATTGCGATCTTCTTGACTTCCAGAAAGGGGAGATGTCGCATGGCATACCACAGCCCAAAGCCGAGGGCTAAGACTGCACTGAGATATAGGCCAAAATACAGATAATATCTGCTATTTCCGCGACGCTTTCTTCCTTTCATCTTCTTACCTTATTGATATTTGGGCAGATAGAGCCGTGATTCTGTTTTTGAGAAAAACGACTTTATGCTCATAATTTACTACTTTTTTGGGCTTTACTGATCGTGTCAACACTTTTCTTAAGTTCTTTTAAAATATCTTCACCATATTGCCAGATATTGCCGGCGCCGATGGTGATGAGGATGTCATCCGGCTTCAGCAGCGCCATCGTTTCTTGGACTATATCGCCGTTATCTGCAATCACATGCACGTCTTTGTGTCCACTTTGGATGGCAACATCCGCGATCAATGAGGAGCTGATGCCGGGGATTGCTTTTTCCCGAGCGGGATAGATCGGAGCCAAGATCAGGCAATCACAACTGAAGAAGGCTTTGCCAAACTTGTCATAGAGATCTCTGGTGCGGGAATATAGATGGGGTTGAAAGAGAGCTACTATGCGGCGATCCACGCTATCCTTAAAGGCTTCCAAGGTGGCAATGATCTCGGTGGGGTGATGGGCATAGTCATCATAGATAGTGATGCTTTGCGCTTCACCTTTGAGCTCAAATCTGCGATAGACGCCGCTGTATTTGGCGAGGGCATCCTGGATGCTCTTGAAGGGAAGATCCAGCTCTAGTCCGATTGCTGCTGCCAAGAGGGAATTTTGGATATTGTGTTTGCCGGTCACATTCATGGTGATGCGTCCGAGATTGTAGCCTTTGAAAGCAAGGTCATAGCTGGCTACAAAGTCTTTCATGCGGATGTTTAGCGCTTGGATGTCAGCTTGGCGGGAGAAGCCGTAGGTGACGATCTTTTTGTTTATCCGAGGCAAGATTGCTTGCACTCCGGGATCATCCAGGCAGGCTATTACACTGCCGAAGAAGGGAACTTTGTTTGCATATTCCACAAAAGCGCCTTTGATGTCGTCGAGATTTCGATAGCAATCCAGATGGTCTTCATCGACATTGGTGATTCCGGCGATGCAGGGAGTGAGGGAGAGGAAGGAGTGGTCATATTCATCCGCTTCGACGACGATGTATTTTCCAGAGCCCATGACGTTGTTTGAGCCGAAGTTTTTGACCTTGCCACCCACGATGATGGTGGGATCCAAACCCGCGGCTTCGAGCACGAGGCCAGCCATCGAGGTGGTGGTGGTCTTGCCATGTGTCCCGGAGATGCCGATGGAAAAGCTCATGCGAGTGATCTCTGCCAGCATTTCGGCGCGGCGGATCACGGGGATCTTCATGGATTTGGCGGCTTTGATCTCGGGATTGTCGTCTTTGACGGCGGAAGACTTAACCACTACATCCGCATCGCGGATCAAGGAAGGATCATGACCTTCAGTGACGCGGATGCCGATCTCCTCGAGGTGGTCTGTGAGTTCGCTCTTTTTCATGTCCGAGCCGCTGATCTCGAGGCCTTGATTGTGCAAAAACTCTGCTATGCCGCTCATGCCTATGCCGCCGATGCCGATGAAATGAATCTTTTTTGTTCTGCCAAGCATTTATCTCTCCTTGATGCAGCTTAAAATGTCTGTTACTATGAGTTCTGAAGCGTTGTTTACGGGAAGCTTTGTCAGCTTTTCCCGCATGGAACCGGTGTCTGCAGTGTTAATCGCGTCCAAGAGACGCACCGGGTTGAGGCCGTCTTGCGAGAGAATCTGAGCTACTCCTTTTTTGACCTGAGCTAATGCGTTGTGATATTGATGGTTGCCGGCAGAACTGGGTAGCGGGATCAGGATCGCTGGGAGAGCGGAGGATTCCAACTCAGCTAAGGTCATGGCGCCGGATCTGGTGATGGCGAGATCGCTCTTGAGCATCATCGCGGGGAGGGATCTGCTGAAATCAAAGAGGTATAAGCCGGGTGTGTTTTTGTGCATCTGCCAAAACTCAGCGTAGCTTCGCTTTCCCGTCTGCCAGATGATCTGCCAATCACTGTCAAGAAGAGCATCGACGGAGTCTGAAACAGCGCTGTTTAGGGCAAATGAGCCCTGCGATCCTCCCGTGATGAGAAGTGTCTTCTTCCCTTCAATCAGTCCGATATCCGCCAAGCTAAAGTCATCTGCTTCGATCTTCTTGATGGGGATGCCAAAGTTTCTTAGCTCTGCACCATTGAGATATGCTCTGCTCTCGTCAAATGAGATATAGAGCCTGTCCAGGTGACGTCGTAGCCGTCTGGTTGTGAGTCCGGGATAGGAATTGCTCTCGTGCAGAAAGCCGGGAATCCTGAGGGTGATGGCAGCCAATGCCACGGGGCCGGCAACAAATCCGCCGGTGGTGATCACGGCGTCAATCCGCTGCTTCTTGAGGATCTCTCTGCATTTGAGGATACTGGAGCCCAGCCGGAAGGGGAAGGCCAGATTGCTCGGCGTGAGGCTGCGATAGAGCTTTTGGACGCGGATCTTGTGGAAGGGATATTGCTCAGCGGTCGCCAGACGCTCTTCCAAGCTGGCGCCATTGCCGATAAAGATTGATTCGTGGCCGCGAGCCCGTAGCTCTTCAGCCAAAGCGATGGCGGGCATGATGTGACCACCGGTGCCACCTGCTCCAAAGGCAAATCTCATACTTTCCTCCTGCGTGCACTGATGTTTAGAATCACTCCCACGGCTATGCTATCCATAAGAAGAGCACTACCGCCATAGCTGATGAAGGGGAGTGTGTTCCCTGTCGGCGGAATGATGCTCATTGCCACGCCGGTGTTCACTAAGACGTTGCAGTATATATTCAGCCCCATCCCGGCTGCCAGCAGCTTCAGATATAGGCTTTCTTGGCGTTCGGCTACTTTGAGAGCAGCAAAAAACAGAGCGGAATGGAGGATGAGCACCAGCATAGCTCCCAAGAATCCTGCTTCTTCGCCGATGATGGAATAAACATAATCCGTGCGAGCTTCCGGGAGATAATAGTGCTTTGCTCTTCCGCGAGCCATGCCTGTGCCCCAAAGCCCGCCACTCGTTAGAGCGGTGAGGCTTTCTCGCACCTGGTAGTCCGCGTCTCCGGAAAATGAAAGATCTCGCTCCGGGAGGAAGAGACTGTAATTCTTGAAAGTAGTTATGCGTCGCATGCGAAAGCTATCGCCTTGAGTAAGGATTACGATTCCTGCCAGCAGGCCCAAGGCTATGATGATTAGTAGCAGCCGCTTGCGGATCCCGGCATAGAAGAGCATTCCCAAAAGGGTCATCCCGGAAATGATGATGGCAGAAAGATGTTTGCCCGCCAAGATCAAGCCGAGGGTGACAATCGTCAGCACGGTCAAAGCAGGGAAGTTTAGGGGGAAATGAAAGAAACTCTTGGTAGCACGAAGCAGGTCGTTTTTCTTCTCGAGTACATTCGCAAAGAAAAAGACTAGGGCGATGCGCGCAAAGAAGGAGGGCTGGAAATTGATCGGTCCCAAACTCAATTGCCGGGTGGCGCCCTTGATAGTGGCTCCTTTGACCAGCACCCATATCAGCATGGCTATTGCGATATAGACCAAGAATGTGTTTGTAAAGCGTAATTTCTCCAGATTGAAGAAGTATAGGACGATGAGCATGGTCCCGACAGAGACGCCCAAGAACAGGATGTGCCGATAGAAATAGCCCATGGAGCTTTGCACCGAAGTGATATCGATCATCACAAGCACTCCGATGAGGCATAAGGCCAAGTAGCTAAAGAAGACTACTCGGTCAAAATCAATGATATAGGTGCTAAGCCTGTTCTTTTTCACGTTTTAGATCCCTAATTATCTTCTTGAAGCTCTCGCCACGATGTTCAAAATTCTTAAAGAGATCAAAGCTGGCACAAGCCGGACTAAGGACGACATTGTCCCCGATGGTGGATTCTTCAAGAGCGGTGCGAACACAGTCTTCAAAATCGTCAAAGAATGCAAGGGGCAGTTTGCCCAGCCACGCTTGGCGCATCTTGTCTTTGCTCTCGCCTACGATATAGGCTTTGATGGCGTGACGCTGCAAGGAGTCGGTGAGCAGGCCGTAGTCTTCGCCTTTGTCGGAGCCACCCAAGATGATGCGAATCGGGCGTTCAAAGGCTTCCAAAGCGCTCTTGCTGGAGTCTGTGTTGGTAGCCTTGGAGTCGTTGTAGAAGGACACTCCATTGATGCTTCCTACAAACTCCAATCTATGAGGTAGTGAGCGAAATGACTTACTAGCATGAAGGGCTGTCGATGCATCAAAGCCCAGAGCAATTACGCTTAGAGCTGCTGCCATGACGTTTAGCTGGTTGTGCATGCCCATCAGCTTGAGGTCATACACTGAGATCTCTTTATCATGCACATGAAGGAACTTGCCCTTTCGGAATGCATCGGCATGATCGTTGTCTGAGGAAAAACTGAGCATCCGGGATCTGATCGCTCCCACTCTTTTGCTAATCTCACGAGAATCTTTGTAGATCACTGCGTAATCCTGCTCATTTTGATTGCTGAAGATCTTCATCTTGCTCTGACAGTAATCATCAAAATCCTTGTAGCGGTTAAGATGATCCGGAGTGAGATTGGTCAAGATGGCAATATGGGGGGCAAAATCACTGATGAGATCGAGTTGGAAACTGCTGATCTCCAGGACTACATAGTCTATTCCCGGCTTGTGGATCGGGAATGAGCAAAAGGCATCACCTATGTTGCCGGCAAGGATGCTCTTCTGCCCCAAGTTAGTAAGGATATGATGGATCAAGCTGGCAGTTGTGCTTTTGCCATTAGATCCGGTGATGGCGATGATCTTGCTATCCGGAGCCTTGATTTGATAGCCAAATTCAATCTCAGAGATCATCTTGATGCCATGAGCTTTGCCCTTCTCAATGATCGGGACATCCAGGGGGATGCCGGGGCTTACTATCCAGATCGGGCAGCTAAGAAGACGATCAGAATGACCACCAAATTCGCAGTCATAGATCCTACTCAGCTCATCAGCTTCGGCGATGGATTCCCTGCTTTGTTTTTCGCTTAAGAAGGCTCTGCCGCCCAGTTCACTGATCTTGGCGGCTGCAGATATCCCGCTGCGTGCCATGCCCAAAATTCCGTATTCGATGGATGGATCAAACATATAGTATTCCTTTTATCGAAGCTTGATGGTGCTAAGGCCGATAGCAACCAAGAGAATGGCAACGATGTAGAAGCGAGTTACGATCTTGGTCTCGTGTATGCCCCTTAGCTCATAATGATGATGGATCGGGGCACACAAGAAGACACGACGTCCCGCCCCATACTTGCGCTTTGTATATTTAAACCAGCTTCTTTGGATGATGACACTAAAGGTCTCATACACAAAGATAAAGCCGATGATAACCAGGAAGATCTGCTCCTTGAGCAGCACCGATATCACCGCCAAGATGCCACCCAAAGCCAGTGAGCCGGTGTCGCCCATAAATATCTGTGCGGGATAGCTATTATACCATAAAAAGCCGATCAAGGCTCCCATCATGGCAGAGATGAAGACAGTTAACTCACCGGCTGTGGCGATGAATTCCAGATTCAAGTAGTCAGCAGCAATGAAATTCCCCTTCAGATAGCTCATTATGCCGAGCCCAAGGGCAGTGAACGCCAAAGTGCCGGATGCGAGCCCATCGAGTCCATCAGTGAGATTCACCGCGTTTGAGCTGCCGGTAATCATAAAGACAACAAATGGAATGAAAAGCAGTCCCAGTTCAAGGTACATATCCTTAAAAAAGGGTATCTGCAGAGCAGTAATATGGTCGGAAGGCGAAGCGCTATAATAGATGGATAGAGTAAGGATCAGCGCGATCGAGATCTGTCCCCACAGTTTGTAACGAGGGATCAAGCCCTTCTTGGACTTCACAAAGTTCTTTAAATAGTCATCCAAAAAGCCCAAGATGCCGAGCCACAAAGTGCTCAGATACATCATGAGAATAGCGTAGTTGGTCAGTATGTTCCACAAAAGTGACGCCACCAACATTGCCACTAGGATGATTAGCCCGCCCATTGTGGGAGTTCCCGCTTTAATGCGGTGCTTCTCCGGCATGTCTTCGTCAATGCTTTCCACGGCAGCTTTTCGCTTTAGCATGCGGATAAAGCCGGGGCCAAAGATGAGAGTGAACAACAAAGCTGTTATAAATGCTCCGATCGAGCGAAATGTGACATAGCGAAACACATTGAAGACAATGGAGTAATCAGCAAGTGGATATAGAAGATGATATAGCATCAGATTTCTCCTCTTAGAATGGGCAGGATCTTGTCCAGTTCAATCCCATGGGATGCCTTGACCAGGATCACGGAATCATCCGGGACTCCGGGAAACTTGTGCAGAAGCTCATCTACGCTGTCATAGTGATGCGAATCTTGGTTTTGATAGAGCTTGCAGAGCTTGCCAACGGTGTAGAGTGTGTGCTCTCCGCTTTCCAAAAGGATGGTGCCGATCATCGTGTGATACATCTCAGCACTCTCACCAAGCTCCAACATATCTCCCAGAAACGCCACATGCGGGCGCTCTTTCTCATAGTCTTTCCAGAATTCTATTGCTGCCTGCATAGAGACGGGATTTGCATTGTAGCAATCTACAATCAGGGTCTTATTCCCGGAGACTTGGATCTGCATTCTCATGTCTATCTCTAGCTTCTTTTGAAGGCAATCATTGAGATCTTGAGGACTTAACCCAAATTCCATACACAGAGCCAGGCAAAATGCCGAGTTTATCACGTAGTGTAGGGCTGGATGGGGAATCCTAAAATGGTGGTCATTGAGCTGAAACTCTTGTGAATCCGGCTTGCTTATCAAATTATCGATTTTGTAGTCGGCAGTCTCAGAGAATCCAACACTTTTACCACGCTTTCTGTATGACTCAAAGCGAGGATCATCAGCCGGAAAGATGCGGTATCCCAGAGCACGATGGAAGAGCTCGGTCTTTTCTCTGAAGACACCATCCTCATCACCAAAATACTCAAGATGGGAAGGTCCGATATTGAGTATCATCCCGGCGTCGGGACTTATAGTATCTGCCAAATGAGCGATCTCGCCAAAGTGATTTGTGCCAATCTCAAATACCGCGTATCTATCTTTTGGTTCTACGCGGAGGATCGTCTTGCAGAGCCCGATGATGTTGTTTTCATTCCGCTGGGTCTTGATGGTCGGGGCTTTGCAGGATAGAAGATGGGCAAGAATCTCTTTGGTGCTGGTTTTGCCGGTTGATCCCGTCAATGCTATCTTACACAGATCAAAGATCTGCAGATATTTGCCCAAAGTCAAAGCCATCAAGCGAGTGGGATCTTCCGCCCTAATCAGCCGCTCATGCCGGGGCTGATCCGGTCGTCCGATGGCGATGTTATTCGGATCGGCTAAGACGCCCTTTATATAGCGATTGCCATCAAAGTTCTCCCCGGAGATGGCAAAGAATGCTGATCCGGACTTGATAGTCCTGCTATCGGTGGAGATATATCGGTAGCATTGTGGATCTTGGTTGCCCTCGATATTCGGTCCTTCTTGATTTAGCAGCCTCAGGATCAAGGGATCTAGAGGCAGGATTGGCTCATCATCGGCCTTGGGCGAGTTCCAGGCTTTTATAGCAGATTCTGCTTCGAGGACGTCATCAAAGAAGTGGCGATTCCCCCTTATCTCCTGATAGTTCTCGTGGCCTTTCCCACAGATGACTACGATATCTTCCTCACGGGCGAGGCGGATGGCAGCCTTGATCGCTTCTTTGCGATCTCTGATGATCCACCAGGGCAGATGTATCTCTGTGTCTTTGACAATGTCATAGATGATGCTCTCAGGGGATTCAAAGCGAGGATTGTCATCTGTAATGATGACCACATCGCTATTTCTTAGCGCTGCTTGCAGCATCAGCGGACGTTTTCCCTTGTCGCGATCCCCTCCGGCCCCAAAGACGGTGATGACCCGCCGCCGGGCAAGCTTTGCCAGGCTCTTTAGCACGTTGCTGATGGCATCGGGGCTGTGAGCATAGTCCACATAGATCCCAATGCCCAGATCATTCTTCACCGGCTGAATTCTGCCGGGAGGCGCTTTGAGAGATGCACATAGCAGGGGCAGCTGCTGAGTTGTGGTACCGCCGTGTAAGATGACCGCAAGCGCCAAAGCCAAGTTGTCTATGTTAAAATCCCCGATTAGCGGGCTTTCTATGCTTATTGTTTGATCAGAATCTGAGATCACAAGATCAAATCTCGCTCCGTCCAAACATGTTTTGGGGCTTTGGATTCTCAGATCTGCAGGAATATGGTGTCCGATCGCAATTGGATGAGAGCCTTTTGCCAAGAGACGATCATAGATGATCCTGCCATGAGCATCATCGGTGTTTACAAAGCATTTCATAGCACTATCTGCGGCTCTCTCAAAGAGGCTGTATTTCACTTCAAAATAGTCATCCATACTACGGTGAAAATCCAGATGATCACGGCTGAGATTTGTAAAAACATTAAAGTCAAAATCTATCCCATATACTCTATGAAGAGCGAGGGCATGGGACGAGACTTCCATGACTACATGGCTTACGCCTGCCTCTATCATCTGCACCAAGATCTCATTGAGTTGCAGGATATCCGGGGTCGTGTGTTTTGTGGGATAATCCCGTCTGAGGATTTTATAGCCCAGAGTCCCGATCCAAGCTGCATTGAGACCTTGATTTATAAGCATCTGATAGATCATCAAGGAGCAGGTTGTTTTCCCGTTTGTACCCGTGATGCCATATAGCTTGAGCTTGGAGCCGGGATCATCATAAAAGATCTTTGCATACAGCGCTGCGGCTTTGCGGCTGTCTTTGACGCGAATATCCACGCCATTATATTCTCCGATGCATATACCGGCTCCGGATTTTCGAGCTTGGTCTAAAAAGGAATGTCCATCAAAATTCTCACCTTTGATGGCGATGAACGCGTCCCCGGTCGAAATCTCTCTATTATCAGTGACAGGGCGGGGAAGAGGCGCATCCGCATCAGATACGGCTATGCGGTGCTCAAGCAAGATATCATGCTCTTTAAAAATCGAGATTATAGCTCTCATAATGATGCCTCCAATACACATACGCTTTCACTGCTGATTCTGGATCCCGGCAACAAAGACTGCTTGCGCACAATGCCGGAGCCCAAGATACGAATCGGGACACCCTGCTCGGACGCCGTCTGCATCGCTTTGCGCAGGGTCATGCCCACCAGATTTGGCATACTACCTGCCGAGATCGGATTGGACGAAGTATCATCACTGCGTCCTATCTTGAGCGTAATGGGATGATTCTTGTCCACTGCTATCCCCGGCTTGGGATATTGATTTACCACCACGGACGCACTATCCGGTCCCTCAATCTTATATAGAAAACCGTATCGATTGAGGCTGCGCTCTGCCGTGTGGATGTCCATTCCCGTGAGATCCGGCATGGTCAGAGAAGTCTGTAGGAGCCTTTCATTATACGGAAGAATGTCGCATTCCGGCATAAACAGGATGTTCTCCACAATCTTTTGAAAGCTCGGAGCGGCACTCATGGAGCCAAAGCGATAGTAGTGACTGGGCTCATCATAGAAGACGACGATGACCATCTGTGGATCTTCGATGGGGAAGACTCCGGCAAAGACGGCATTGTATTTGTTGCTAGAATATCCACGTGTGCCTTCCACGTTTTTTTCAGCTGTCCCGGTCTTGCCGCCCAAGCTTATGTAATTCATTTTTATGTGCTGAGCCGTGCCATCGTCGATCACGTCTTGGATATATGATAGCATCGTGTCACATGCCGCCTTTGTGGAGACCTGGCGCAGCACGGATGGCTCAAAAGATTCAATGATATTGCCCTGCTCATCACGCAGACTGTCAACGATATAGGGGCGCATCATCCTGCCGCCATTTGCCATGGCACTATAAGCAGCCGCCAGCTGGATCGACGTCACGGAGATGGATTGCCCAAAAGATAGTGAATGCAGAGAATAGCCGTCCCAATTCTCAAGTTTTGCAAAGAGGCCGCTGGATTCTCCAAATAGATTCAGGGCACTCTTCTGCCCAAAGCCTAGGGATATATACTCCTCATAGAGCTTGGTTTTCCCAACTCGTTCAGCGATCTTTGCCACTCCGACATTGCTGGATTTTGCGATGATTCCCCTTGGTGTGAGAGGGCCGTAATCATGAGTATCGGAGATCACTCTGCGCCCGACCTGATATCTGCCGCAATCAAAAAGCTCATTTGGCTTTACCATCTTATGCTCCAAAGCCGGAAGCACACTAAATGGCTTGAGAGTGCTGCCGGGTTCAAACATAAAGCTCGCCGGAATGTTTGATCTCGCTCTCACCAGATTTGGATCATCATGCTTGTCTTTGGCAGAGACCCCGGCAAGAGCAAGTACCCGCCCGGTCTTTGGATCCATCACGACGGCTCCGCCATGAGCGGCTTTGTATTTTTCCACTCCCTCATAAAGCACGTTTTCCACTATCTCCTGAATGTTTGCATCGATCGTGAGATATAGGCTTTTCCCATGCTGAGGCTTTTTTTCATGAAGATCCGGATAGGGCATGGGACGATTGTTTGCGTCCAGCACCACTTCTCTCCAGCCATATTCTCCGGAAAGAACTCGATCGAATGTCGCTTCAATGCCATTGATCCCGGCCAGCTTGTAAAGGGATTTGCTATCAGTCATAGGATCATATCCGTCTGATTCTTCCCGAACTGAGCCCATCAATCTAGCGCCCAAGATCCCTTTAGAATAGATGCGACGCATGGATGAAAAATTGTGAACCAAGCCGGGAAGTCGCTCCGAAGCAAAATTTTGTACTATCCTATCCAGCTCCGCCTCACTGATCCGATTTGAGATCTGGATGGAGCTTTCTCGATTTCCCAAGTTTAGTCTGCGCAAGACCGCGTCTCTGCTAAGAGAACTATTTTCTGATATCAAATCTGCTATTTTGGCAAAAGCTTCGTCTTGGGGGATCTCATTTCGCCTTGCCCATGAATTTATCGTGCTTCGATCTAGATCTATCTGATAATAACTGACACTGCTGACCAAAAGATTGCCATTGGCATCGTAAATCCCTCCACGGCGGGGGATTAGTATCTCTTTGTTTGGGATATAACGCACCCTTCTTAAGTGAGCAAAATTGAATGGATCCAAAATCTGTATACAAAAGAGATACGCGCTCCATAATAGAGCGATCGATGCAAAGATAAGAACCAGAAAGATGTAGCGCGAACGCATTGGAGCTTAATCTGGGATTATTGTGATGTTCTTAGCTTCTGCTCTGGTGGCGACCAAGTCAATGATGCAATAGCTTTTATCCTGCTTTTGTGAAGGCTCGTGTACGTAGATGATGCGCCCCTGTTCTCGCTCCGGGATAAACTGGCTCATCTCAATGCGCACCAAGGAGGCGATATGGCGTCCACTTCTTAAGTCGTCATGCTCCACCAAAAGCTCTGTATTGATATTTTTCTCTGCATTAAATGTCTTTTCAAGCTCTGCGAGACGTCGGGTGTAACTCACGACCTTGTTGTTGTTTACAAAACTCAAAAACAGACATAGCAATGCAAAAAGCATCAAGCTGATTATCCTTCCTCTCATTTTTCCCCCTTTGTCTTTTCCGCCACGCGCAATTTCACGCTGCGAGAACGTATATTTTGTGCCAGCTCATCAGCGCTCGCAGCAAGTGGCCTTTTGCTGATGATCTTAACTTGTTTTTTATGATCACATGTGCAGTGAATCATCGCCGGTGGGCAGATGCACCCTTTAGCTGCAAAGCGAAACGCATTTTTCACGATCCTATCTTCCAAAGAATGATAACTCATCACCACGATGCGTCCTCCCGGATTTAGAAGATTGATTGCATCGGTGAGTACAGCGGAAAGCACTCCCAGCTCATCATTAACAGCTATTCTTAGTGCTTGAAAGATCCTGACTTTGGTCTTCAGCGATTCTTTGCTGCCGATGCCCACAACGCTTTCGATGATCGCGGCAAGATCTTTGGTGGAGACGATCTCTTTGACCTCTCTGGATCTTTCGATGGCACGGGCCACCCTGCCGGAAGCATTGTCTTCACCATATTCTTTGAATATACGCTTGAGCTCAGCCACGCTGCTATTATTGACCAAATCTTGGGCAGTCAGCTCTTGATCCCTGTCCATGCGCATATCGAGCGCGGCTTCTTTGTCAAAACTAAATCCTCTGGTAGCTTCATCCAGCTGGTGAGACGAAACCCCCAGATCAAATAAGATGCCATCGATTCCTTTAATCTTATGATACGCAAGCTCTGTGCGCAGATGCCTGAAATTTGCCTTGATGATTGTCACGGGATAGTCTTTCAAAAGCTCGGAAGCTTCCTTGATGGCATCTAAATCTTGATCAAAACCGATCAGCCGAATATTGGGCTTGGCTTTAAGAATCCCCAATGAGTGTCCACCTCCTCCGAGAGTGGCATCCACATAGATTCCATGATCCCTGAGCTTTAGCTCGCGGATGCAGGTTTCCGACATTACCGGCTGATGATACTGGCTCATAGCTGATAATCCTCACTGCTGAAGATCTGACGATGAGCATCGAGCTTGCTCTGGCGCACTTTTGCGTATACTTCAGGATTCCAAAGCGTGATATAGTGCCCTTCACCTTTGATGATGACGCTATCGGTGATGCCGACCTCTTCCATCAGCATCTCGTGCAGTCTTACTCTGCCGGGGCCCTCAAGAGTTTGCTCGGTCATGGCAAAATCAATCAATTGAGTGCGAAGCTGTTTAGCGCGATCCTCGCCTTGCTTAAGACGATCAAGTGTGCTTTTCCAAGAATCTAGAGGATATATGGCGATGGTGCCATTAGGGCCGAGAGTCACCACCACAGAGCGCATGGCCTCCTCCGAAAACTTCTTTTTGAAGCTCGCCGGAATGATCACGCGCTGCTTGTGCACCGAGTTTTCAAAAATACCTAAAAATTCTCCGGACATTGGGCCACCTTTTTTTACTGTTTTGCGCTAAGCTTGATCATCTTGCCCGATTAACTGAGTTCCGGGCATTCCTTTTTGAGTTTTTATGAGAATATCTGAGTAAATCTGACATCCAATGACACTCTTATGACACAGCTCTATTCTTGTCAAGAGCTAATTTGCTTTTTTTGCGTTATTTTTGTATACTTTATGCGACACCGCTCTGTGGTTCTTCTGCATCTTATTGAATATGAATATCTTAGAGATAGAATGGATAGTGATTAAAGCGGCACTGAATGACAAAAAAAGCAAAACAGATCAGGAATGGAGAACTGAAAAGATGATGATGCATTATCATTAGTCATGAATGTAGCTGCCGTTTTCAGCCGCCCATAGTAGAGTTGGCTTGTAGCTGCCCATCCGCGCAGGGAGCAGGGATATGCTTCTCAACCCTCTAAGCCTAATCTGTGCAAATTAGTGTCAATCTGTGGACAGCTTATGGATTCCGGATACATCTCGCTTCGCTCGATGTTCCGGAATGACTAGTGCGGGGCTGCAAGGTAGATTTAAAGATTCCGGATACACTCCGCTTCGCTTCGTGTTCCGGAATGACTATTGTGGGGCGAGGGGTGGGGAATTGGAATGACTAACCTGGGGCTGGTAGTGAAGATATGGAATGACTATTGTAGGGGCGACTTTTTAGCCGCCCAACCGGGCAGAAAGCAGAGATATGCTTCTCAACCCTCTAAACCTTCTAAACCTAATCTGTGCAAATTTGTGTGAATTTGTGGACGGGTTTTAGATTCCGGATACATCTCGCTTCGCTCGATGTTCCGGAATGACTAGTGCGGGGCTGCAAGGTAGTTTTAAAGATTCCGGATACACTCCGCTTCGCTTCGTGTTCCGGAATGACTATTGTGGGGCGAGGGGTGGGGAATTGGAATGACTAACCTGGGGCTGGTAGTGAAGATATGGAATGACTATTGTAGGGGCGACTTTTTAGCCGCCCAACCGGGCAGAAAGCAGAGATATGCTTCTCAACCCTCTAAACCTTCTAAACCTAATCTGTGCAAATTTGTGTGAATTTGTGGACGGGTTTTAGATTCCGGATACATCTCGCTTCGCTCGATGTTCCGGAATGACTGGTTTTGGGTTTGTAGTAAAAAGGCAGATACGGGCGCTTCGACACTTAACTGTAGATCGTACATTGTAGATTCGATTTGCGCAGCGACCCCGTAATTCTACATCCTCAATTCGATGAGCCTCGAAATAGCTGCCAACTACGACACCTTAATGGTACATCGTAAATCGTAGATTGTAGATGCGATTTGCCGCGCCAACTACGAACTAAGAACTAAGAACTAAGAACTAAGAACTACGAACTACGAACTAAGAACTAAGAACTACGAACTAAGAACTAAGAACTCTCTAAGTCCTTATTTTCTCACCGCTTGCACGCTCGACCGGTGAGCGACCGGTGAGCAAGGTGTGAGCGCGCCCTATTTATCAAGCACTTAGGAGACCATAATCTCTTCAAAATTCATAAAACTGTCCATGACGGGCTGCAGCATTCTGAGGCTTACTCAGAAAAAAATTGTGGCTGGAGGGCAAGCTTCAAAGACTCAGCACGATCTCCTTAACAATCGCAGAAGACGCACATTGTGCTTGACAAACAAGATGCCAAGAATTAGTCTTACTACATGAAGAGAAATATCGAATCTATAGGAATACATGAAGCTGAGGAGATCAAAGATATTCGCAATAAAATCTTCAGTCTTCCTCGCACGGAGATGGATGTCTGCATCCGTAAGCTCAGGCATTATACCGAGAATAGAAGCTTTAAGCACAATAAGCCAGCGTATGCCGATGCTATGTTTACAATCGGTGAATATCTGGGCAGATCAAATCAGCTCGATGAAGCAGCTGAGATTTTTGAAAAGATGATACGATATGGCAAGACCAATAAGTTGAACGCCGTATATATCACCGCATTGTCAAATCACGCTCTTTGTCGCGCGCAACAGCATAACTTTCTGGAAGCAATCGACATCTGGAAAGAGCTTCTTGGAAAGAGGATGGATATCGAAAAGCGTATTCATCTGCTAAACAATATCTCGGTAGCCTATGATCGTCACGGTGATCAGTCTGCTGCTTTTGAATATGTTTACAAAGCCATGGAGGCTTGCGAAGATCATAATCAAGAGCGGCTGCTTATCTCGCCATTGATAAACCTAGGTACTTTTTATGAACGGGATTCAAAGCCGGAGAAAGCATTGGAATGCTGGTTGAGGGTTCTTGATTTATGTGATAAGTACGATGAGCACCGCTTTGTGAGGACTACTTCCAGTAATATCGCTTTGGCATACAACAGCCTCGGAAACAAAGACAAAGCCTTGGAATATGCTCATATCAGCTTGGAAGAATCTCGGAAATATGGCGTTGAGACTGATCTGGCAAATCCCTACAACAATATTGGCTTCATCCTCGAGACAGCTTATGAATATGATGAAGCTTTGAGATACTATAAGAAGGCAAGAAGCCTCTATGAAAAATCCTCCGCGAGATCAGAGCATGCAAATTGCATCGTGAATTTTGCCTCTATCTATATGCAAAATAAGCAGTATGATAAGGCCTTTCGCAGTCTGGATGAAGCCCTGGCAGTCGTGGATCCTGATATCGGAGTTCCCGTCATTCAGAGGATCAATGGCAAGTATGCCATGCTCTATGCAGCTATCGGTGATTACCAAAAAGCCTATGAATATGAAAAGCAATGCAGGATCGAGACATCCGAAGAGATGGCAAGGCTAAAGTCATTGAGCATCCCACGCAGAGAAGCGGATTTTTACAAAAATAAGATTGCCAAGCAAGCCCAGAAGTATGTCAAACAAAACCGAGAGCTCAAAAAAAGCAACAAGATAATCATCCGAACTACCAAAGAGCTCGAAGCTGCCAATCAGAAGTTATCCGAAAGTGTGGAAACTTTGAATTGGATGGTCTCCGTGATCTCTCATGATGTACGTGCGCCCTTGGCAAATCACCGGCGAATGCTTGAGATGATGAAGTCAGAAGAGATTGATCCAGGTGAACATCAGGAGATCATTGCCCTCATGCATCGCAGTTGTGGCAATGTCTACAAGCTCATTGATGGGATCCTCGATGGGATCCGACTTCAACGCAAGAATATCAGTAGTGATGCGAAGCTGAACCGTATGCCATTGGTACCGATGCTCAGGTCAGTCGAAGCCATTTATAGTCATATTGCTACTCAGAAAGCAATTGAGCTGCGCATTGAAGCACAGGATGAGGATATCGAAGCCGTGATTGATGAAGATCTCTTTAAGATAGTGGTGCGTAATCTGCTTAATAATGCAATCAAATATACACATTCTCATGGCTGGATTCGCATTGAGCTTCAGAAGGAAAAAGAGAAGATCCGGATGAGCATTTGTGATAATGGCATGGGCATGGATAAGCGCACCATCGAGGATTTGGTTTCCGGCAAGGCATCTGAGAAGAATCGTGACAAGGCAAAAGATGGGATTGGCTTGGGGCTGTCCCTATGCAAAGATGCCCTAGCCAGAATGAACAGCCACATGGAGATTGTGAGCGAGATTGGCAAGGGGACTACTATATCAATGCTGTTTGACGCTTAGAGCTTGAGGATTTCCCTGATGCTCCGCTTGAGGAATGGCGTCCTGAGAATGATATCATCAGCAAGCTTCTTCTTTGTCTTGGGGGCATATAGCTGAAGCTCATCTTCAAAGATGCAGTACATAAGGATTCTTCGGTAGAGGATAAAGCTCTCGATCTTCTCAAGATCACTGATCAGGCTCGGATAGTGCTCTAGATATGTGTTTATAAAGGGCTTTAGGAAAAGCTCATCCAAGCTCTTTAGCCGGGATTTGTGGCTTGAGTGGTAGGCTATGCGTGAGTATTCGCTATAGATGGCATTGGCGATGTCTTGCACGAAGAAATGTCGGGCTGCACGATCAAAATCAATCAGATATAGGCCATCGTCGGACATGAGCATGTTTTGAGGATGGATGTCATTGTGGATCATGCCGAACTTTGATTCAGACGCTGAGTAAGAATCCAGCTCAGCCTTGAGCTCTTGCCACACAGCTTTAAGGGCGGGCTCACTAAGCTTGTCTAGGGCATTGCTCCATTCTTGGTGCCAATTAAGAAAGTCCTGAGTGGAAGCCTCAAGAGGAGATGGTGGCTTTGGGTAATCCTTGGCAATCCAATGGATTCCGGCAATGAGCTTTGCCCAATCTTGATAGTATTCTTTCAGATCATCGGGGGCAATATCAGTAAGGGTTGTGCCGGGGATCATGGGCCATGCATAGAGCATGCAATCGCATTCGTCAAGGTGGAAGCACTCAATGATCTTATCCTGTGGTGAGCGCAAAGGGGAAAGCACGCGGATCCCGGCTTTGTGAAGAAACTCCGCATATTCAAATCTTTGGAGCATAGCAGAGTAACTGTGGGCGGTGGGAGAGCAATCTATCTTGCATAGATACTGGGCATCAGATTTCTTGAAGTGGAAAATGGAGGCAGTGGAATGTAGGTGACTCTTTGCGAAGAAAGTCCCGGGCTGGTCAAAGCCATAAATATCAGCCGCGAAAGAGGCTGCTTTGCGATAGCGTTTCGGCATTTAAACCTCCAAATGAAATGGCGGAGAGTCAGGGATTCGAACCCTGGGTACCCGCAAGGGCACAACGGTTTTCGAGACCGCCCCGTTCAACCGCTCCGGCAACTCTCCACTATGTGTTCAACGTTTATTGCGAAAGAAATCTGTCAAGAGCAAAGAGCAATCTTCAGCTAGTATGCCACGGCTGAGCTTTGGGCTGTGATTGAAACTTTTGTCTTTTAGGGTATGGTATACGGATCCCGCGGCACCTGCTTTGGGATCCGAAGAAGCGTAGACTAGTCTTCCCAATCTGGAAAGGATGACCATGCCGCTGCACATCAGGCAGGGCTCAAGGGTGACGTATAGACAGTAGTCAAACAGATATTTAAGTCCCATGGCTTGAGCCTGATCCAAGATCAGCTTTTCCGCATGAGCCAAGGGATTTTGAAGTTGGCGAGTGCGGTTGTGATCACGACAAATGATCTCGCCGGCTTTGACAAGGCAAGCTCCGACCGGGACTTCATCCTCCGCCGCAGCAAGCTTTGCCTCATCTAGGGCTATTTGCATGAAATATTCGTCGGTCATGGATTTACAAAGATCTGGATTTTGGCATTCTCAACTTTGTCTTGCATCCATTTGTCAAACCAGTCGGGATCCAATTGTTTGACATACAGTTCGCGGAGCCTTCCCGGCTCAAGTCTGGCTCTGCTGTCTTTGTAATAAGCCCTCGGTATAATGATTATGTGATAGTCTCCGATGCGGTCGGGTTGCGGACTCTTTTTCTCCAGGTGTCTACTGATAGCCTTGATGAAAGCTGTATCCAAAGAAAGATCTTCATATTTGCTGAAGATTCCGCCACGGTTATAGCGGCGATGAGTATAGTCCACTGTTAGCTCGGGAATCTGTAGATCAGTATGGACACTGAGGAATTCTTTGGCTTTTTGTGCTGCCAGGTGGTGCTTGCGCTCCTCGATAATGGTCTGCGTTATGCTTTCTCGCACGTCTGAAAGCGG
>Ga0334895_1001609_pt1 | contig 21957 bp, 20 predicted proteins | sample GraSluR3_MG_7_FD_207229 | JGI IMG/M metagenome (GOLD analysis project Ga0334895, IMG submission 207229) | Sludge microbial communities from methane-producing bioreactor in Wageningen University, Netherlands - Granular Sludge_31_05-R3 | ecosystem: Engineered > Bioreactor > Anaerobic >... | reverse complement strand
GATAAAGTCCGTATAATGGTGTAAAAAGAAACTTCAAATAAAAATGAGCCAAAATGCTCGTCCTCGGTTAAAATAAAAGTACCAACAAATACCTAACTGAGGAGATGAACAAAATGGCTCAATTAAATATTACACTGGATACTGAACTTTTGCACGGACTTTTTACAAAAGAATCAAAAGACGAAGCATTTTCTAAACTGCTTGAAGAAATATTTAATCAGGTTCTCATAGCTCAATCTACTGAGCAGCTTGGTGCAGAGCCCTATGAACGGTCTGATGACCGCAGAGCCTATCGCAACGGCTTCAGGGATAGAGAACTTACCACAAGGGTGGGTGCCCTTACACTTCGTGTTCCAAGGCACAGAAACGGTAATTTCAGCACCACCATGTTTGAAAGATATCAACGTAGTGAGCAAGCCCTTGTTCTTGCTATGATCGAGATGGTAATCAATGGTGTTTCAACAAGAAAAATCGAGAACATAACCGAAGAACTTTGTGGTAAATCATTTTCAAAATCCATGGTCTCAGACTTGTGCAAAAAGCTTGATCCTGTTGTAGAGGCCTTCAAAAACAGACCACTTACATATGAATACCCGTTTCTGATGGTTGATGCCATCTACATCAAGGCCAGGGACAACCACCGAGTAAGGAGCAAAAGCCTCTTGATTGCAATAGGCGTCAATGAAGAAGGATATAGGGAAATCATAGGCTTCCATCTGTCCGAAAGTGAGTCAGAAACAAGCTGGGATGAATTCTTCATATCCCTGAAGCAAAGGGGCCTAAAATCACCAAGACTTATTACATCAGACAGCCATAAAGGTCTTGTAAAAGCCCTTCACAAGCAGTTTCAAGGATCAAGCTGGCAAAGGTGCCAAACACACTTTTCAAGAAACCTATTGGACAAGACACCAAAATCAATCCAACCGGAGCTAAAAGAAGACATCCGCAAAGTGTATGAAGCGGTTGATATGGATAGTGCAAGAGCAGCTAAAAACCATATCCTAAACAAGTATGAATCAAAAGCCCCAAAGGCAATGGAATTGCTTGACGAAGGCTTTGACGACATAACAGCAGTCCTTAGCTTGCCTTTAAGATACAGAAAGAGACTAAGAACAAGTAATGGCATCGAAAGACTCAACCAGGAAATACGAAGAAGAGAAAGAGTCATACGAATATTCCCAAATGAAGAATCAGCAATCAGGCTTATTGGAGCCCTGTTGATGGAGCAGGATGAAAAGTGGTCCACAGGCCGCAAATACTTTGAAATGGATGTCTACTACAACTCACTCATCCAAGAGGAGAAGCCAGAGAACCAGGTTGCTTAGCTCGCTATTTATTCCACGGTCCTATTGACAGTGAGCCTCTTACGCCATGGCAGGTTGCATCAGCGGCATCACTCTATTTTGGATGCAATAAATGGTGTCCATGATGCCGCGTTGGAAAGTCTACCATGGCGACATCTCACCATCAATAGGCTTTCGCGGCATAAACCGCTCAATCAGGCTGGATTATTGACCACAAAATGATACCCGAGGAATTTACACACTAAAATGGACTTGACTTTTTATTTTTACGCATAAGAAAAGCTCCTTTCAAAGTAGTGTTGAAATTTTTGTTATTTCAACTGTCTACTTTGAAAAGAGCATATCATTTTGGGACAGTTCTTTTTGTTGTTAACGGGTGATAGTACCTATGTTTGTTATTTTACCTGTTTCAACAGTTACGGAAGATCTGTAAATCGTTCCACCGAATGCTGTGATTTCATAATTTCCAGGATCCAACGCCAACAAAAATCTTCCATTATCTGCTACTTTAGTCAAGGATGTATTCTGAGTACCCAGTGGAGTAAAGTAGATTTCTGTACCTGCAGGGAAGTTGTTTGCGATTCCAGTCAGTATACCCCTATTGGAATTGAAGGTATGTGTCTGACCTTGTGAAAGCTGCAATTGAGACCTTAAATTAAGGGTTCCATCATTTCTAAAATCTGAGTGGGAACCATAATAAATGCCATCATAAGGGTTAACACCCTTGATATCCATCTGGAAATTGATGAAATAGCTTCCAGGCTGAATTGCAATAGAGTATGACCCATCAGAATCAGTGGCATCACTGAAGAAGTGGTGCTTACCCCCATTGCTTTCCTCCAATACTACAGCTGCACCCTCCACAGGGGTTCCATTAAAAGGATTGAGTAAAGTGCCTTTTACAAGAGAAGCGCTGTTAGAGGCCATAATGTATACTCCATTGTCTACCCAGTCATTCCCATCCGATACAGCTGCCTTTATGGTAACAGGTTTGTTGTCATCTGCTACCAAAGTGGTGTATGTTACGATTACGGAGCCGTTAGCATCAGATATTCCATAATCTGATGAAAGTTGGCTGTTTCTATCTGTTTCATCAACATTGGCTATTATGCTTATTAGAGTATTGGCCGCTGGCAAATTGTTCGGTCCATAGGTTGCAGTAGCTGTCACTTGTATTAGCTGTGACCCTCCTGCAGGCACCAATATCTTGTCAACCTTTACCGAAATCTTTGTGTTCTCGTAGACGATTTCTTCAGCGGGATTCTCATCCTCAAATTCCACGATTTCAAATTCAACCAAATCAATTATATGCATTCCATCAGGGCGAGGAACCTCATAAATTGCCTTGTAGGTCATCTGGGCCATCTGTGCCCTATTCATTACCCTTGCTCCCTGGTAATCCAAACCATCATCCAGATCTAAAGTCAAGGCAATTTCATTATAGTCATCTGGCCAGGACATTCCCACTTCCTCATGTTGAAGTATTCTAGTCAGTATCGTTACCCAGTGAACCATTTGAAGTGGATTTCCCGGTGCGTAGGATTCGTTTCCAACACCTTGAAGTATCCCATCCTCAGCCATGAGGTTGATCCATCCCAGTGCCCATTGATGGCTTGTTCCAACAATGTCGCTGAACATTGGGTCCCTGTTGGCTGCATCGTCTGCGTCTTCCTGCGTATAGCCAAGCAGTATGGCAGCAACCTTAGCTGCAGCAGCTCGATTAAGTTCACCTTCAGGAGAAAACAATCCGTTTCCAACGCCCTGAAGTATTCCAAGACGTGACATCCCCTCAATGGCATCCCTGTGGGGACTATTATCGATATCTCTGTAAGGCATTGCAAAGACTGTTGTGGTAGTGGTGAACAAAAGAATTATTGTCATAAGTATGGCGATATTCTTTCTCGTTCTCATCGGTAACCTCCTTTAGATTTCTGGTTATCGGACAATCAGCTTTGTTAATAACATTGTACCATAACTTCGCAGGGATATCACGGCAAAGTGCATGGTTTCAGATGTATCCATTTGCTAGATCAGAAAACCCAATTGGGAGCAGAAAGGATAGGAGTTCCCTACAAAGGATTTGGTTAATATGGTATATTAGAAATAACATTAAACTTGAATGGTATAGAGAAATGGAGGAGAATATGGTGGTTAGGAAAAGTGTGATAGAGGTGTTAAAAGAGGATAATAATTTTCAGCGTTTCGAAGTGATAAAGAGAAATAGGAACAAGCGTCACAAGTATGGGGAGTTTTTTGTGGAGGGAGTGCGAAACATCAACGAAGCTATCAGAAACAACTGGGATATAAGCTCATTTCTATATTCTGGTGAAAGGGATCTATCCGATTGGGCGATGGATATACTTGAAAATGTTAAGGTTGAGGCATTATATCGGATGTCAGATGAACTGATGGATAAGTTGAGCGGTAAAGAAAATACATCAGAGCTGCTGGCGATTATAAAGATGAAGCCCGATAGCATTGAAAGAATTGTAATGTCAGAGAATCCACTGATTGTAGTAATTGACAGACCATCAAACATGGGAAATCTCGGAACCCTCATTAGATCCTGTGATGCTTTGGACGTGGAGGGCCTAATAATGACGGGTCATTCTGTGGATCTGTATGACCCTGAAACCATAGTTTCATCTGTAGGCACATTTTTCAGTTTACCTGTCTTGAGATTGCCATCACACAATGAGCTGCTTGAGTGGGTTCAGAAACAGAGAGATAAAGGGATTGAGTTTCAAATTGTTGGAACCAGTGCACAGGCTGACTACCCTGTCAATAAATGTGACTTCACAAAGCCAACAGTATTGCTATTGGGGAATGAAACAGTGGGATTAAGCAGAGGCTACAAGGAGATAGCAGATACAATGGTTGAAATACCAATAAATGGAGTCGCATCCTCACTGAATGTTTCCTGTGCAGCATCAATTGTTTTGTATGAGATAAAAAGGCAAAGATATCTGTGATGCCTTTCATCCAAGGGGCATGTATAGGAAAGGAGGGCTTATGAGAATAACAGGGAACGGAAATTTGGATCCAGATTTCTCAAGAATCAAAAGAAAGGAAAAGCTGCAGTTTGAAATCAAATCCCATAATCTATATGAGAGCTATCCGTCCAGGTGGATTCTCGATAGAATTGACCCGTCTTGTGAAAACTGCTCAAAGGGTGATTCTTTCGTTGTAGTTATGAAATATTTACCAGGATTCCTTGGAGTCATACCCTTTGTTAAGCTATCAGAGAGATTCTATATCCTATGCAACAACTGTGGAGAGGAAATAGAGCTTGAGTATTGGGAATATTTGAAGCTTAAAGGAGTGGGACTTTGAAAATCCGTAATTATCTGACCCTAATGAAGGTACCCCTTTTGAAGATGTTCGATGCTTTGAAATAGAGCTTGCAGATAGAGAACCAGCTGTATGGAAACTCGAGAATTGTGACCGGTCCAACACCGATTTTCGCAGGCAATTGACTCAGATATTTAGATAGACACAAGCTCCCAAGTGTTTTATCAATAAATATTCTGATTTAGGGTTACAATTCAATTAATTTAGCCATTATGTGTCTACTTATTAGCTTTGTAGTTGACAATAATCCTCTTGATATTTTAAACACTTTAGTTCAAGCATATTTGCCCCTAGGTTTATTAGACCTCAAAACTGTTGATAGAAACTAATTTTGAGGTCTTTTTACAGTTGTCGGTCCAAGTGAGAGGGAAGGTTAATTGTCAACATATGACAATTAACAGACAAATACACAATAATTAGAAAATTCTTGCTTTATTCTCAACTCTTGAGTATAATCTTTATAAGTGTCATATCAAATGAAGAAAATCTTTGTTATGAATTTCGAGGGGAGGAATGCCGTACTTAATGAAAATAGTTATTTCGGCGTTAAACAAAAAGAAAATCTAAGGGGGATTCAAATGAAAAAAAGTATATCTTTATTACTTGCAATGATTATGTTGTTAAGCTTAGTTACTGGATGCGCAGCACCTGCACAAGAACCAGCAGAGGCACCAGCGGAAGCACCAGCTGAAGCACCAGCTGAAGCACCAGCGGAAGTGGCAAGCTACAAGATTGGCGTAATGACTGGAACAGTATCTCAAGGTGAAGAGGAATTCAGAGCTGGCGAGAACATGAAGGAAAGATATGGCGACATGATAGTCCTTTCTACATATCCTGATAGATTTATGCAGGAGCAGGAAACAACCATAACAAACATGATGGCAATGGCTTCTGATCCAGAGATAAAGGCAATCGTAATGGTACAGGCGGTACCAGGTGCGGCAGCGGCAATAGCAAGAGTTAAAGAAATGAGAGAAGACATACTATTTGTGCTTGGAGTGCCTGGAGAGGATCCAGACGTAATAGCTGAATACGGTGATGTTATCATCCAAACAAACGACCTTGCCCGTGGATCACAGATTGCACAGCAGGCAAAGGACATGGGGGCTGAAGTGCTTGTTCACTATTCATTCCCAAGACATATGTCATATGAAATGCTTGCAGCAAGAAGAGACCTAATGAAGGAAGAAGCTGAAAAGCTTGGTCTAGTATGGGTTGAGCAGGATGCTCCAGACCCAACAGGTGACGCTGGTGTTCCAGGAACACAGCAGTTCATAATGGAAGACCTTCCTAGAAAGGTTGAGGAGTATGGAGTAAATACTGCCTTCTTTGGAACAAACTGTTCCATGATGGAGCCAATGATAAGACAGACAGTTGAAACTGGAGCAATATTCCCAGTTCAGTGTTGTCCATCACCTTACCATGCATTGCCAGCAGCTCTTGGTATAGCAGTACCAGAGGACAAGGCGGGAGATCTGGATTTCATACTTAGTGAAATCGATGCAAAGGTTGACGCAGCTGGAATGGACGGAAGAGTGGCAACTTGGTCAGTTCCTGTAAACATGATGTATGTTGAGGCAGGAGTAGAGTACGCTATAGAGTACCTTGAAGGAAATACAAACGGAAAAGCTGATGCAGAAGTTCTTACCAGAATCATGGAAGAAGTTGCACAGGGAGAAATCATACTTGGAAACTATGGTAACTATGACCATTACTTCCTATACCTGGGAGCGGCTGTAGAGTTTTAGACGTTTAGACCAATAAAAATTAATAATGCAGATTACAATAATATTGTGCAAGGCTTTTGCCTTGCACAATATTATGTCACTCTCTGAAATTTGCTTAAAGGAGGGAACAAACATTTGAAGGCAGAACACAATAATGAGCATTATGTCCTTGACATGAGGGACATTGGAAAAGAGTACTATGGAACAAGAGTTTTATCGGGTATAAACATCAGCCTTAAACCAGGGGAGATTCATGGAGTGCTTGGGGAGAATGGCGCTGGAAAGTCAACACTTATGAATATTTTGTTTGGTATGTCGGTTATACATAACACAGGTGGATTTGATGGAAAGGTTTTTGTAGATGGAGAGGAAACCTTTATAAAATCACCGGTTGAAGCCATGTACAAGGGAATAGGAATGGTCCACCAGGAGTTTATGTTGATTCCTGGATACAGTATTACGGAGAATATTAAGCTTAACAGAGAAATAACCACACCTGGAATCCTGAGCAGGGTAGCCGGGAAAAAGCTTGAGACACTTAACATGGAGGAGATGAACAAGGACGCAAGAAAAGCCTTGGATAAGCTAGGGATGAATGTTGAGGAATGGGTCAAGGTTGCAGGGCTTCCAGTCAGCTATATGCAATTTGTTGAAATTGCAAGGGAGCTTGATAAGGAAAATCTAAAGGTGCTTGTATTTGATGAACCAACTGCAGTTCTTACTGAAAGCGATGCAGACAAGCTTCTGGAATCAATGAGAATGATAGCGGACTCAGGAATTGCAATCCTGTTTATTACCCACAGGCTTGATGAGGTTAAGCGTGTTGCAGATAGAATCACTGTGTTGCGGGATGGACAGCATGTTGCAACAAAGAATATCGAAGATACAGACGTATTCGATATGGCTAACCTTATGGTTGGTCGCGAAATAAAAATGGATTCAGCAAAGTCCGTATCAAACGAGGACAAGGCTGTAAAAATGGAAATAAAGAACCTTTATGTTGATATGCCTGGAGAGGTCATAAGGGGAGTAGATCTTGATATATATGAAGGCGAAATACTTGGAGTAGGCGGTCTAGCAGGTCAAGGTAAAATAGGTCTTGCAAATGGAATTATGGGTTTATACAATTCTGAAGGGACTGTTAGGCTGGATGGTAAGGAAGTGGTACTAAACAACCCTGAAAAAGCCTTGAAGCAAGGACTGGCATTTGTTTCTGAAGACAGAAGAGGGATAGGACTTTTACTTGATAATTCAATTGAGCTTAATATTGCAGTAACTGCCATGCAGATAAAGGAACAGTTCATAAGGAGAATTGGACCATTTACCCAAACAGACAACAAGAAAATAAGGGACCATGCCCTTAAGATGATCAAGGAACTGGATATTAGATGCACAGGACCACAACAGATAACAAGACGACTTAGCGGAGGAAACCAGCAAAAGGTTTGTATTGCAAGGGCACTTACATTGAATCCGAAGGTACTTTTTGTTTCTGAACCTACCAGAGGAATAGATGTTGGGGCGAAAAAACTGGTTCTGGATACCCTGCTTCAGCTCAACAAGGAATATGGAATGACAATTATAATGACATCCAGTGAATTGGCAGAGCTGAGGATGATTTCCCATAGGATTGCAATCATAAACGAAGGTAAGCTTGAAGGGGTCCTTCCACCTGATGCCAGTGATGTTGATTTCGGTCTGATGATGTCTGGTGAATACCATAAGGTCAAAGGTGAAGAGGTGAAGACGGATGGATAAGGTAAAGGTAATGGTCAATCGATTTGGACTTCCTAGGATAATAATAGTTGCATTCCTGTTGTCGCTGCTGGTAATGGCAGTAATGCTTGAGATACCACTAAACAATCTAATTTCAGATGCACTTGTCAGAACTGGTATGAATGGAATTCTTGTTTTGGCAATGGTTCCGGGGATATTAGCGGGAATAGGACTTAATTTCGGAATACCCATTGGAATAGTGTGCGGTCTTCTGGGAGGACTAATTGCTATAGAATTGGATCTGTATGGTTTTCAGGCACTCTTCACAGCTGTGGCCATAAGTATCCCATTGTCTTTAGTAGCAGGATATTTTTATGGCCTTTTGCTTAACAGGGTAAAGGGATCTGAAATGACAATCGCTACATACGTTGGTTTCTCAATAGTATCACTGATGAGTATAGGTTGGCTTGTGCTTCCATTTACCAGTGAAGATATGAGATGGCCCATAGGAACAGGATTAAGGACCACAATAACTCTTCAGGGAAGATACGAGAGGATACTGAACCAATGGGGTTCGTTTGATCTGTTTGGTGTCACAATACCAACCGGATTGCTTCTTTTCATGCTGTTTTCCTGTCTACTTGTTTGGTTGTTCTTAAGGTCAAAAACTGGAGTAGCAATGATAGCTGCTGGAGATAGCCCCAAATTTGCTACAGCATCAGGTATAAATGTAAACAGGATGCGTATAGTGGGTACAATGCTATCAACTGCACTAAGTGCTGTAGGAATCGTAATTTATAGCCAAAGCTTTGGGTTTATTCAGCTTTACCAAGCGCCTATGTTCATGAGCTTTGCTGCTGTTGCGGCTGTCCTAATTGGAGGAGCATCAATAAAGAAAGCTAATATAGCAAACGTTTTAATCGGAGCATTTTTGTTCCAGTCTCTGCTTGTTGTTTCACTTCCCGTTGCAAATAAAATACTGGAAGATGTCAGCAGTTTGGCTGAAATTGCTCGTATTGTTATAAGTAACGGCATAATTCTTTATGCACTGACACAGATTGGAGGTGGAGAATAATGGATGACAATATAAAAATCACCCCACCTGAACTGAGTATGGGACAAAAAATCAAAAAGACGCTAACACACAATATGGTTACAGTTTTCTTCATTGTCCTCTGTATAATAGGTTTCTACTACTCGGGGTTGACATTTGGATTTCTTTTGAATGATATTGTTACGCGTATGGTGAGAAACAGCTTCCTTGTATTGGCGCTGCTCTTGCCTGTAATGGCAGGAATGGGACTTAACTTTGCCATAGTGCTTGGTGCCATGTGCGCCCAGGCAGCGGTTATATTTGTCACGCATTGGGGAATTGTAGGTCTTCCAGGGATTGGAGTAACAATTCTTTTGACAACTCCACTGTCCATGCTGCTGGGATACCTGACAGGACTTTTGTTCAATAAGGCAAAGGGTCAGGAAATGATTGGTGGGATGATTCTGGGATTCTTCTCAAATGGAATTTACCAGTTGATTTTCCTTATTCTAATCGGAGCTGTAATCCCATTTAACAACGAAACCCTTGTACTTAGTTCTGGTGTTGGTCTTAGAACAACAATTGACCTAGCTGATGGTTTGAAATACGCAATAGATGATTTCTGGAGACTTCCGTTCACAACTGCAGGAATGGGCTTTGGAGCTTTGATGCTGGTCCATGGAATCATACGGTATATAAAGGGGATTCCTTCCCTTGGACATAAACCTGGAAACAAGAAGTATATACTTTCAAGTGTTACAGGGGTTGCACTGGCAGGATGGCTTTACTACATAAAGGGAACGGAATCCTTTATTAACTTCATCAAGGTTCCGATGCTAACAGCCATACTGATTGGTCTGATGTGTGTTTTCACCACTTATTTCATTAGGACCAAGCTTGGACAGGACTTTAGGACAGTTGGTCAGGACAGGCACATTGCAGATGTATCAGGAATTCATTCTGACAAAACTAGGCTGACTGCAATGATAATGTCCACTGTGTTTGCATCCTGGGGACATGTTATATTCCTGCAGAACCTGGGAACATTTTCAACCTATGGTAGTCACGAGCAGATTGGATTCTATTCAGTCGCTGCCCTACTGATAGGTGGTGCGTCAGTTACAAATGCTAAGATCAGTCACGCACTACTGGGAACCCTTTTGTTCCATACGCTGTTTATTGTATCTCCACTTGCAGGTAGAAATCTGTTTGGTGATGCCCAGCTTGGAGAATATTTCCGTGTGTTTGTTGCTTATGGTGTCATAGGTGTTTCACTTGTAATGCATGCCTGGAGAAAGCAGCTTGAAAACAAGAGAAGATTAAGCCAGCAGTAGTATTGGTTCAACTATAAGATTTCAAGAGGTTTCAGGATAATCCTGGAGCCTCTTTTGCATCACTTGACTAAAAAAACTCACAGGATATAATTAACTATAATGGAAAAAGGGTAAAAAGGTTCTACAAACTGGATTTAAGGAGGATAATGATGAAAAAAATCAAGATCGCAGACGGGATACATATGTTATCCATGAATGTAGAGGATATGCTTTTTGAAGGAATCTGGGAAATTGCAAACGGAGTTACCCTAAACTCATATATTGTACAGGGTGAAAAGACTGCAATCATTGACGGGGTAATAGGCTGGGATGGGATACCGGAAACCCTGTACAAGAATCTTGAGGAGATTAATGTTCATCCAAAGGACATAGATTATCTGATAGTAAACCACATGGAGCCTGACCACTCAGGCTGGATTTCAAATTTCGAGAAGATCAAGGATGATTTTACAATAGTATGTACAGACAAAGCTGCAAAGCTTGTGACCTCATTCTATGGAAAGGACAAGATCCAGGTTGTCAAGGAAGGCGATACCCTGGACCTTGGAAATGGCAAGGTCTTAAGCTTCCATCCGGTACCGAACGTTCACTGGCCAGACACCATGTATTCCTATGAACACAGCACCAAGACACTCTTCTCATGTGACATGTACGGAGCCTTTGGAAAGATGGGTGACCATCATTTTGACGATGAGATGACACCTGAAGAGGAAGAGTTTTTTGAAAAGGAAGGAATAAGATACTATTCAAATGTAATGACCACCTTTACACCAATGCTCAGAAAAGCAATAGAGAAATCAAAGGAATTTGAAATAAAGACCATCGCACCAGGGCACGGGCCCCTTTATAGAGGAAACCCTGAGAAGATAATGAATGATTATACCAGGTTCTCCAATTACGCTGAAGGAGCAGGAAAGAATGAGATCACAATACTATGGGGATCAATGTATGGTATGACCGGCAAGGCAATAGCCTTTGCTGAAGAGATTCTAAAAAGAGAGGGAGTAAAGTATAACAAGCTTGAAATGCCCCTTGAAAGTGAAAGTGAAATGGTCGCTACTGTGTTTAAGTCAGCAGGTATCATAATAGCTGCACCAACCTATGAGTACAAGCTATTCCCACCTGTGGCAGCTGCACTTGATGAGATTGGCAGGAAGAAGATAACAGGGAAGGCAGCCTTCAGGTTTGGATCCTATGGATGGTCCGGAGGAGCTGAGAAGGAGCTGGCTGAAATTCTTGAAAGAAACAGAATGAAATGGGACATGGTCCCTTCAGTGGAGTTTGAAGGCTCGCCCAAGGCAGGTGACTTTGAGAAGATTGAAGCCGGAATCCTGGAGCTTATAGGCAAAATGAAGGACAAGATAGTGGAGTAAAATACAGGCTGGTCCCCAGAGGGGGACTGGCTATTTTTGTGGGGCGTTACAGGGATACCCTACATAAAAATACAAGAGATGTCGGGTATAGGTTCTCCTATTTTGATATATTCACAATTGAAAGGAGCATTGGATATGAACTGGTTTGACAGAATGAACAGCGCACTTGAATACATTGAGGACAATCTTTCAGGAGAGATTGACTATTCTGCTGCTGCAGAGAAGGCACAATGCTCAGTGTCCAATTTTCATCGGATGTTTTCATTCGTAGTGGATTTTCCATTATCTGAATATATTCGTAGAAGAAGACTTTCCCTTGCGGCAATGGAGCTTAAGAGAAGTGACATCAAAATAATTGATCTTGCATTGAAATATGGATATGAGTCGCCGGATTCATTTACAAGGGCTTTTCAAAAGCTACATGGAATCGCACCATCCATGGCTCGAAAGCAGGAGGCGCAGTTAAAAGTCTATCCAAGGATTTCCTTTCAGATTTCGATAAAGGGAGATGTTGAGATGAATTACAGAATTGTTGAGAAGGAACAGGTCAAGGTATTTGGGAAGAGCATTGCTGTGGGGATCGATGAGGATCCAAATGAAATCCTGCCTAAGCTTTGGGTGGATATTCAGGAGGATGGAACCTACCAAAGAATCTGTAAGGCTGCAGGAGCTAAGCCCTATGAGGATATTTCATTGGGCGGTGCATTTTATGATTCTGAAGATCCCAAGTCTGTAAAGTACAATTACATGATATTCACTGAGTATGAAGATGGGATGGAGATTCCTCAGGATCTGGACTCGATGACCATCCCAGGGGGAAAGTGGGCGGTCTTTACAGAAGGGTACGACGATGTTGATGAATGCTCAAGTAAGGTGCAGAGCTTGTGGAGAAGACTGATGTCAGGATGGATACTTTCCTCTGAGTACCATATTGCCAAGGGGCCCCAGTTGGAGGCGTATCCTCTCGATAGGAATGTGGTTGAAATATGGATTCCGCTTTTGGAAAAATAGAGTTTTGAAAGGAGTGATGACTTGCCAGCCTTTGATTTTAAGAAAGAGTACAAGAACCTGTACAATCCCAAGAAGGAACCGGAGATCATCGATGTTCCAGAGATGAATTTTATAATGGTGGAGGGTTCTGGAGATCCAAACACCTCAGAATCATACAGGGAGGCGATTGAAACCCTCTACGGATTGTCCTATACAATCAAGATGAGCAAGAAGGATGTTACCCAGCCAGAGGGTTACTTTGACTTTGTGGTGCCCCCATTGGAAGGTCTGTGGTGGTTTGATGAGGATTATTTCAATGGTGAGGTAAAAAGCCGAAAGGATGAGTTCAATTGGATTATGATGATACGACAACCGGATTTTGTGACTGAAGAGGTATTTGAAACGGCAAAAGATTTGCTTTCCAGAAAGAAACCAGACCTGGATATATCCATGGCAATGCTAATAGAGCACAAAGAAGGTCTTTGCGCTCAGATTATGCATATAGGTCCTTATGACGATGAACATTTCAGTGTAAACAAACTGGAGGAACATATCAAGGCAAAAGGGTACAAGACAGTTATGGAAGGATGGAGGCAGCATCATGAGATCTACCTAAGCGACCCAAGAAAATCAGCACCTGAAAAGCTCAAGACCATAATCCGTCATCCAATCGTCAAGAGGTGAAGCTACAATTCAATCCAATACCGTTTGATTATTTCTCCGTCCACCTGAACATCCTTGTCAAAGACTCCGCCGTTGACAAGGATTGTTTTCTTGCTGGCAATATTGTCTGCATCACAGGTCACCATAACCCTGCTTAAGCCATGCTTCCTGCATTTTTGAAGGACCAGCTTAAGCATTTCTTTTGCATAGCCCTTTCTTCTTTCCCCAGGTCTTACTGAGTAGCCGATATGGCCCCCCCAAAGTCCTAGGATTGGGTGGTCAATATGGTGTCTGAAGTCTATGATTCCGACAATTCTCTTGTCTTCAGTTCTCACTGCCAAATATGTATTTGAGGAAACCTTTCCTTGTGGACAGGTCTCTTCATTTTCAAGAAGGTCTATTTCGTGAAGCCAACTTTCAGCAGTTTCCTGGTCCCTTAGACTTCCGCATCCTGCCATGCTGTCTTTTGATTGGAGGAATTCATCCCTATATGCCATTATATCCTGGGCATATTCAATAGAGGGTTTTACTAGTTTGATATTGGACATGTCATCACCGTCTTCCAAGTAATTTAGTTAAATGATACTATATTAATCCTTTACGTTCAACATAAACCGTTGATATTTAAACATAGTAAAGGGGCTCCCCGAAATAATCGGGAAACCCCTGCTACTGTTTTGTATCGGTCTATGCCTCTAGAGGCTTCATAACTGTTTTCTTTCTTTTTTCCTTCACTGGCTTCTGTTTCTTTTCCTTAACAGTCTTGTAGGTCATTGAAATTCCAGTAAATCCATAGAACATGGAAATCAAGGGAGTTAGAAATGCCAGAAAACTGAATGGGAGGTATGCACCCACTGGCACTCCAATAGTGGCAGCTGTGTATATTCCTGCTCCTGTCCATGGAATCAAGGCACCAGCCTGTGTAGCAGTGTCCTCAAGTACTCTTGACAGATTTTCGGGCTTCAGGTTCATCCTATCAAATATGGGCTTCATAAGGGTTCCAGTCATGACTGTTGAGAAGTAGATTGACCCTCCTATAGCCAGTGTAATATAGCTTACTATGACCGTTACTGACACCAAGGAGCCAGTGTGCTTGATCCTGTGCGAAAATGAACCTATCAAGGTCTCCAGAACGCCTGATTCCCCAAGCATTCCACCAAGACTTAATGCAAATAGGAACAATGCTATCAGTGGCAGCATGCTCAGCAATCCACCTCTTTGAAGCAGGCTGTCCACAGTTGCTATGCCGGCTTCCACCTGGTAGCCGCCATACATTACAGAAATTGTCTCATTCAGGGTGAAACCCTGATAAAGTATGGCAATAAGTCCACCTGCAAGTGCAGCAATAAAGATTGAGGGGAGTGCCGGCTTCTTGATCATCATCAGACCAATAAGAGTAACGATTGGTATCAATGGTATCAGTCCAAGATTAAAGGTTCCGGACAGATAATCCATTAGCATATTGACGCTAGCTGCATCTACCCTTGAGGCACTATATCCCAGCCCGATTACTGTAAATATTATTGCTGTTATAACATATGAGGGAACAGTTGTCCAAAGCATGTGCTTGATATGTCCGAAAAGCGTTCCTCCGGTAATTGCAGGCGCAAGATTGGTTGTATCGGACAAGGGTGACATCTTATCACCAAAGTATGCTCCACTGATTATTGCTCCTGCAGTGATGCCTGCCGGTACGCCAAGGGTTTCACCCACTCCCATCATTGCTATCCCTGCTGTACCAATTGCACCCCAGGATGTTCCTGTTGTAAGAGCTACAACTGATGTGAAGAACAGGGCTGACACAAGGAAAAACCTTGGTGATATTATCTCAATTCCGTAATATATAAGTGTGGGTACTGTACCTGATGCAATCCATGTACCAATCAACATACCTACTGTTATAAGAATCAATCCTGATTGCAGAGCCTTGCTCATTGATTCGAACATTGAGGCTTCTATTTGCTTATAGGTAAAGCCAAGACCGAGCATAAATGGAATCAAGGCAAACATCCCTATAAACATAAGTATCTGTATGGGGGCATCAAAGACCAGTATTCCAACTGAAATAATTGCAACTACTGCAAACAGCATTGCAAGGGAATACTTAAAGCTAGGTTTTCTAATACTATCGGTTTCCAAAAAAACACTCCTTCATAATTTTAAAAATTCATTCACTTAATATTCGTACAAACTGTGCCATTAACTAGTTTTCACTTCAGATCAATTTTGGGAATCTAAATAGGCGGGGTGTTGTGGGAAATTATCGATGGTTCATCAATAATTTTGATCTCAAATATTCACACTTACCTTAGCATCGTATAACAAAATGGAGTTTTCATCAATATCGGAAAACTACATATAATTTCCATTAGTAGTCTAAGACCATCCTCGGGTCATATATGCTTAACTATTCACAGTATAACTGGAGTATTCTCCATATTTGTCTAAAATACTCACTAATTTGATCTGTAGTAGCGTAAAAGGGATCTAAAGGAAGGAAAAACTGTAAAAATGTGAAAAAATAAGCATGTTAACTAAATTTACTGCAACCTTCTTAGTGATTTGTTGTATAATCAAGGTGACACGATATCACAAGAAGATGAGTAAGCTACTCGTAAGATTTGAAAACCGGAGGTAGAGATGAGAATACTGAAGACTACATTGGATAAAATCCAGGATATGATGGTAAAAAACATTACGGAAAACAGAATCACAGTGGATTCATTCTGGGAAGATCATACTATGGAAGGCAATCACTACTCCATCCAGGATGGAGATTCATCCATTGGCTACTTCATAGTTCATGGAGGGGACACCATAACCTCCTTCTATCTGGAGGAAGAATATGCACATTACGGTCAGGAGTTATTTGAGCAGATAAAAAAATATGAGAAGGTGACAAATGCCCTGGTACCTACAGGGGATGAGTTCTTTTTGGCCCATTGTGTGGATAGCTTCCAAAGAATGGAGAAACAGGCATATTTTTCACTTTACAAAGAAGAAGAGCCCTCCGATTTTATCAGAAAAGATATAACCTTTGAAAGGGTACTGTCAAGGGAGGATATTTCAATTGTAAAACTTGCTGGAGATTTTTTCAGAGAGGACGAGGGTGAATGGATTCTTAAGAATAGAGATTATTACAGGGTCTACAAGGTGCTTGAGTATGGGGAGTTGGTTGGATTTGGAGTGGTTGAGACCGGGAGAGTCCAAGAAAACATAGCCAGCATAGGCATGTTTGTTATGGAAGAGAAGCGGCAACTGGGCTATGCAAAGAATATATTGAGACAGTTGAAGGAGCTTGTTGAAAAGGAAGGATATGAAGCCAGGTCTGGATGCTGGTACTATAACCACAACTCATTGAAGAGCATGAAAAGTGCTGGGGCTTATCCAAAGAGTAGACTCCTAAGGTTTTACTTCTAGTTTGCCATAATTAATAATATTAATTTCAATTCTAATGAAATTTTAATCTTTCTTAAATTGTGTTTAAAGGTTGTGCTGCTACAATTAAACCATACTAAACAATAGGAGGTTTTAAATATGGTAACTTTGGAACAGGTTGAAAAATTAAGGGAGTATGCAAACATTTCTTACGAGGAAGCGAAATTGGCTCTTGAGGAGACAGATGGTGACATTCTTGAAGCGATAGTAAATCTTGAGAAGAGAAACAGGATCAACAGACCTGAGGGAGGCGGAAGTTTCAGTTCAGACAAGGCTAAAGAGGAATCTCAGGAGAAGAGCAGCGGAACAGGTGGCAGTAACTACACCAAGCCGGAAGGGTCATCGTTTGGACAGATGATAGGAAAATTCTTCAGAAGCCTTGGAGAAATCGTAGGCAAGGGAAACAGGAACACCTTTGATGTCATGAAGGGTGAGGAAAGGGTAATGTCCATTCCGGTGACAATAATGGCTATACTACTTCTCTTTACATTCTGGATAACAATACCATTGGTGATCGTAGGGCTGTTCTTTGGGTACAGGTACAGAATAATAGGACCAGATTTGGGGAAGGAAAATGTCAACAAGGCCATGGATTCAGTGGCAGATGCAGCTGTAAAATTCAAGGATGAAGTTAAGGGTGATATGAATGATGGAAAGGATTCTAATAATTGAAGATGAGGAAAAAATAGCTCGCTTCATTGAACTTGAGCTTAAATATGAGGGCTACGAAGTTGAGAAGGCATTGAATGGGAGGGATGGGTTGGAGTTTGCAACAACCCAGCCATTTGACTTGATTCTCTTGGACATAATGCTTCCTGAGCTGAATGGGATTGAGGTCTTAAGAAGAATAAGAAGGGTTTCAGATGTGCCCATATTGCTGCTTACAGCAAGGGATGCAGTGGTGGACAAGGTTGCAGGTCTTGACGGTGGTGCTGATGATTATATCACAAAACCATTTGCAATTGAGGAACTACTTGCAAGGATCAGGGTAGGCTTGAGAAAAAGAACCAGCGACAATACATCAAAACCATCCACAGAAATATCAGCGGGAAGGTTATCGTTGGATCCAGTCAAACGGGAGGTCAAGGTTGATGAAACAATCATTGACCTCACCAAGAAGGAATTCGACCTGCTTTACTATCTTATGGAAAACAAGAACATTGTAATTAGTCGCGAGACAATACTAGAGCACATTTGGGGGTATGATTTTACCGGAGAGACCAATGCTGTGGATGTGTACATTAGATACCTTCGATCAAAAATTGAGGAACCCTTTGGCCTGAAAGCAATTCATACAGTACGTGGAGTGGGGTATGTGATAAAGGATGAACAGGACTAGAAGCACTGCATCAGGTACAATTAGGAATAGGATCCAATCCTCCCTGGTCTTAAGGCTGAATGTGAGGATGATGGGAAGATTGCTTGCAGGATTTTTATCAGTGAATATGGTCATAATCCTGATAAGCTTTTTTGTGGTTTTTTGGAATGCGGAGAATGGAATAGATGGAATGGTCCAATTATCCACTAGATTTGATAATGTTGGAGAACTGCAGTTTGGAAAATTTCAATTGGTCCAAGAAGAAGAAATTCTATCTGGTTTTGAAATTAACCAGACATTCCTGGAATACCTGGACAGGGATGACACTGGAGGAACAAGAAAGCTGGGGATTTCTGAAGAAGATCTTCAAAAAGACATTCTACAAAGAATTGAGACAATCAAGTATTCTGCGCGGATTCAGATGGGCAACAACGATATTTTCATATACTACCCGATTGGAAATGACTTTATGATCCTTTTGGGACTTTTTCTTATTATAATCGGATTTGAGATAATTATCCTGACAACCGGATTTGTTAAAGGCTCAAGGATGATCAGAAGAACCTTAAGGCCCCTTAACGAGCTGGCTGAAGCTGCCAGAAGCTTGAATCAGGAGGTTGCTTCAATGGGGTCCAAGTCCCAGGACAGGTATCTGAAGGATCTTGCCGGAGCCATAAGCACCATTGATGCCAACAGACTTGATGAACAGATCTCCGTGGACAGCTACCAGGAGGAGCTAAAGGGCCTTGCAGCTGCAATAAATCAGATGTTAATTAGAATAAACAATTCCTACCAATCCCAGGTCCAGTTTGTATCAGATGCATCCCACGAATTGAGAACCCCAATATCGGTAATTCAGGGGTATGTGAATCTGCTTGACCGGTGGGGGAAAAATGATGAAAAAACCCTGCAGGAATCCATAGATGCCATTAAGGGCGAGACGGAGAGCATGAAGGAGCTGGTAGAGCAGCTGCTGTTTCTTGCTAGAGGAGATAATGAAACAATCCAGCTTCACAAGGAGACCTTCGACGTTTGCGAAGTAATTCATGAAATAGCCAGAGAGGCTGAGATGATCGATGCCAGTCACGATTTCCAAATGGACTTGAAGTGTCAGGCATTTGTTGATGCCGACAAGCAGCTGATAAAACAGGCCATAAGGATACTTGTGGATAATAGCATCAAATATACTCCAGAAGGAGAGAAGATTATCCTTAGAGTTGCTGGAGATGAGGGCACCATAAAGATTACAGTTCAGGATAGTGGGATAGGCATTCCGCCGGAGAGCATCCCTAGGATATTTGACAGATTTTACAGGTCAGATGAATCAAGGGCAAGGAAAACCGGGGGCTCCGGTCTTGGCCTATCAATTGCCCAATGGATCATCGAAAGGCATGATGCCCATTTTGAAGTATTAAGCAGGGTTGACATTGGTACCCGGATTACAATTGTTATGCCAAGGGCATGAGTCACCGGGGACGGTTCTTTTTGACTCATTTTTAGTGGATACCAAACCTTAGGGGTGCACCGAATAATCGGTGCACCCCTTTCTGGATGGATTTATCCTAGAGGACAGTCTTCAATATTGATAACTCTGTTTCTCTGATTATTTCCCCTAAGTTCAACTGATGATTTCCCCAGGTTCCCATTTTCTCTTCCATTGCCTCTTGGATAACTGCTCAATGCGGAGGAGTCTCTTTCAACTTGTCTTTCAAATGCTTCCAAATGATGTTCTGATGCCGTTTTAAGTCTTTCAAATGTTAGTCTCATATCTTCAGGCAGATCCTGAGCAAGGAATTTTTCGTACATTTCAATGTTTTTTATTTCAGCTTCCACTCCAATTGCATAGGCCTCTTCTAGACTTTCAGGTATAGTTACCCTTGATTTCCAATCCTCTGATGGGATCTGAATACCATACTCTTCAAACAGAGGTTCCAAAAGCTTTATGTGAGTCTCTTCAGCCTTAAGAATGTTTGCAAAAGGTCTGCTTACATCAAAGTTTTCCATTATAGCTACGTATTCCTCAAGGGCTAGATACTCATCCTCCATAGCGTAATCGAGCATTTCATCAATTTCAAAGCTGCTTTCAGAAAGAGCTCCTGTGGCTCCTATTTCATTGCTTTCGGCAAAGGCTGTAATTCCAGTTGAACTTGATAGTATAACCCCCATTGTCATAAAAGTTCCAAGGGTTCTTTTTATTGATTTTTTCATTTCTAGCATCTCCTTTTCATTTGTTGTTTTAGTTCTTGGTTCAAGTATATCCTGAGCTTGTGATGAAATAATGATGGAGATATTAAAAAACAGTGAACTTATTTATTTGAATGAAATCTGACTGTAACTAATGGTATTTGACATATGTTTAATACGGAGTATAATTGAATTGTAGAGAATGATTTTTACTGTTGGCAGGAGGTGTAAGCTATGCCTAGAGGCAATAGAACAGGACCTGCTGGAGCCGGTAGAGGTACTGGGCTTGGCAATCGGTCAGGGCAAGGTAGTGGAAGGATGGGAGGCCCTGTCAGTGGAGGACCACAAGGCATGTGTGTTTGTCCAGAATGTGGGACAGAGGTACCACATGGAAGAGGGGAACCATGCAACCAGATGAAATGTCCAAACTGTGGGTCTGTTATGACAAGAAAATAATTGGTCCAATCAATCGATTGAAATAACACAAGCTAAATTTAATACCAAGATACTAAACGATAAGTAACTGGGTTCTCTCTGTTGCTTATTGTTTTTTGGAAGTACAAAGGAGGAATGGTTATGGATTCGAATATAACTTTTGTTTGGGTTGCCGTATTTGCACTAAGTGCAATGGTTGTAAATTCAATTGGGATATATGCAATTTACAAGAACAAGAAATGGGTTGAGAAGAACAAGGAATATTTTATGTGTTTTGCTGCAGGGGTCCTTATATCTTCACCACTTATAATAGCTTTCCCACAGGCTATTGAAAAGAATGCCAATGCGGGATTTGCAGCACTTGGTGGGTTTGTCTTTATGTTTTTCAGCAATAAGATAATCAAGTACAAGACCAAGCGGGATGTACTTGCCTTTGGAATAACAGCACTTGAAGGAATAGGAATACACTCCTTCATAGACGGCATCACATATGCGGTCACCTTTAGTGCAAGCATATATACCGGCCTTCTTGCAGGGATAGGACTTGTAGTTCATGAATTTGCAGAGGGGGTAATAACCTTTTCGGTACTTGTAAGTGGAGGTGTCAGCGAGAAAAAAGCACTAATGTATGCTTTTCTGGTGGCAGGACTTACCACTCCAATAGGAGCTTATGTAGCGTTTCCATTTGTAAGTCGCTTAAACAGTGAGATTCTTGGGTTGGCACTTGGTTTTGTGGTTGGAGTTCTTATTTTCATTTCAGCATCACATCTTCTTCCTGAAGCTACTGCTCATGAGAAGGGACACTCCTACGTTGCCTTGATGTCTGGAATCTGTCTTTCTCTTTTGATTATGATTACAAAATAGGGGTTATTGAGAGTAGGTAATCTATAAAAGTTTTTCAATCATAATTGCATAATTAAAATTTTGTGTTATAATGATACCGTAATAAATCAATAGAAAGGCAAGGTAATATATACGATGAAGTCGGTATTTGTCAAGTAAGTTGTCGTATTTTTTGTGCTAATTCATCTTTGTTAACTGGATTGAGCGAAACATAGTCTATATAATCCCAATTTCTCGTCTTACCAGAC